>OHAY01000732.1_pt1 | contig 33302 bp, 20 predicted proteins | sample 1577191 | NCBI WGS metagenome assembly OHAY01 (sample SAMEA3541504, study PRJEB24748) | human gut metagenome | biome: human gut; feature: human-associated habitat; material: faeces | place: China | collected 2012 | reverse complement strand
GTTGACTTTGGTGGTATTGATACTGCTGCCTATGGCGGCATTCAGGCTCCAGTCGTTCCATGTTTTGTTGAACATGGCCATAAAATCACCGTAAACCATGAAGTCCTGACGGTTCATTTTGATATAGCGGCCGTTCTGGTGGGCTACATCGGCCGTTGTTCCGGCATACATTTTCTGCTCGTAATTGTCATTGATATAGTCTACATTACCGCGTGCCTGAACGCTGAACCAGTCGTTTATCTTCAAGTTGGCGCTTAAGGAAGCTAAGGTACGGAAGCGTTTGTCGTTGCTGGTCACTCTGTTCGTCAGCCAATAGGGGTTCTGACTGAATCCGCTGATGTCCGTATACCAGTTCTGCAATGGCATGGATCTGTTTTCATCGTATTTTTCGAATCCGTTGTTATCGCGATAGACACTGAGGTCTTCACCGCGCGGGAAGGTGTACAGACCTACCAGCGGGTTCATGTAGTAGCCGCCGGAAGTAGGGCGGTTCTTGATTTTCTGGGTCATCAGGTTTACATTGGCATCCAATGTGAGGCGGTCGTTGAACAAAGAGGCTGTTTCACGGAAGGTGATATTATGCTTTTGCAGTTTGTTTACATCGACAATACCTTTGGCGGTGGTGTTGGCATAAGAGAAGTAGGTCTGCATTTTCTCTTTACCCGTCATGATGGATAGTGAATTGGTCGCAGTAACTCCGTTGCTGAAATAGTCGCCCACGTTATCGTAAGCTTTGATGGGGGTGGAGTTTGCATTTTCCGGAACCGTACCCCAGCTTGTAGCTCCGCTTGCACCGTATTTGTCTTGGAATTCGGGCAGGCAAATGGCATGGTCTATGGTCAGGTTGGAGTTGAATACGATACGTTGCATGCCGGCTTTACCCTTCTTGGTGGTAATCAGGATTACGCCGTTGGCACCCTTGTTGCCGTAGATGGCTGTGGCAGAGGCGTCCTTGAGAACGGTGAACGACTCGATGTCCTCGATGTTGATGTCGTCGATGTCGCTACGCTCACAACCGTCGACAAGGATGAGAGCCGAGGAGCTGGCACCGAAGGTAGAGATACCACGCACCCAGAACTGTGACGTGTTCTTGCCCGGCTGGCCAGAGGTCTGGTAGGCGATGATGCCCGGAACGTTACCTGCCAGGGTGTTGGAGAAGTTGGAAGAGGTGTAGTGCTTGAGGTCGCCCATCTCCACATTGGTCACGGCGCCCGTCACGGTGAGCTTCTTCTGCTTGCCGAGGCCAGTCACCACAACCTCTTCAAGAGCGTTGGCCACGTCTTCCTCCATCTTGATGTTGAGACGTTTGGTGGCGTTTTTGAGAAGCACCTCCTTCGTCTTGAAGCCCATGTAGCTGAAGACGAGGGTTTGATATTGCTTCACCTTGATCTTGTAAATACCGTCGATGTTGGCGATGGAACCCAGTCCGGCCTGATCCTTAACGGTAACGGTGGCACCGATCAGCGGCTCGCCTTTGGTGTCGGTGATGGTACCTGTCACTTCCATAATGTCTTGTGCCACAGCTCCAACAGCAACGCTGAGCATGACAACAAGCATAAACAAATATTTTTTCATAGCTTAGACTCTCTTTATTTTGTAGTTTGCTCCACATTCTCATTTGAGGCGTCGTCAGACTGTTCCGACTCGTCTGCCTCCAGCGAGATGGTACGTATCTTGCGTCCAACGGTATCGAGAATATAGAATGAATTGGTTCCCTCATCGTATGCCAGACCTGTAGGGTCGCGGAAGCGTGCCACCTGACGCAGGTCGCCGTTGTCGGTTCCCCACACGTTGTTGTCGGCAGCGGCTGTTGAGCTACCACGGCCGGCGTAGGTGGTGACGATGCCGTCGGGGGTGAGATAACGTATAGAGTGGCTCTGGTTGTCGGCGAAATAGAAGTCGTAAACGTCTTCACGTCCTTCTGCCACATAAGTGGGGTTCTTGACGAACACACCCTGGTAGGGACGTGCCAGGCGGGCGTCGGTGCCTACACCGTCGACCCAGTTGTCATTGCCCATGCGGCCTGCCACGATGTAAGGAGCAGCAAACTTGTGGGTCTTCTCGTTATAGTCGGTGCGAAGGATGTAGTGTTTGTTTATAACCACGATATAAGCATACTTGCCTGAAGGATGGATGTCGATCTGAAACTCCCAGTTGTTGTCCTGAATGGTGAAGAGCTGCTCAATGGCGTCTTTGTTTTCTATGACATAGGGGTTCCATGTGCCGCCGTTGTTTATGGTCTCGAAATATTTGTTCAAGTCGAGGCGGAACACCTGACCGTTCTCATAAGAGTTGAAATAGAGCTCGCCGTTCACGGGGTGAACAGAAGCGCCGTTACACTGTTTGTAGGCAGCGAGAAGCTGGCGGTCAGAGTTCATGTCGAACGTGCCGTCGGCGTTGCGCTTGATGATGTAGACGCTGGGTGAGCGGTTGCCCTCGCGGTCGCGGTCAACGGCAACGAGCATGTACTGTCCGTCGAGGGTGAAATCGATAGAACGAAGACGGTTCGTGGGGAAGGCACCTGAAGAGATGGGGGTGGTTACCTGCTTCTTCTCAAGGTCAATGAGCTGTATGCCGATGCCGCCGTCATAGCACACATAGAGGTGGTTATGGTTGAGAGGGTCGTAGCGGAGGACGCCGTCGTTGCGGAAGCCAGCCACGGTCTCGAAAGAGCCGTCGCGCCAGCCCTGGTCGTCGCGCTCGTTGCGGTAGCCGCAGAGTGTGCCTACAACCATCTTGCGCTCATACTCAAAATTGTCGGCTGCGGTGACGGTTTGCTGGTTGCCCTGCTGCTCGTCGCCTACAGTCACCTCGATGTTGCCTTTGTAGGCACCCTGAGGCACGAAGCAGTATAAGCCCTCGTTGTTGACATTGATAAGTGTGGCGGGCTTGCCGCCAATCTTCACCTTCACGAGTGATGTGTCGTTGCCGAAGTTGTTGCCATAAACAACAAGCTTCTGGCCTACACCACCCTTCTTGGGGATAAAGTCGGTTATGACAACCGACTTGGACGGGTTGTAGCCGTCACTACCACCATTGTCGTCGCCGTCACTACAAGCGGTGAAGCAACCAACAAGCATGGTCAGCATCAAAGCCAACAGGCTGTAACGCTTTGGTTTGTTTCGTTTAAACATAAATTTTAGCTTAAGTTATAAAATTAAAAGATTGGTCTTTATGTTTTAAAAATCGGATCTTGTTTGTCAAAGATCGGATCTTGTTCTTATTAGAGACCGGCTCTTGTTTTTATTAGAGATCGGTTTTTGTTTTTAAAGCTCGTTTTTCTTTATTCGTTAACTTTTCTTGTTCAAGGGAGCGCTCAGCAAAGTGAGCATCAGAAAGATGGGGGGTTGACGAGTTCATGATTGCGCATGAACCCGTCAGTCCCAATCAATCATCAGAGCATGTCAGCGACATGCAAAGGTCAAATCATCAATACACCAAACCAATTCAACCGTCTAACAGCAGTTTTTACTTATTCTTCTGGGCTAACTTGTCGGCAAGCACCTTCATCCAGAAACCGCCGATAACGGAACGTGCCTTGAAGCCTTGCATCAGGCCGGTCTTGGTGTCGTACCAGTCGCTTGTGGGCACGCGGCTCTCGGTCTCGTTCATGTATTTCCAGATGGGGTCGACAAACTTGAGGAACGTCTTGTTGTCGGGTGCCATGGCAGCGGTCCACATGATCCAGTCGTTCTTGCTGTAATCTTTGCGGCTGTCAAGAGGCAGACCATACTTGTTCTGCTTGCCGAGATAATATTTTATCTCTTTCTGCATGGCGTTGTTGGGGAAGACGTTCGTTCTCCACAACTTGTCCCACACCATGTTATATTTCTGGCTCCAGGTGTTGTTGCGGTCGAAAGCGAGACGATAGTGGTCGCCCTCGCGAGCCGTCTGCTCCCACTTGGCTCCCATCTCCTTGGCTATGGCCATATACTTGTCGGCTGTGGCCTTGTCGCCCTTGATGGCAGCCATCTCAGCAAAGCCTGCCACACCCATGATGGCCTTCACCGAGAGGTTGGCGTTGTGTGCCCAGTGGCCGGCGAAGTCGTCGGTGCAGAGCTGGTTGGCAGGGTCTTGTCCGTTCTCAACAAGATAGTCGGTCCAGGTCTTGAGGATGTCCCAGTATTTGTTTACATAGGTGGTGTTGCCGTCGAGCTTCGAGATCATGGCAGCCAGCGTTATCATGTTGCCAGCCTCTTCAAGGGGCATGTCGCCGCCATAGACCTGCTTGTTGGCACGCGGATACTGTCCGAGGTCATGGGCAGCGAAGGGCTTGGTCCAACGGCCAGACAGACTGTAGTCGAAGATGGAGGTCATCATGGCCTTCTGGAGCTCGGGGTTGTAAGCGAGGAACAGCGGTGCCTCGGGATATGTAAGGTCCACGGTGTTGACACAACCGTTAGAGTTGTTCTCCTTTGAGAAGAACAGCAGGTTGCCGTCCTTGTCCTGGAACAGCTTGTGGGCTGCTATGACATGACGGTAAGAGCCCGAGAGGATCTCGGCATATTTCACACTTCCGGCAGCAACGCCATCGTCATAGATCTGCTTGTCGAAGGCGCGGCAACGCTCCATGATGTTGCCATAAGCGTTGCTCTGCTTCTCAAACTGGTCGAAGATGGTCACGTTGCCGTTGTGGGCCCAATAGCCTTTATAACGGTTGTAGAAATATTCGATGTCCTCAACCTCGTCGTAGCCCACGAGGGCGTAGCTCGATGCCTGTGACACCTTACCGAAGTTGTGGACATAAGCCAGCGTGGGAGCGGTAGAAGGCTTGCGGCTCACGATCTCGTCCTTGCTTTCGGGCAGAGAGCCGTTGGCAAAGAAGGCTTTCTTGATGTCATTGTCGGAACCGAGAGCCACGTCGCCGTTGATGTTGGGCATGTAGAAATAGCCCCAGTCGATGCAGATGCCATCGCCGGTCTTGGCGAGGATGGGCTGCTCTATGGTACCTGTCTTCACATATTTGATGCCCTTGTTGACAACCGTTGACGACACGGTGGGCTGGCTCGACTTGTCGACACCTATCAGCGTGCTTGCGCCAAGATAGAACTGCACGTCGTGCGTTTTGCTGTCGTTTGAGCGAACCTGATAAGAGATGTAGTTGACCGGTGACGACAGCAGGTCATAATCGTTGATGAGCATGGGGGCGGTGAACACCACATCAAGCTCCACGGGACCGCAGCTGAAGGTATAATAGGTGTTGGTGGCAAGCACACTCACGCTCTTCTGCTCGGCGGTCAAGACGCGGTCGTTGGTGAGAGCAACGTTCTTGAACAGTCCGAAGTCGGTATAAGCACCGCCTGTGGTGTTGTGACAATGGGCGGCAATGACGTTTTTGCCGGGCTTGAGGAGCTTCTTGAGCTCGCCGTCGAGGTGCAGCTTCACACCATCGCGCCATGTCTCGCCGGTGTCGGCAACCTTTGTGCCGTTGATGTAGATCTCGAACACGTCGTCGTGCGAATAGATGAGATAGAGGTCGTTGTTCAGGTCGTTGGCGCTCAACTCGACGTCGCGACGCACATAGAGGTCGCTGTTCTGGTCGCTCCAGTGGGTGTTGACATAGCTAAGGCCGTCGCTGCCCCATGCTGCGCGTCCTTCTTTCCAACCCTGAGGTGTGAAATTGGGCTTCTCCCATCCAGCACCGGGATTCTGGCGTGTGTAGAGACCCTTCCATGCTTCTTCCGATGCCATGGGCACAAGGGTCTCAAGCAAGGTGCGCTCCTTGGCTCCCATGAAGCGGTAAACCTGTCCATCGACACGGAGCAAACCCTCGAAGGGTTTCTCTTCGTGGGTCCAGTGGCGTGTGTCGCCGTCGGTCAGCTTGTCGTAGGGAGACCATACCGAGAAGTAAGGGTCTGACACAAACAAGGGCACTGACGGCAGTCGCAAACTGGTACTCTTGTATGGCTTGAACGTCTCGGGGGTCTGGGCCATGGCCGAGAGCGAAGCTGCAAGCACAGCAATTGAGATTGCTAATTTTTTCATTTTGCTTGTTTAAAGTTATTTTTTTCTTGTAATGTTTGGTTTAGAGTCGAGAATGGTGATTAACCGTCGTGTTGTCGTTGGGCAAACAGCCGATACACACCACCTGTTGTTGACTTTTGTTTTATATCGTTTCCAAATTTTGCTCTTCCAATAAGATTGACCTGCCTTTTACATTTTTCGTTTTCATGCTTCTGCATTTCTCTTTTCATGCTTCTGCATTTTTTCTTTTCATGCTTCTGCATTTCTCTTTTCATGCTTCTGCATTTCTCTTTTCATGCTTCTGCATTTCTCTTTCTTATATATGTGAGACATCTGTCAAAATGTTAAACCTGAACAACAATCTTTTGTCTCAAAAAAAACTGATACTTACAGCATGTAAAAATCCAAAACCATAAATTTTGTAAAACTAACCATTTTATTATGTTAAGGTAATGTAGAATAAATAGGTCAAATACGACCATCTTTCTTTTTCTTAAACTTAAAAAAACATTCATTCAAAAAAAACGCTCACGCGCTTCCTTTTCTTTATATAGACTTAAAATCTGCTGCAAAATTGCAAAAAACATTTCAAAAAGAATAAAACCTCCTGTTCATGTTGTGAACAGATAGATTATTTGAACCTCTGGTTATATTTTGTGAACGGCAATTACCTTTTTTGAACAAAAAATAACGGTTTGATTATAAACCAATGACGGTAGAGAGGCGTAACTATGGCAATTAGGAGACGTAACTATGGCAATTAGGAGACGTAACTATGGCAATTAGGAGGAGTAACTATGGCACTTAGAAGGCGTAACTATGGCAATTAGGAAGCACAACTATGGCACTTAAGCGAGGCAGCAAAAAGAGATATTATGGGAAAAAGCAAGGAAAAGGTTGGAAAAAGAGATTTTTTAAGCTATCTTTGCAGAAGCTAAGCTGCATCTCGGCTCAAGCGAAGCTGCATCTCGGCAAAAGCGAAGCTGCATCTCGGCAAGAGCGAAGCTGCATCTCGGCAAAAGCCAAGCAGCATATTCAACAAAAGCCAAGCAGCATATCGGCAATTACCGCTATAAAAAAAATGAACGTGACGAAAAAACATATAAAGAAGACCTGCATGGTGCTTGCCCTCTTAGCAAGCATCATTATATCGGCATGTGGATCGGGAGAGAGCGACAACAGCGAGGTGCTCTTCAGCCCATCATGTTATCCCTATGCGGTGTTGCATAACGGGAAATATTATGTCATGCGACAGACTGACAACACCACTCGCATAGACCTGCTGTGCACAGACGACATAAGAGACGTGAAGAAGGGAACAACAAAAACGGTGTGGATGCCGACAGAGGACCAAAAGGCAAATAAAAATATCTGGTCACCCGAGTTGCACAGAATAGGCAACAAATGGTACATCTACTTCGAGGCCGACGATGGCAACACCGACAATCACCAACTCTATGTGTTGGAGAACCCGTCGGACGACCCCATGAAGGGACAGTTTAAGCTGAAGGGTGTGCTCAAGACAAATGATGAGTGGAACTACGGCATACATCCCTCAACCTTTGTGGTTGGCAAACGCCAATATCTGGTGTGGTCGGGATGGCCCAAACGTCGCTCCGAGACAGAGACACAATGCATCTATATTGCCGGGATGAAAAATCCGTGGACGGTAAACACACAACGCGTAAAAATCTCCACACCCACATACGAGTGGGAGCGCCAATGGATAAACCCCGACGGCACACGGTCGGCATACCCCATTTATGTGAACGAGAACCCGCAACCCATAGTGAGCAAAGACGGCAAGAAGGTTGCCATTTACTATTCGGCAAGCGGATGTTGGACCGTCTACTCGCGTTTGGGAGCTGTTTATGCCAACACCAACGCTAACCTTCTCGACAGCACATCATGGCACAAGGCCAAGGAGCCTGTGATGATCAGCAATGAGAATGACTCGCTGAAAGGTCTCACCGACATCTGTGTCGTGGAAAACAAGAACGGAGGCAATCCGTTCCTGCTTTTCGAAGCAAAATATTATAACAAGGCCGACGGCCATTATGTGAAGCAGATACGCCTGAAGAACATCAAGATGGGTGATGACGGTCTGCCGATGTTCAAAAACCGATAACGCATTGTTGTGGAAGGAACATCAGCAAGGACGTGACTATTGTTCCTTCTTGCTTGCAGCATAGTCTTTTGGCAACACTCCATAAACCTGCTTAAAACATTTTGTGAAATAAGAGGCCGAGTTGAAGCCAACCTTCACGGCAATGTCGGCAATGCTCACGCTCTCGTCTTCAAACAGCAACAAAGCAGCACGCTTCAAGCGCTGCGAACGCATGAAATCCATTGGCGCCATGCCCGTGAGCGACCTTAGCTTACGATAGAAGGTCGAACGGCTCATGTTAAGGGCAGAGGCAAGCTCGTCAATGGAATAGTCTTCTTTGTACATGTTCTCGTTAAACGCCTCTTGAACCTTCTTCAAGAAGCTCATGTTCTGCTGGTTTATGCCAAAATCGGAACCTGCCTTCTCGTCGACCAGCCCGTCGGCCTTGCTCATGTGCTTGTAGAAGAGCTGACGCAGACGGAGCAGATTCTCGATCTGCATGTGCAGCTGCTCAATGGCGAACGGCTTCTCCAGATACACGTCGGCACCACTCTTCATGCCCTCAACCTTGGCCTCTATTGTGGTCTTGGCGGTGAGCAAGATTAGCGGAATGTGCGAATAGTTAATGTCGCCCTTAACCTTGGCGCACAGCTCAATGCCGTCCATAACAGGCATCATCACATCACTCACAACGACATCGACCTGCTCACGGTTCATCACCTCAAGAGCAACAGCGCCATTCTTGGCACGGAGCACGCGATACCAGTCGCGCAGCATGGAGCTTGTCATGTCCAGCAATTGCTGGTTATCCTCAACAAGCAAGACCGTAAACTCTTTCTTTGACGTGGCAACCTCGTCGGCAGCCTCAACAGGCAGAGACACGACGCCCTCAACATGAGGCGTGGCAGCCGCGCCGTTGTCTTTATCGGCAACAGACATGACAGGCAGCATCAGCGAGAAGCATGTGCCGCCGCCAACAGCATCATCGACAAGCAGGTCGCCGCCATGTGCCTTGGCCAAGGCTTTGGCGAAGGACAAGCCTATGCCTGTGCCAAACGCCTGCGCAATCTTGTCGTTGCCAACCTGGTAGAACGACTCGAAGATGCGCTTCTTCTCATTGTCGGGCACGCCAGGCCCGTCGTCGCTGACGCTCAGACACACCATGCCTGTGCTTGACGGTTCAAGGGCAACGGTGATGGTGTTGTTGGCATACTTGAGCGCGTTGCTCATGAGGTTCATCATTATCTTGTTCACCACGCTAACATCGATAGCGGTCACGATGTCCTTGTCGGGCAGCTGCTTTATCAGAGTTTTGCCGCCAACCTCACAGTAGGAGGCAAACTGGTTGTACACGTTGTCCACCATCTTCGTCAACGACATGTTTTCGCGATGAACCACAAACTTGCCGTTCTCTACCTTCTGGAAGTCGAGCAGCTGGTTCGTGATGTTGAGCAGATAGTCGACATTCTTGCCTATTGCTGCAAGAAGAGTGCTGTCTTCGGCTTCGCGCAGACGCTTGTTAAGGCGTTCGAGCGGAAGGACAATGAGGCTCAACGGGGTGCGTATCTCATGGACAAGATTGACGAAGAAATTGATTTTCGACTGATACATCAGCTTCTCCTGCTCCACACGGAAATGTTCAAGACGTACATCGTAACGACGGCGCACGGTGCGCTTGACGTAACGCCAGACCAGATAGGCACAAAGCGCCAACGCCACTATATATATAAGGTAAGCCCACCAGGTGAGGTACCAAGGCGGAAGAACCGTTATGAAGACATGAGAAACGGGACCGTCGACACCAGCCTCGCGCAGAAGAAACTCATAGGTACCAGGCGACAGGTTGGCATAGGTCACCTCTGCCACGCTGACGTTATGAGCCCACTGCTTGTCAACGCCCTTGAGCATGTAGTCGAACAGCACGCTCTGGGCTGAAGAGAAGCGGGGAGACGAGAAATGTAAGGTGAAGCTGTTGTCGGCATAAGGCAGCTCCACACGGTTGTTAACATAAAGGTTGTAGCCGAGGCCGAGGTCGCCAAGCTCTGTCTCTGGGTTGCTGGCATAAGGCAACGAGATTGACGTTACATAGACCGGACGTTTCTGCACGTTCTTAACATGCAGCGGTTGGAAGGTGTAGAACCCGTTGGCGTTGCCAATGAAAATTATGTTTGAAGAAGAATAGCTGACCGCACGCTGCATGGACAAGCCACGCCACATCTCCGAAGGACTGTTAACCTGAACGGCAACAGGATTGTCGCCCTCACCAATCTTCATGAGTGTTCGCTCCGTGGCTACCCACAGGTTGTGCTCGCTGTCCTCACACATAAAGTTGATGATGTCGCTGACGCCAGGACAGCGGTTGAAGCGTGAGGTGGAAGGATCATACAGGCACAAGCCGCCACCACGGGTGGCTACCCACACACGGCCCTTGCTGTCACACAACACAGAGGCCAGCGTGTTTACAGGCAACGAATATTGGCTGTCGTGCTCCTTATAAGAGAAAAAGCCCCAACCGTTGGTGCTGGCGGTGTAACGATAAAGGCCGCAACTCTTGGTTGCTGTCCACACGTTGCCTTCATGGTCGCCACAGATGTCGACAAACTCGGTGGTGCTGGGCAAGGTTGCAATGGGCAAGAAACGTTCCGTCTTGACATCGAAGGTGCATAGACCCCAGCTGGTGGCTACATAGACCACGCCACGCTGCGACTTGTAGATGTCGTTAATGTCGTTGCTCGGAAGCGTGTAAGGTTTCTGCTCCGAATAATAATATTGTTTGAGCTCGCCTGTTGAAAGGTCAAGCACCTTCAAGCCATCCATGACGGTGCCTATAAACAGGTGGTCGCCATCGCGCAGAAGGGTGCGCACAGCGGTGTGGATGAGGTCACGACGATAAGGCACCAAGGCATCGGTACCACTGTGGTAAAGATAAAGTCCGTTGGTTGCGCCCACCCACATGTTGCCGTTATCGGCTTGAGCAAACGCATAAACCATCTGCCGGTCACCTTCGTCTGCATCGGGCAACGGCTTAAAACGGAAAAGCAACTCATAACGAGGCAGATAGTTAACTCCTCCTTGCGAGGTAAACACCCACATCGTGCCGTCAGGGTCATACATGACCTGGTTAACGCTCTGGTCGGTAAGGCCTTGTATGCCTCCCTTGCCATCGACACGCACAAACGATCCTGTGTGGGGTGTAAACGTAAAGAGGCCGTGGCGCGTGCCGAGCGTTAGGGTGTGGGCATCGCGCAAAGCGATAGATGTGATGGAACCGACATAAAACGGCGACTTGAAAGTAGCCAACTTATTGGTTGCGAGGTCTATGTTGTACAATCCGGCATCGGTGCCCACCCACACGTTGTTGCGATATGCCAACAAAGATATTTGGGTTTTATCATACTTATAATTGGGTATCTTATAAGAACGGATAAACTTGCCGTTGGGCGAAAACACATTAACGGTTCCTTCAAGAGTGGCCAGACACACGCTTCCATCGGCTGTCTGACAGATGCTGCTCACGAACCCGCCATGACGCGAGTCTTGCTCAAGCTGGTCGGTCTGCGCGTTATAAATGAACACGCCTTGTCCGAGCGTGCCTATCCACACCTGTCCGTTACGGGCCTTAAAGATGGTCTGCACCGTGCTGCTCACAACCACGCCATAACGGGTAGCCTTGCGGAACGGCTCAAACAGGCCGGTAGCACGGTGGTACAGTTTTAAGCCGTCATTACATCCAAGCCATATATCGTCGCCGTTCTCCAAAAGCGACAGAACGACATCGCTGCTATACAGCCCCACTCCATTGGTGGGGAAATTACGATACACAACATTTCGTCTTCCATCAAAGCAGTTCAGTCCGTTGCTCGTGCCAAGCCACATGAAGCCATAACGGTCGCAGAGCCCACACAGCACGGTGTTGTCGCTCAAACCGTCGGTTGTCATGAACGATGCAAACTTATACTCATCGTTTGCTGCTATCTTTCCACAGCAAGCAAACATGAGAAGAACCAAAAGGATGTAATGTCGAATGTTCATTTTTGTAATGACGAATATTTTTTTTTAATGACAGCTGGGTTTATGACAGCTGATCTTAATGATAGCTGACCTTAATGACGTCTGTTTTAAAAAGAAGACAAGTACAAAAGCAGAAGGTCTGTCATGAAGACATGGCGCTCGGCTTATATACTTGTCCACTTATGCTTTGTTAAGATTATCGCTTGCAGCTCTTCAGCAAGTCTACCTTGCCTTCGTCAACGAGCTTCACGATGAGCTCACCAAACAGGGTGTTGGCCCATGCGAACCAAGGACGGCTAAACTTCTGCGAGTTGTTGACGTTGAAGGTCTCATGCATGAAGCCCGTGTCGGCATCGGTGCGCATGAGCATCTCTATGCACTGCTTGATCTCGGCATCGTCCTGAGAGGTGAACGCCTTCATCATGATAGACATAGGCCAAGCCATGTCGTAGCCTACATGAGGGCCACCAATGCCTTCGCCGTCCTTGCCTTTGAAGAAGTAAGGATTATCCTTGCTCCACACAAAGCGGCGGGTGTTCTGGTAGATGGGGTCGTTGACGTCGACATCGCCGAGGTAAGGCATAGCGAGCAACGACGGAACGTTGGCATCGTCCATGAGGAAATGGTTGCCGAAGCCGTCAACCTCGTAAGCGTAGATCTTGCCATACTTTGGGTGATTGACAACAGCATATTTCTGCAAAGCGGCAGACACCTCGTCGGCGAGAGCTGTACACTGGGCTGCTGTGGCGGCGTCGTTGTTGACCTTGGTCAGGATCTCAGCGGCCTTGCGCAGAGAAGAGACAGCCATGAAGTTGGATGGCACAAGGAACAGGAACGTGGTAGCATCGTCAGAGGGACGGAACACAGAGGCGATAAGACCTACGGGGTTCACAGGGTTGCCATAGCCCGAGTTGCAAACGGTGTCGAGCTGACGGTCGGTCTTGCGAAGGAAGGTGTAAGGACCCTTGTTCTCCTTGCGCTGCTGCTCGTGGAAGGTTTTGAGAACCTTCTTCACAGCCTCTTGCCATTCGGGACCAAACACAGAGGTGTCGCCCGTTACCTGCCAGTAGTGGAAGGCGAGACGGATGGGATAGCACAGCGAGTCGATCTCATACTTGCGCTCATGCAGCTCAGGCTTCATGTCGGTGCCGTCGCTTGCCCACTCGTTGTCCTCTACGGGACCCATGTTGAAGGCGTTGGCATAGGGGTCGATGTTGATGCACTTGAGCTGACGCAAGATAACGCCACGCACCATCTTCTTAAGCTTGGCGTCTTTGTTGCAATACTGCACATAGGGCCAAACCTGAGCGCCGCTGTCGCGGAGCCACATGGCGTGGATGTCACCAGTGTAGACGAAGGTGTCGTCTTTGCCGTCAAAATGGGCGGTGGTGTCTATGGTGTTGGGGAAGCAGTTCTCAAACATCCATGCCAGGTAGGCATTGTCCTTGAGAAGCTTCTTCACCTCCTTTATTTTCTTTTCCACAGCGTCTGACACGAACAGACGGTCTGCCTCGGCAGGACGCTTGGTTACATACTTGGTGTTGTCGGCCACCACAGCACTGGCGGTCGTAAGGTTAACCACGGGCGCAGCAGCATTGGCCTGGCCAGCGGCAAGTGCCAGCATCATGGCGGCACCTGAAAGGATTTTTGCAGATTGGCTCATTGCTTGTTTAAATGTTAAATTATTAGTGTTTATTTCTTTTTTTATTTTTGCTATTTGGGTTTAGACATCTTTTTCATCTCAAGGTTGAGCAACGCTCCTTCTCAAGGTTGAACGACGCTCTTTCTCAAGGTTGAACAACGCTCTTTCTCAAGGTTGAGCAACGCTCATTCTCGATTGACATGCGCAACGCTCTATCTTGATGTGCGCGTATGTGGTGCACAATCTTGACGTTGCCAATATGATGTTTTAAACGCAATTAATTGTTTTTTTTCGGTTTCGTCTACAAAATTATAAAAAAAAACGGAGGCAGGAACAAAAAACGTAAAGATGCTTTCTTCTATTATCATTTTTTAGCAAAAAGCCCGTTACATGGTCAACGAACCATGCAACGGGCGGATCTGTTAGAAAAGAGGCTGTGCCTCAGTCATCCTTCACAATCTCAAAAATACCTATTTCTTATTTATCCAAAAAAAAAGCCAAAATCCTTATTTAATGGATGTGCAGAAGTAGCCTACATGCAGATAGTTTTCTTCTGCCAGATGAACGATACCCCAAACGCGTGAACCATCGTTCTTCAGAATCTCATAGGTCATGCCCTCATAAGAGAGGGTATCATACCAATCTTTATTGGTTAAAGAGCCTTCGGTCTTGGTGCCTACAGAGAGGTCTCCCTTAAACTTCATAACCATGGCGTTGTTAGGATACCACTTATAATAGGCGCGTATGGTGACGAAGCCATCTTCTTGTTCAACCTCATACACGTTGCCATAGTTTGCGAAGAGAGGCTCAATGCCATCGAACACCATCTTGTTCTCTGTGAGAGCGAGCACCTCAGCCTTCTCATCTTCTGTGAAAGGAACGGTTGTGGTCTCTACCTTAACGTTAACGGTCTGTGTCAGACCCATCATGTCGGTAACGGTAACGGTGGTCTCACCGGTCTTCACGCCCTGGATAGTGATAACATCGCCCTTGACAGAAACTCTGGCTACTGTCTCATCGGCCGACTCGGCAGTGTAGTTGCCGTTTCCACCAACAACGGTAACCTTGGCAACGCCATCGGTGTGGCCGAGCTTCATGCCGACATTTACCTCCTGCTTGTCAAGAGTGATCTGGAAATACATACACTTGACGGTGATGTGCTTGTAGTTGCCCTTGGCATCAGACACCACCACACCGGCGATACCTTTGTCCACGCCTGTCAAGGTAACGGCGTTGCCGTTTATTGTGGCGTTGACAAATTCGGGATTCTCGGCAACAACCTTATAGTCGCCTCCACCATCGGTGATGTTGAAGGTGGCTGTCTCACCCACTCCTACCTGCACCTCATCAGCAACATCGGTTTTGATGACAGGACGTTCTTGTGCTTCCGGAACATTAATCTCCGGATCATATACGTCATCATCGTCGCTGCAAGCTGTAAAGCCCATCATCATGGCTGTTGCGAGCATCGCAGTATAGATATATTTTGCTTTCATAATTATTTGCGTTTTTGTCTTTAAGATTTTTTATTGTGATTACCAGTCCTTAGCGTAAGAGCCTGTCTGAACGGTCTCCTCACCATAGAAAGGAACGGTGAAATTGCTAAAGCGCGATGCGTAACCATTTTTGGGGTTCAGAGAGAAGATCATGGTGCCACCGTAGCCTTCATCAACAATGCGCTTAGCTGTAGAGGAAGAGATGATGCGTCCCTGAGCAAACTCAGAAGAAGCCTGAATCATGCCGCTCTTGCTCAAGCCAGGATAGCTTCCGCTAAGATCATAATAGGCACCGTAATCTTGGATGGCATAGTCTACGCCCTGAATGCCTTCAATCTGCTGTGCAGAGTTTGTTCCGCTGTAAGCATAAGCCTCAACAAGCTTGTCGGGCATTGCCTTCTTGCACTCATAGGCAAGGCGGGCAAAGTTGTTATAGTTGGTAAAGCCGGGATAGTCGCCACGGTTACAATACTCATCGTCGAAGAACACGCCGTCCAGACCATAGGCATCGAGCTTAGCCTTCAGCTCAAGAGCAAACTTCTTGCAGTTCTCGTCGTTGAGGTATGCACAGCAAGCACGGTCATGGTTGCAGAGAATGCCAAGGATGACCTTCATGCCCTTCTGCTGCAGAGGTGTGATATATTTCTCACGGTTCTCGAGCACATGGGTGATGTTCTCGTTGTTGAAGTTGTAAACCTCACCTGTCACAACATTATAGTTGATGTTGCCCGAGAAAAGAATGACCTGGTCGATAACATACTTGCCCGACTCCTTCAGCGTGTAGCAGAGGTTATGAAGCGGGTTGGCATCGTTGGTCTCCTGACAAGAGATGACGATCTGGCCTGTGCCTTTGTGGCAGTTGGGCATCTTGGTGATGTCGCGAACCAGATAGATAAAGTCGCCCTTCTCGGCCGAGGTAGCGGCACCGTTGCCTTTGACGGTGAGAGGAATGGCATAGGTGCCGTCCTTCTTGAGATTTTCAGCTGTAGAATAACCGATCTTCACAGCTTTCGACTTCTGCTCACCAGCAGCAATGGTAGCTGTTCCGTCTATCGTAACGAGGTTCTCGGGAAGAGCCTCGTAGCTTGTGCCGTTGGCAGCGTTGTAGCGCTCCAATGCAGAAGCATCGTAGCTCACGGTGAATGTCTGCTCTGATGTGCTTGCGCCTGTTGTGTTTACGAAGAAATCGGTCGTTCCTTTGTCGTTGAACACTATAGAGTCGCAGTTGCTGTAGCCATACTTGTCTGTAAGGAAGACAAGCTGCTTCTCGGCAGGTTTATATTTGTCCTCATTTACGCTGCCCAAATTGACATCCTCAGAACAAGAGGCCAGTGCCGAAGCTGCGATGACAGCAAGTGCAAGCGTTTTTAATTTATTGATATTCATGATGAATTCGTTTTTTTAGAAGTTTACAATTGTTTATTTCTTCTCAGGCAGCGACACGTTGAAGAACGAAAGAGGGGTGTTGGCTATAGCGTCGTTGCCATGGCCTGTAGCGTCAACCACCTTGCCTGTAGTTGTGTTGTCGTCCATCTTCCAGTAGCCAACCAAGCCTTCGGTCTGGGGATCTACATAGTAGATATTGTCTTGAATCTGCTGCTGTGTACGAACAACGTTCCACACGCGCACCTCTGACATGTAACCCTCAAACCAGCGGTTGTCGTCATACGACTTGCCGATAAGGAAGTCGCGGTCGCGGCCGTTGCCCTTGATGTTCAGATTGCCGAGACTCTTCTTGCCCGAGCTCTGCACCTTTCCGTTAACATAGATAACCCAGTCGGTCGTTGTGGCGTCATAGGTAAGGGCAACATGCTGCCAAGCTTTTGTTGCCAGACCCTTGTCTGCACTTGCATCGGGGAAGTTTCCGTTGTAAGTGGCGATCTGAATCTGGTTGTCGGGGAAGCTGGCGTCACCGATACGCATGAGGAACGAGCCCTCGATGCCCATCACGGTAGAGATGAGCTTGCCAAACTCACGCGGATAAAGAAGTGCCTCGAGTGTGATCTGGCTCATGTTTGTAACATCAGAAGACCATTTCACGGTGAGATAGTTCTTTGACATGTCGGTAACCACGTTGATGAGAGCACCTGCGCGGAACACGAAGAAATAGTTGCTGGCAGAGCCGAGCAGCGACACATCGCTGGTGTGAACCGATACAGGCAGCACATAAACCAGCTCGCGGTCAAGAGTGTTGAGGTTCTTGAAGTGGAACTTGGCGTCGTTGCTCTTCACCGAACCCTTGTTGATCAGCACCTTTGTGTCTTCCACCTCATAGTTTTCGGTGGGCAACAGCTGTGTGATGGCAGCGTCGGCATAGTAAGCCTTTACATAGGTGTCAAGGAGAGAGGTGTTCACCTCGATAGTGGCGTTGATGTCGGCCTCGGCGGGGCGAGCCAGTGTTACGCACACGGTCTTCTCCTGCTCTGTCACCGCGCCCTTGACGATGGTCTCGTTGACCATTGACGAGGCGTCAATGTAAGCCTTGTTGGCAAAGTTCTCCTCGTCGTTGTTCTGGCAGGCTGTCATGGCCAGCGCCATGGCCAGAACGGGTATATATTTGAAAAACTTGTTCATCGCTTAATTAATTTTTAACGGTTGGGTTCATGATTGAAATGGCCAAGCGTATGTTGGGATACACGAAAGCCGCATTGTAATAGTCGTTCTGGATATTCATCACGCAGAGACCGGCGGGGTCGAAGCCTGTGTGCTCGGTAGCCACGAAGCGGGCGGCACCCACACAAGCACGCACGTTGCCTGTCCACCAGCCTGTTGTCTTGTCGCTGGCATCCATTGAGGTGTTCTCTACCACGGGCACAAGCTTGTCGCTGGGAACGCCGTCCTCAAGAGATTTCATCATGTTGTAGGTCATGGCGTTTGACGAGGCTGCATCCTGACACGGAACGAGCAGCAACTTGGCTATGTCAAAAATGCTCTTGTCGGTGTAGAACTGCACCTTGCCTTGGAGCAACAGCTCCTTTGAGGCGTGGCGCTCAGCCCAGTCTTTGGCAATTCCGAGGAACATGTTCTCCCAAGCCGAGTAAGAGGCTTTCTCTGTCTCTGTCATGGTGATCTTCTCCTTGCCCTTGAACGACATTATCACGCCATCGAAACCGAAGCGGTCACAGTAAGAGAGCTGCTCTGTTACGTTGTTAGCAAGCACCTCTTTAAAGTCGGTATAGGTGAGAGCCTTTATCTCAGCCACCTTTGCATCATGATCTTCTTGAGACATTGAACCGTCTGCAAGCTTGGCGTCGAGTTTCTGAATGTCGGCCTTCTTCTTTGCATCAAAGTCGGAAAGCTCTGTGTCATACTGTAGCTTGATCTCGTCGAAGCTTACAACATAGAGGCTCTTTATACCTTTCTTCTCGCGAATCTCGCTCATCTCCTTGATCTCGCGCTCGTTTACAGCCTCTGGATTTGAGAGGATAACGTAGTCGGCTGAGTCGGGAACGGCGTTGATGTGCTGGCCCTGTGTGAAGGGCAGCTTCTCGCTGTTGTTGAAGCCCACCAGCATAAGCTTATGACTGTTCTGCTTATAAGCCTTTATGTTAGCCAGGTAGGCGTTATATATTTGCGGGTTCTGCTGAGCAATGCCCGGCTGGTTGATGTCCAGCGACTCAACATCGGTGTCGCAGCTTGTAAAAGCGAGAGCCGAAGCGAGGCAAGCAACTGATAGCAGACTGTGCTTTATGATCTTGTTCATAATGATCTAATAAAAAATTATGATTGTATTTCTTGTTAACGGTTATTTTGCCCACCACACATCGGTACCCATGTTGTCGGTACCACCGAGCAGCTGCAGGGCGTGAGGATAGTTCTCTGAGTTGTTGATGCGCTCCTCCTGCGGATAGGCCAGACGGCGTGCGCCGCGCTCATTGCTCACTGTGCCGCCCGAGTTGTTCACCACTACAGGCATGAGCTTCGGGAAGCCCGTGCGACGATACTCAGACCATGCCTCGATGCCGAGGGGGAAGTTGGCAATCCACTTCTGTGTGATGATACGCTCCAGGTTCTTGGCAGCATCGGCGTCGTCCCACGCTATTGTGATCTGCGAGGTAGCACCGCTGTAGCTGTTCAGACCGGCAGGGTCCTTGTAGCCTTGTGGCATGCTGCTATTGTCGGCGATGTAAGCGTCAGCACCCTGTACGCCCCACTGTTCAAACGACAGCTTGATGCCCTGCTCATAGAGCTCCTTGGCTGTTGCACCCATGTTCCAACCCTTGAGGGCACCCTCTGCGCGGAGGAAAGCCGACTCTGCCGAGTTCATGATGATAAGCTTCGAGTCGGTCTTCACGTTATAGTTGCTGTAAGCGTGGGCGATGGTTCCGTCAGGAATGTTGATGCCTGTGCGGATGCCATAATAGCCGCCGTCAGCAAATGTGCTCTCTGTGAACATGGCAGCACGACGCGGGTCGTTGTAACCGTTCATGTAGCTGGTGATATCGGCGCTGACGCGTGAGTCGCCACCGTTATACTCGTACATGATGATCTCGAAGGGGTTTGTAGAAGCGAGTGTGAGCTCTGCGTTGTCGGCATTGGTTGTCATGACGCCGACCTCATGGTTCACAGCCTCCTCTGCCTTCTGCTGAGCGAGCGTGGGGTTAGCCTTTGAGATGCGGAGCGCCATGCGGAGCTTCTGCGAGTTGGCAAACTTGATCCAGTTTTCCACCTTACCGCCGAAGATGCGGTCAGCCTGTGCAGAGAAGTCGGCTGTGCGGTTGGCTGTGAGCGCTGCGATGGCATCGTCAAGCTGCTGGAACATAAGGTTGTAGACCTCCTCCTGTGAGTCGAAGTCGGCAGTGATCTCGCCGTCGGCACCTACCTTTGAGTAAGGAATAGGACCATAAGCGTCGGTAACGCGCTGAATGGCTACCACCTTGAGCACAGCAGCCACAGCGTTGGGCACAGGCTCGTCTGTGGCCTTGGCCACCTCGTTGCAGTAGATGAACACGTTAGGGATGACATCCTTATAGAGCACGCGGCTCCATCCGTTCTCAGGACAGTACTGTCCGAAGTTCTTGCCGTTGAAACCAGAGTTTGAGTCGGCAATATAGCCGCCATAAGAGCCACCGAGCAGACACTCGGTAAACTGGTTCGTGTTGGTGTTTGTAGGCACCACCCAACCCTCGAGGTTAAGCATGGCCGAACGCATGGCGTAAGCATCGCGCTGTGTCTCGTCCTTGGTCACGCCTAAGGGGTTGCGGTTAAAGTCTTCATAGCCGTCGGTGCAGCTCACTGTGGCGAAGCACAGGCCGGCAGCCAAGGCTGATAATATGATATTGTTGTTGAGTTTCATAATGTTTACTCTCCTCATTTTTAGAATTTGAGTTTGATGTTGAAGCCGAGAGTGCGTGTGCTCGGTGTCATGAATTTGTCGATTCCCTGATAGTAGTTGCCTGTAGAAGCTGTCGACTCAGGATCGAAGGGAGCCTTGCAATAGAAGAAGAAGAGGTTACGGCCCACGAGCGAGAGGGTGAGGTCGCCGATGCCGAACAGCTGGTTCTTCTTGAAGGTGTAGCCGATGCTTGCCTCCTGCAGACGGATGTTGGTAGCGCTGTAGGTGTAATACTGGCCGATGCCGTCGCTTCCACCGATGGTAGAATACCACACCTCAGGGTTCACCATGTCGTTGCCGTTGACCAGCACATAGCCGAGGTCGCGTGCCTTGGCTGTGGCCTCTGACACACCGTAAGAGTCGAGAGCAGCCTGTGTGGCCGAGTAAACGATACCTCCGAAGCGTGCTGACACCTGGAAACCGAGGTTCAGACCCTTCCAAGAGAAGTCGTTACGCCATGACATGTTACATTTCGGGAACACCGATCCGAGCTTGATGTCGCCCACGTTGTTGTCCTTGTAGACCTTGCCGTCCTGGTCAACATAGATCTTGCCGTCGTCGGTGCGCACGAGGTCAGAGAGCGAGTAGAGGTCGCCCAGTGAGCCGCCTTCCTTCAGGATGAAGTGGGTTGTGCCCAGGCCGCCTACGTCAAGACGATCCTTGTTGATGATGGCTCCTGTCTCAGGATGCACATAGTTCTTCACGAGCTCGTTGATCTTGTTCTTGTTGTGCGAGAGGGTGAAGTTGGTAGACCAGCCGAAGTTGCCCCAGTGGTTGTCGTAACCGAGCGCAAGCTCTATACCGTTGTTTGAAACGTTACCCGTCTGGATGTACATGGCGCTATAGCCAGAAGACACAGAGATGTCGGGGTTGAAGGTCTGGTTGAAGGTTTTTGTCCAATAAAGCGTGAGATCGAGGTGGAAATGTTTGAACAGACGGGTCTGCATACCAAACTCCCAAGAGTTGGTGGTCTCAGGCTTGAGATCATACATCGGGTAGATGGTCTGCGACTTCCACTGTTTAGAGTTGTTGTCCCATTCGTAAACAGGATTGGCGTACCAACGTGGGAAGGGAATACCTACAGAAGCGAATGAGCCACGGAACTTCAGATAGTCAATCTGCTTAGGCAGCTTGAAGGTCTCTGAGGCAACCCATGACAGACCCACAGAGGGATAGAAGAACGACGACTTGTTTGAGTGAGGTCCTGCGAGCATTGAGGGCCAGTCGTTACGTCCTGTGAGAGAGAGATAGATCTGGCTGTCCCAACCAATTTCGGCACTTGCGAAGAGCGACTTTGTCTGGTCGTGGTAGCCACCGGGAAGACGTGTCTCGCGCTGCGGGTCAACCTGATACTCGTTGAACACATTGGGGATGAGGTTGTCGGCGATGGGACCCTCAATGCCTGTCACGCGCTGACGGATGTCAGAGAGGATGGCACCAGCATTGGCGTTCACCGACAGACGGTCGTTGAAGAAGCGCTTGTCGAAGGTGAGCATAAGGTCGCCATAGAGCTGCTTGTCATCGGTATTAGAGAGAGCATACTGACCGTTGGCACCGGCGATGGTGGTGTTGGTTGAGGCATAATATTTCTTCTCATACTTGTTTGCCGAGTTGTCAATGCGTATGCGGGCAGCAACGTTGAGATAGTCGGTAAGCTTGTATGTGGCTCCAGCGTTGAGCATGTAGCGGTGCTTGCTGTTCTCACGAAGGTTGCGGTAGTTGATCCAGTAGGGGTTCTGTCCCACAAACTCGTTGATCAGACCGTTCCAGTTCTGAGTGTAGATGTTGCGCTGTGTGTCCCAGTGCTCATAGACCTTCATGTCGTTGTAGTCGTTGCCACGTGGGAAGAGATATGCTGTTACCAATGGGTTGGCATAAACACCCTGGTTCACCATGTTACGGTCGTTCTGGTAGATATAATTGGCACCCACATCGAGGGTCAGCTTGTCGCCAAGCATCTTTGATGTGTTGCGGAACGAGAAGTTGTAACGGTTATACTTGTTGTTGGGAACGATGCCGCCCGAGTTTACAACCGATGCTGACAGGTAGGTCTGGTTCTTCTCGGTACCTGTAGAGAGGGTCATGGCCTCTGTGGTCACGAGACCGGTCTTCAGATAGTCGGTCTCAGGGTCGTAGCCTCTGTAGTTGGCTTCGTTGAGGAGCTTGCCCCATGAGTAAGAGTCGGCACCGGCATCGCGCAATGAAGAGCCTGTGCCGTAACGGTTCTGAAACTCGGGCATGCGCAGAGCGTTGGAAAACTCTGTCGACTGGCTCACGGTAACGGTTGTCTTGCCAGCCTGTCCCTTCTTTGTTGTGATAACGATGGCACCGTTAGATGCGCGGTTACCGTAAAGGGCGGCAGCGGCAGCACCTGTAAGCACCGACATCGACTCGATGTCCTCGGGGTTGATATCGGCGATAGCCTCTGTTGTGCCTGACGATCCGAACTCGGTGTCGCCGTCACCTCCAAGGTTGAACATAGGCACACCGTCGATAACGTAAAGCACGTTGCTCGACTGCTCGATGCTTCGTGCACCACGCATCACAACCTTTGAAGCGCCACCGGCACCTGCTGAAGAAGCGTTGATGTTGACACCTGCCACCTTACCGTTGAGCGAGTTTATGAAGTTGGCATCCTTGTTGGCAGAGAGCTGGTCGCCACCAACCTGCTGAACGTTGTAGCTCAGCGCCTTCTCTGCACGCTTAATGCCGAGGGCTGTAACCACCACCTCGTTAAGCTCCTTTGAAGCGGGTGTGAGGGCAAGCGAATAGCTGTCTTTGCCACCAATGCGCAAAGCCTTCTGTTCGTAGCCTATGTAATTGATTTCCAGTTCTGCTCCCTCGGGAACATTAAGGGTGAAGTTACCGTCAAAATCGGTAACGACAGCGTTTTGTGTGCCTTTCTGGCGAATGGTGGCACCGATAACGGGCATGCCGGTCTCGTCAACGACGTTACCTGTCACCTTCTTGCGGTTGTCACCTTTCTGCTGCGTCGCGCCACCTTTCTCGGCTTTGGCGCTTTTAGATACGACAATGTTCTTGCCTTCAATCTTGTAAGACACACCTTGTCCTTCAAGAATCTGGTTTACAGCTTGCTTCAATTCGGTTGCGTTAACGTTAACCTTACGACTGGTATTGATGTCGTTGGCAGCAAACACAAACGAATATCCACTTTTCTCCCTCAGTTGCGTCATGGCGGTCTTCACGCTCACGCCGTTAAGATGAAGCTTAACGCTCTGAGCAGCTACTCCAAGGCTCATGCACAACAGAAACGCAGCCACTGACAGGCTCTTTCTTTGGATGTTCATTGTTGGTTTGGTTTATTAATGATTGATTTATGATTGTTTATTAAATATTTCAGCTTTTAATCGAGGCGGTCCAATGATGTTTTACAGGCGCCGACATGAGAGCATCCTTATGACGGGAATGCTCTCATGTGAGCAATCGACGGCCTGCGGTTATCGTGTGAGTAATGTCACGATTGGACCATTATATATGGTTTTAGCTTGAATGCGCGAAAGCATTTGCTTTGTGGTTTTTAAGTTTTTCCTGCTGTGTTTAGGATCGTATGGCCGTTATTAGGTCATGGGGCAGTTGTGTGGGGTGTGAGAGGGGTGTTAAGGATATGTGATGAGGGTATTGGGGTGATTGGGGTATATGTGATGTCCTGAGCAATTGGGGTCTAATAGATCTTCACCTCATTGCCTTTTATTGCATATTTTATGCGTCCTGTGCCTGCAAGCACATTAAGGATCTGCGGAAGATCCTGGTCCTTGCGGTGGAACACGCCATAGAAGCGCACCTTGGCAAGCGCCGTGTCGGCGATGACGATGTTGGTGGCGTATGTGCGACTGAGGTCCTTGGCAATGTCTGCCAGACAACGTCCATTGAGCATTATGGTTCCGTCGGTCCACAGACAGGCTGTACGGGCGTCATAGTTTTCGACGGTCAGGTTACCGCCTTTCTTGTCGAACACAGCACGCTGGCTTGGCACGAGCTTGCAGCCCGCATCTTGTGTCTTGCCGACAACGCCTAACGCCACGCTTCCTTCGTCAAGACTAACCATGGCTGTGGGGTCTTCGGGATAGTCGCGGAAGTCGAACTTGGTGCCAAGCACTCTCACGCTCAAGCTTCCCGATTTAACGTCGAAGGGCATCTCACGGTTCTTATGAACCTCAAAATAGCCCTCGCCCGTGAGCGTCAGGTTGCGGTCTTTCACACCGAATCCTTGCGAGTAGGCAATGCGGCTTCCTGCATTGAGCCACACCGATGTGCCGTCAGGAAGAGTGACCTTCGATGTAGCGCCCTCTGGAGCCTCTACAACGATCTGTGCAAACGCCTTCTCGATGTTGTCCTGTCCCATCTTGTAGAACAGATAAGAGCATGCGCTCACAACGACAGCCACAACGGCAGCATAGCGCAGAGCCTTGACCACGCGGCGGCGAACAGCTCCTACAATGCTGAACGGACGTGCCGTTTCTTTTTGCGCGTCAGCATCGTCATCAGCATCTTGCCCAGAACCGTCGTTCTCACTTTTGGCTTCTGCCACACGAGCCAGAAACAGCTCAAAGGCTTTCTCACGATCATAAACAACCAACGAGTCGACATCGGGTGTAGCCTCCCATATACGCACAAGCTTCTCATAGAGACTCTTGTTTGCAGGCGCAGCAGCCTTCCACTCTTCCAGCCGCTTGGTTTCTTCGGCTGTGAGCGTGTCGCTAAGCTCTGTGGCTACAAGAAGATATAACTCGTCAGTATTCATCGATTGTTTGTTGTTTACGTTGTTGTTCATAAAGGAGACGAAAAAAGAGGTTTTTAGGGTAGTCTAAATTGTAAGTTTTTTCTATAAAAGATCTTTCATGAACTGTTCTTCTAGACATTTAAAAGCACATAACCATTTGATTATGAGCAAATAGCAAGCAAATGTCAGAACAAAAAATTTTTTCTTTTTTTTCTAAAGAGAGAGAACAAACCGGCAAGGCTAATCTCCTTGTCTACTCGTCAACTTGTGGCTGTCAATATAATAATCTGTAGAGAACTAAAGATTGACAAGGAAAGCCAACGCGATATACTTGTCAAGGTTCTGCGAGAGAAGCTTCAAGGCGTTACGCATGTGATATTTCACCGTGTTCACAGAAATGCCAAGCTCGCTGGCAATCTCTGCATGCTTCATGCCCATGAACCGGCTCATCTCAAACACGCGGCGACACTCGGCGGGCAATGCTGCAATGGCCTCATCCACACGCTCCTCAAGCTCGCTGTTTATCACCTCCGACAGCGGGTCGTTGTCGGCGTCAGACGAAGGCTCAGGCACAGCACCATTATCGGCAAGACGCGACGAGGCAATCTCATAGCGTTGGCGCTTTGAACGAAGATAATCCATGCTGGCATGACGCACACTTTGCGACAGATAGCTACGCAGAGAGGTGTTGATGTCGAGAGAGTCGCGTTTTTCCCATAGTTTGAAGATAAGGTCGCCGACAATGGTCTCGGCGACAAACTGGTCATGAACATATCGGTTGGCTGTGAAGCATAACACCTGGTAGTGGGTATCGTAGATGTAGCGATAGGCCTCGGTGTCGCCTGTTTTCAAGCCGTTTATAATCAGTCTTTCTGAATAGTCCATTTTTTCTTTAAAGCTATTGCGTTTGAAGTTTTTAGCGTCCTTGTAAAAGCTGAACATTGACATAATGGTTCTCACCATGATGGCAGAATGATACGCTTGCAAAATTAGAAAAAATTTTTGGTTATTCAAACATTATCTGAACTAAAATTTTTATTAACCAAGAAGCTGACAAATTAAGCAAAAGGGCTAAACAAAAGCCACATAGAGGCACACAACATTTCAAAATGACAAAAAAAACGAACAATCATGCCATTTTGTGCAAGACTTTAAGTAACTTTGCATAAACTTGTTACATTTCAAAGAAAACGAACCGTTTTAAAGAAGACAAACGAAGCAAATAAGCGCATGGACATAAGCACTCTCATAAACGACAACAACACCTCACGCCACTTCTCATTCGAAGTGTTGCCGCCGCTCAAAGGCAACGGCACAGGTTTTCTGTTCTCAACAATAGACAAGCTTAAGGACTTTAACCCGCTGTATATCAACATAACGACTCACCACAGCGAGTATGTGTACCGCGAGCTTGAGAACGGACAGTTTGAGCGCTTGCGCATTCGCCGCCGCCCGGGAACGATAGCCATAGCCGCTGCCATTCAGAACAAATATAACATTCCGGTCATTCCACACATCATCTGTAGCGGTGCGACAAAAGAAGATATCGAGTATGAGTTGCTCGATTTGCAGTTTCTCGGCATAGAGAACCTGCTGCTGCTCCGTGGCGACAAGGCCAAAGAAGACAGCATGTTCAAGGCAACGCCCAACGGCCATGAGCACACCACACAGCTCATAGAGCAGGTTAACCAGTTTAACAACGGTCTGTTCATAGACGGCACGCCCATCAAGAACCCCGGCAAGCCGTTCCATTTTGGCGTGGCTGCCTACCCCGAGAAACACGAGGAGGCACCCAACCTGGAGATGGACATGGCGTATCTCAAGATGAAGCAAGACCTTGGTGCCGAGTATGCGGTGACACAGCTGTTCTACGACAACAAGAAATATTTCGAGTTTGTGGATAAGGCACGCGCCATGGGAATAACCATACCCATCATTCCGGGCATCAAACCCTTCGCCAAGCTGTCACAGCTCACCGTTGTGCCGCGCACGTTCCACTGTGACCTGCCGCAGGAGCTTGCAGTAGAGGCGGTGAAATGTAAGACCGACGACGACGCAAAGGCGCTTGGCGTGGAGTGGACAACGGCACAATGTAAGGAGCTTTACGATGCCGGCGTCAAAAACATTCATTTCTACACCGTCTCGGCTGTCGACTCGGTGTGTGAGGTGGCCAAACGTCTGCTGTAGATTCTTGTTGAAAACGAGAGACAAGCAACGGCTATCACCAAAAACAGAACGAGCAACAAGATAAAAAGCTTAAGAGCAAAGATAAACCCTAACCCATGTCAATAGAAGAAGTAGTAGGACAACGTGAAGCATGGCAACGGCTCATGCTTATGGAGAAAGAAGACCGCATACCGCACGCCATGCTGTTTTGTGGTCCCGCAGGCTGTGGCAAGATGGCTATGGCCATTGCCTTCGCGTCACATCTGCTCGGCAACAGTCAGTTGCTGAAAAACTGGAACCACCCAGACCTCCACTTCTCCTACCCCACCATAAAGAAGCCAAGCATGGGGTCGGAGCACCAACCCGTGAGCGCCGACTATACCCAAGAATGGCTCAACATGCTCAACAACGGGCCCTACTTCACCATGGAACAATGGATGGACGAGATGGGGGCCGAGAACCAGCAAGCCATCATTACTGGTGCCGAGAGCGATGCCATTTCTCACGACCTCAACCTCAAGGCGAGCCAAGGCGGCTACAAGGTTAGCATAATATGGCTGCCTGAACGCATGAACCTGGCAAGCGCAAACAAGATCCTGAAAATCTTGGAGGAGCCACCGCAGAACACCGTGTTCCTGATGGTGAGCGAAGAGCCGGAGAAGCTTCTGGAGACCATACGGAGCCGCACGCAACGGTTCACGATGAAAGGCATCGACACAGCCGACATTGAGCAGACGCTCATAACAAAACGAGGCATCGATGCCGAGACTGCACACAACATTGCGCGTGTGGCAAACGGCAACTGGAACAAAGCCATCGACACGCTCAGCGCAGGCAACGAGAACAACATGTTCTTCGAGCTCTTCACCATGCTCATGCGCATGGCCTACTCGCGCAAGGTGAAGGAGATAAAGAAATGGAGCGACACGGCAGCGTCCTTCGGACGTGAGAAGCAGAAACGCATGCTGCTCTATTTCATGCGTATGGTGAGAGAAAACTTCATGTTCAACTTCCACCAGCCTGAGCTTGTCTACATGACCACCGAAGAGCAAAAGTTTGCCACTCGCTTCTCACCCTTCATCAACGAGGCCAACGTCATCGAAATCAACGACCTCTTCGCAAGGGCATTGCGCGACATAAGCCAGAACGCCAACAGCAAGATCGTGATGTACGACATGGCCCTCAAGCTCATCGTGTCGCTCATACGCAAACCATAGCATACACTACGCGGCTTAAGCTGCCGCGCAACAACATATATATTCACCAGCGGACCACAACGTCCGCACAACACCACTTTCACAATCATCATGACAGATTTCAAGGACATGAAATTCAAGATAACACGCGACTGCGACAGAGGCTTCTGCCACCGTGGATGCGGACGACAGGACAAGCAACTCAACGCCTACGACTGGCTGGCTGACGTGCCAGGCAACGAGGAGAGCACAGATCTCGTGGAGGTACAGTTTAAGAACACCCGCAAGGGCTACTACCACAATGTCAACAACATTGACCTGAAGAAGGGCGACATCGTGGCGGTGGAGGCAAGTCCGGGCCACGACATCGGCGTGGTCACCATGACAGGACGTCTCGTAAAGCTGCAGATAAAGAAAGCCAACCTTAAGTCGGCAGACGACATAAAGCGCGTGTACCGCATTGCCAAGCCCGTCGACATGGAAAAATATAACGAGGCAAAGAGCCGCGAACACGACACGATGATTCAGAGCCGACAGATAGCCAAGGAGCTGGGTCTGCAGATGAAGATCGGCGATGTCGAATATCAAGGCGATGGCAACAAGGCAATCTTCTATTATATCGCCGATGAGCGCGTCGACTTCCGTCAGCTCATCAAGGTGCTTGCCGACACGTTCCATGTGCGCATCGAGATGAAGCAGATCGGAGCTCGACAGGAGGCAGGACGCATTGGTGGCACAGGACCCTGCGGCCGCGAACTGTGCTGCGCCACATGGATGAAAAACTTTGTGAGCGTGAGCACCAACGCCGCCCGCTATCAGGACATCTCGCTCAACCCGCAGAAGCTTGCCGGCTTGTGTGCAAAGCTCAAATGTTGTCTCAACTATGAGGTCGACGACTATGTGGAGGCAAGCCGCAAGATGCCAAACAAAGAGGTGACCTTGTTCACACAAGACAACGAATATTTCCTCTTCAAGACCGACATTCTCGCCGGACTCGTGTCTTACAGCACACAGAAGGGCATGGCCACAAACCTTGAGACCATAACGGCAGAACGCGCCAAAGAGATTATTGAACTCAACAAACGCGGCGAGAAGCCCGAGACGCTCTCTATCAACGGCAACGTGAAGGAAGACAACAAGCACACCGACCTGTTGGCAGATGCCGACATCAGTCGCTTCGACAAGTCGAAGAAGAAAAAGAACAAGAACAAAAACAAGAACAAGAACAGCCGTGAGAACCGTCCTGCCGATGCCAACAAAAACGAGGCACAGCTGAACGAAGAGGGCAAAACCGCAAAACAAGACGACGGCAACAAGCGCAACGGTGAGGGAAGACAACCCAACGAGGGAAGACAACCCAGACGTCAAGACCGCAACAACAGACACAACAACCAGCAGCGCAACAAGAACCGCCAGCAGCCAAAGGATGGCAACGGCGCTCAGCCCAAGCAGCAAGCCCAGCCACAAGCTCAGCCCAAGCAGCAGACACCACAGGCGCAGCCTAAGCCGCAGGCACCACAGGCGCAGCTCAAGCAGCAGGCATCACAGGCGCAGCCTAAGCCACAAGCTCCACAGCAATAACGTTTAACGATTGGTTACAATGAAAAGAACCTCTCTGGCTGCCATCCTCGCGATGGCAGCATTCTTTATTGTGGTCTCAACGACCACATCCTGTAACGGCAACAAAGTTTACGACCAGTATAACCACACCCCGATAACAGGATGGGAGAAGAACGACACGCTCACCTTCAGCGTGCCAAGGATGACGGAAGCAGCTGTTTATTCGTCAGAACTGATGCTGCGCATAAACGAAGATTTCCCGTTCATGAGCGTAACGCTCATCGTGGAGCAGAAGGTTATACCCGGCATGGATGTGAAAACAGACACGCTGAAATGTAGACTCATCGACCAGAAAGGCAACTTCAGCGGTCAGGGCATAAGCTACCACCAATATTGTTTCCCCATAAACACCATGACGCTCGTCCCCGGCGACTCGCTACAGATAAGCGTGCGCCACGACATGAAACGCGAAATTCTGCCTGGTGTAAGCGATGTGGGAATAAAGATTGAGAAGGCTGACCGCGTCTTCCCCATAGCAAAACACTAAAGACAAGCGTGGCCGGCAGAGATAGAAACAGGTAAAACAAGAGATAAATTACCCCTGTTTTGCATAAATATACAACATGAGTACAAAGAAGGAACGATTGGATGCCATTTGCGGTATTATACAGACGAAAGTGATAAGTAATCAAGAAGAACTGCTTAAAGAACTGGAAGATAGCGGATTCTCGGTTACGCAAGCTACGCTTTCCCGCGACATCAAGCAACTGAAAGTAGCCAAGGTACACGACGGAACCGGAGATTATGTATATCGCCTTCCCGAAGAGAGTATAAGCAAACAAGCACAGCCTGAAGGCAAGAAAAAGCCGAATATCGAGTTTTCCGGAAACTTGGCGGTGGTGAAGACACGACCGGGTTACGCCATGGGAATTGCCTCGGACATAGACTCCCATGCCCCCAGCGAGATACTGGCCACCATAGCCGGAGACGATACGATCTTGGTAATCCCCCGCAACGGTGTGAGCCAAGAGAAGGTGATTGCCGCTTTATCACATTTTATATAAAAGGAAAAAACTAAGAACAAACAATAAAATGGAACAAGAAATAGAAATTGATGTTATGATCGCTGATGCCTCTCACGAGGTATATGTGGATACGATCCTAGATACGATCGAGTCTGCCGCTAAAGTCCGGGGCACGGGTATCGCCAAACGTACGCACGAGTATGTGGCCCAGAAGATGAAAGAGGGCAAAGCGGTGATCGCCTTGGCGGGAAACGAGTTCGCCGGGTTTAGTTATATCGAGTCATGGGGAAACAAGCAGTACGTGACTACCTCCGGCTTGATCGTACATCCGAATTTCCGGGGCTTGGGTATCGCGAAACGCATCAAAGACATGACTTTCCAACTTGCCCGCATGCGCTGGCCGAAAGCGAAGATATTCAGCCTTACCTCCGGCGCTGCCGTGATGAAGATGAATACTCAGTTGGGCTATCTGCCTGTTACCTTTGCCGACTTGACAGACGACGAGTCATTCTGGCGTGGCTGTGAGGGCTGCATCAACGTTGACGTGCTGCATCGTACCAATCGCAAATACTGCATATGCACCGCCATGCTCTTCGACCCAGAGGAACATCTGCCTATCAAACTTCCACAGGATGTGATAGAGAGAATCCGAAAGATAGACGGTCCCAACTCAGAGCTTTAACTCTATAATATAATAAGGTGTTGGCAAGAATGCTTATACTTCCAGTATTGGCAAGAATGCCAACAAAATATTAAACACAACACATTAAACATCAAACAAAATGGCAAATAAGAAAGTAGTAGTCGCCTTTAGTGGCGGTCTCGACACATCATATACAGTAATGAAGTTGACCCAGGACGGCTGGGATGTTTATGCTGCATGCGCCAACACGGGCGGTTTCTCTGCCGAGCAGTTGAAAACCAACGAAGAGAATGCGTACAAGCTTGGAGCCAAAGCATACGTTACCCTCGACGTTACCCACGAGTATTACGAGAAATCATTGAAATACATGATCTTCGGTAATGTACTCCGCAACAACTGCTACCCCATCTCGGTTTCTTCCGAGCGCATCTTCCAAGCTATCGCCATTGCCCGTTATGCCAAGGAGATTGGAGCTGATGCCATTGCTCACGGAAGCACAGGTGCCGGCAACGACCAGATTCGTTTCGACATGACCTTTCTGGTTATGGCTCCTGGCATTGAAATCATCACACTGACCCGCGACAAGGCGCTTTCTCGTAAAGAGGAAGTTGACTACCTGAACGAGCACGGTTTCTATGCCGACTTCACCAAGTTGAAGTATTCTTATAACGTAGGTATCTGGGGAACCAGTATCTGCGGTGGTGAGATTCTCGACCCAACCCAAGGTCTTCCTGAAGAGGCTTATCTGAAGCACGTTACTGCCAAAGAAGAAGAGGCTGAACTGAAGATTACCTTCGAGAAGGGTGAGATTGTGGCTGTCAACGGCGAGAAGTTTGACGATAAGATTGCAGCCATCCAGAAGATTGAGGAGATTGGTGCATCTTACGCTATCGGTCGCGACTGCAACGTGGGTGATACCATCATCGGTATTAAGGGTCGTGTAGGTTTCGAGGCTGCAGCTCCTAAGCTCATCATCGAGGCTCACCGCCTGTTGGAGAAGAGCACATTGAGCAAGTGGCAGCAGTACTGGAAGGATCAGGTAGGCAACTGGTACGGAATGTTCCTCCACGAGAGCCAGTACCTGGAGCCTGTAATGCCGGATATCGAGGCTATGCTGACTTCTTCTCAGCGCAATGTAAACGGTACTGCCATCTTGAAACTCCGTCCATTTAGCTTCCAGACTGTAGGTATCGATTCGCCAGACGATTTGACCAAGTCTAAGCTCGGTGAGTATGGCGAGATGCAGCATGGTTGGACCGCAGAGGATGCGAAGGGCTTCATCAAGGTAAGCTCTACCCCACTCCGTGTTTATTATGGTATGCACCCTAACGAGGAAAGATAATATGGTAAAAGTAGGAATATTAGGAGCAGCTGGTTATACAGGAGGTGAGTTGATTCGCCTCCTTATCAACCATC
>OHAY01000720.1_pt1 | contig 33629 bp, 33 predicted proteins | sample 1577191 | NCBI WGS metagenome assembly OHAY01 (sample SAMEA3541504, study PRJEB24748) | human gut metagenome | biome: human gut; feature: human-associated habitat; material: faeces | place: China | collected 2012 | reverse complement strand
CGGCACATAGGAGTATCAAAACCGAGTGTTTGTGTGGCGGTCACTACCTTGAAAAATGGTGGCTTTCTCACAATGGACGAAAATCACTTGCTTCACTTGACCGATATTGGGCGGGAGGTCGCTGAAAGAATTTATGAACGGCATTGCTTTTTTACAGAGCGACTTGTAGCGGCAGGTGTCACACCTGAAGTTGCGAAAGCCGATGCCTGCCGGATTGAACATGTAATTAGTGAAGAATCCTTTCAAAAATTAAAAGATGCTTTGGAAAACTAATGCGACAGTGGCAACAAGAGGAATTAGCTATGCTGGATTCGGAAAGTTTTCTTGTAGTCTATTCTTCTTTGCCCCGGAACCAGAGACAGTGGCTTAGAATGAACATTGTTTTTATAGTATAGTAGACAGAAGAGTTATATATTCATTCCGCAAAATTGATACTGTCTATGTTATATGGCCGGGGAAATTTCTTTTTGAAAATTCCTCGGCTTTTTTGCGCTCTACCGCCAACTCCATCAAAACTACTCCTCAACTCCACCTCAACTCCACCTTCGTAGTGTACCATAAGGGTGTTCCCAGCAGACGGGGACACCACCGGGGCGGGAAACAGACCCGGCGAAAAACTACGTTAGGAGGTACACAAGTGAACCCACTGGTTTTACGCAAAGGAAATGAGGTGGCTCAGACATGAACCTGTGCAAACGGGCCTGCCTGTATTCCATCCGCAAAAAGGGCAAGACCCTCACGCTGCTGGCGTTTCTGCTGGTCATGGCCACGCTAATGCTGACCTGCCTTTCCATTCAATCGGCCACGGAAACAGCCAACGCCAATATCAAAAAAGCCCTGCTGGGCTATTTCACCATCAACGCCAAGACGCTGGAAAACGGTATCCCGGAGGATACGGTGAGCCAGATTCTTGATGTGGATGGCTTGAGCGGCAGGTACACCCTGCGCTCCTACACCTACGCTACTTATTTTGACGCAGACGGGAACCTTCTGGAGATCAACACCGAGGGCGCTGCCCAGGTGCCGGAGGGCTATGAGAACGCCGGACGGGTAGTAGCAAACTCCAACTCTCAGGAGGACAGCTATTTCACCGATGGCGGCTTTGAGATGGTGGAAGGCAGCCCTATTACCACCGAAACCGGCAGCCAGGTGTTGATCCATGAGAAATTCGCCCAGCGCAACGGCCTGTCTGTGGGCGACACCATGCTGCTGGGGAATGTGGAGGACAAAGATAAGACCATCCCCGTGACGGTGGCAGGGATCTTCACCAATACGGAAGAACAGGATTCCATCGGCATGGCCCCGTCCTATGACCTTTACGACAATATCGTGTTTACCGACCTCTCCACCGCCTCTTTCCTGCTCTACGGCACGGAAGGAACCACCAATGTCCAGTACGGGGATTTCTATGTGAACGACCCGGACGAGCTGGAGCGCATTATGACCGATGTACAGGAACTGGATGGCGTGGATTGGGAGAGCTGCACCCTGACCCGCTACGACAACGACTATCAGAACGCCAAGGAATCCTTGGAGGGCTTGCAGAACATCGTCTTTATCGCCATTGCGGTGGTATCGGTGATCTGTTTTTTGGTGCTGGCCCTGTTCCTGACGCTGCGGCTCCGTGGGCGAATCCATGAAACCGGCGTCTATCTGGCAATGGGCATTTCCAAAGGCTCGGTGCTGCTGCAATATCTGCTGGAAGTGATCCTTGTGGCGGCCATCGCCCTGGTAATCTCCTTCGGCACCAGCACAGCTATTTCCCATCAGATCGGGAGCAGCCTGCTCTCCCAGGTGACAAGCGAAACCTATGAAACGGTGGATTTGACCGGGGAAAGCGAAGCTGCCCAAGACCCCACCGAGGATTTGGGCCTTGCCGAGATCGAAGTGGCTGTTTCCGCCGAGGATTACGCACTGGTGTGGGCTTTCGGCATGGTGCTGTGTGTGGCCTCTACCGCACTGGCGGCCTATCCCATTATGAAGATGAAGCCCAAGAGTATCTTGTCGCAGATGAGTTAAGGAGGTGCAGGCGATATGAATTTAGGAATACGGGCGATTTTATATAGCGCACGGAAATGGAAAAAGACCTTGCTGGTGTTCTGTTTGCTCCTGGCCATTACCACCCTGGTGTTGTCCGGCCTTGCCATAGCCGACGCCCAGGAGGAGCAGGCTGAGGAACTGCGGGGTGTGACGGGAACCAGTTTTACTGTGGAACGAAATCTATCTACTGGAGGCTGGACAAGCGGCAATGGCGGTTCATATAGTACGCAGGAATTTATTTCAGATGAAATGCTTCAGGAGATTGCCTCAGTAGACGGGATTGCCGGATATGATGCTTCGATTGTTTCAATGCCTTATTACTTCAAGGAAACGGGCGACAGCGTGGTTACAACGGGCTACACCAACAGTTTTTATACCTATGGCTCTATCAATACGGAGTATAACGATTTATTCGTATCAGGACGATTTGAATTGGTTGAAGGGTCCCATATCACAGAGGATATGACCAATGGCCTTATCATCAGCCGGGAACGTGCTGAACAGAATGGATTGAAAGTCGGCAGCAAAGTTGTTGGAATCAATGACCCTTATACCGATGATCCCGAAGTGGATATGGAAATTGTGGGGATTTTTGAAGTGGTGGCTGACAAGAACGATGAGGCCACAATGTACGATGCGTCTACCATGTGGGATTTTTCTAACTATGCCTTTTGTAGCAAAACTGCGATGGAGGCAATGTGTGTAAATTATGGTGATGGCAACAAAATTCAAGAGGCAGATTTCTATGTAACTGACGCAGCACAGTTAGAGAGCGTGATAAACGAAGTACAGAGCATTTCTTCTATCAACTGGAACAACTTTATTGTTACAGCCAATGATGAAGTGTATCAGAACATTTCAAGTTCTCTCTCTGACACAACCGCTTTGGTTACGACGCTGATTATTGTCATTACTGCTGTGAGCATGGTTTTGATAATTCTCATTCTCTCCATGTCCATCCGCAGCCGGAAACGGGAAACCGGGATTTTGCTGGCCGTTGGAATCGCCAAGCCTGCGGTGATTCTCCAGTATGTGCTGGAAACCCTGCTGATCGCGGTGGTGGCCTTCCCGCTGGCGTATCTATCGAGCAAGCAGGTTGCCGGCACCCTGGGTACGCTGTTCGGCAAGGCGGCGGAGAATGTCATCGTCACGCCGGAACACTTTATGCTGGTAGCTATCGTGGGCGGCATTTTGCTGGTGGCGGCAGTGCTGGTGTCCAGTATCTCGACCCTGCGGTTGAAGCCCAAGCAGATCTTGGCACAGATGGAGTAAAGGAGGCGCAATATGAACTTAGGAATACGAGCGATTTTATATAGCGCACGGAAATGGAAAAAGACCTTGCTGGTGTTCTGTCTGCTCTTGGCCATTACCACCTTGGTGTTGTCAGGGCTGGCGATTGCCGACGCTCAGGAGGAACAGGCCGAGGAAGTCCGGGGAACCACCGGAGCCAGCTTTACCGTGGAGCGTGACATCTCTACGGGCGGCTGGAACGGCAATTACAGTACACAGGAATTTATGTCCGAGGACATGATCCAGCAGATTGCCGCAGTGGATGGCATTGAAGGGTATGACGCTACCCTGATTACCTTGCCTGATATTTTCAATGATAAGGGCGAGGAACTGGCCCATGAGAATTACAGCTTCTACAACTACGGCTCCTACAATTCCCAATACCATGAACTGTTCCTGTCAGGCCGGTTTGAACTGGTGGAAGGCACCCACATCACCGATGATATGACCAATAGCATTATTATCAGCCGGGAAGTGGCTGAGTGGAACGATCTAAAGCTGGGAGATACCGTGACCGGGATTTACTACCCGGAGAATAACACCCCGGCAGTGGATATGGAGATCGTAGGTATCTTCGATGTGGTGGCAGATAAGGGCGACCAAGTGAATATGTATGATGATGCGTCCTATTACGCCTATTCCAGCTATGTTTTTTGTAGCATGGACGCAGCCGAGGGCTTGATTAAGGGCTGGGGCGAAGATGGCGAGGGTATTTCCGAAGCCTACTACTATGTCACGGACGCCGCCCAATTAGAGAATGTGATTCGGGAAGTGCAGAGCATTTCCTCTATCAACTGGAACAACTACAAGATTACCGCCAATGATGAGGTGTATCAGAATATTTCCAGCGCCCTCTCTGACACCGGCACCCTGATTACCACCCTTATTATCGTCATTACCGCTGTGAGCATGGTACTGATTATCCTCATCCTCTCCATGTCCATCCGCAGCCGGAAACGGGAAACTGGCATTTTACTGGCGGTGGGTATCGCCAAGCCTGCGGTGATTCTCCAATATGTGCTGGAAACCCTGCTGATCGCAGTGGTGGCCTTCCCACTGGCCTACCTCTCCAGCAAGCAAGTGGCTGGCACCCTGGGTACACTGTTCGGCAAGGCAGCCGAGAATGTCATCGTCACGCCGGAGCATTTCATGCTGGTAGCCATCGTGGGCGGCGTCCTGCTGGTGGTGGCGGTGCTGGTGTCCAGCATTTCGACCCTGCGGTTAAAGCCGAAGCAGATTTTGGCGCAAATGGAATAGGGGGCACAATATGAACTACAAAACAAATTTAGGAATACGAGCGATTTTATATAGCGCACGGAAATGGAAAAAGACGCTGCTGGTGTTCTTCCTGCTCTTGTCTATTACCACCCTGGTACTGTCCGGCCTTGCCATAGCCGACGCCCAGGAAGAACAGACCGAGGAAGTCCGGGGAACCACCGGAGCCAGCTTTACCGTGGAACGTAATTTATCTACAGGTGGTTGGGCCAGCGGCGATAGTGGTTCTTATAGTACGCAGGAATTTATATCCGAGGAAATGCTTCAGGAAATTTCCTCCGTAGATGGAGTTGCGGGATATGATGCAGCGGTTGTGTCTATGCCGAGTTATTATAATGAAGCTGGTGAAGAACTTGTTAATGGAAATGTTATCAACAGTTATTATACCTATGGTTCAATAAATACTGAATACAACCAACTTTTTTCATCCGGAAGATTTGAACTTGTAGAAGGTTCGCATATTACAGAAAATGTAAAAAACGGCCTTATCATTAGCAAAGAAAACGCTGAACGAAATGGGATAAAAATTGGTGATAAAGTTACCGGGATCAATGATCCGAATAATGGCGATCCAGAAGTTGATATGGAGATAGTAGGTTTTTTTGATATCGTTGCCGATAAAGACGATGAAGCGACCATGTATGATGCTTCTACACTATGGGATTATGCCGATTATGCTTTTTGCAGCTACAATGCAATGAAAGAAATGGCTGTTAATTATGAAGATGGGAGTAAACTCCAAGAGGCCCACTTTTTCGTAGAGGATGCAGCACAGTTGGATAACGTGATAGCCGAGGTACAGAACATATCCTCGATTAACTGGGATAACTTTATCATTACCGCCAACGACGAGGTGTATCAGAATATCTCCAGTGCGCTCTCTGACACTGGCACCCTGATTACCACCCTTATCATTGTCATTACTGCTGTGAGCATGGTGCTGATTATTCTTATCCTCTCCATGTCTATCCGCAGCCGGAAACGGGAAACAGGCATTTTGCTGGCGGTGGGTATCGCCAAGCCTGCGGTCATTCTCCAGTATGTGCTGGAAAGCCTGCTGATTGCGGTGGTGGCCTTCCCGCTGGCCTACCTCTCCAGCAAGCAAGTGGCTGGCACCCTGGGTACGCTGTTCGGCAAGGCGGCGGAGAATGTCATCGTCACGCCGGAGCATTTCATGCTGGTGGCTATCGTGGGCGGCATTTTGCTGGTGGCGGCGGTGCTGGTGTCCAGTATCTCCACCATGCGGCTGAAGCCCAAGCAGATTTTGTCGCAGATGGAATAAGACCATCCACCCCCTAAAATAACGAAATGAGGTAATCACTATGAGTATCATGGAAATCAAGCAAGTGGGATATTCCTACGATAATAAAAAGAAAGTCTTAAAAGGCGTCAACGCCGAAATGGAACAGGGCAAACTCTACGCCATCCTGGGGCCTTCCGGCTGCGGCAAAACCACCCTGCTCTCCCTGATCGGCGGCTTGGACAGCCCCGGTAGCGGCCAAATCTACTTCGATGGGCAGGACATTGCCAAGACGGATCTTTCCGACCATCGGAAAAACCATGTGGCATTTATCTTCCAAGCGTATAACTTGATTGACTATTTGACCCCCGCAGAGAATGTGTCGCTGACTTCCAAGCTGCCGCCGCTGCCCATTCTGGAGCGGCTGGGGCTGACGAAAGAAGAATCGAAGCGCAATGTGCTGAAACTCTCCGGCGGCCAGCAGCAGCGGGTGGCTATCGCCCGTGCCCTGGCAAGCGAGGCCCCGGTGATCCTGGCCGATGAGCCTACCGGCAATCTGGACGAGGACACCGCCCAGGACATCACGGATATTCTCAAAGAGAGCGCCCATCGAATGGGAAAATGCGTTGTGGTAGTCACCCACTCCAACGAGCTGGCAAAACAGGCCGATGTGGTGTTCCGGCTGAGAAAGGGTGAATTGCAGGTTCTGGAGCGTGTTGATGACCTCTCGGCCCCGCACCAGTCCCGCAGGAACAACGCTTCTCGCAGTGAGAGGAGGGCAAGATGATGGACGAGTTTTCTAAGCCCTCCAAAAAGGGCAGCATCCTCGCTGTGGCCTGCTACGTTTTTGCTGTGGCGCTGCTGATCACGGCCTTTGTCTCCCTGGCGGCCTGCCATCAAAACATTTCCAGGCAGCTTGAGCAGGGCGTCCCTGTGCAGGGAAATGAACTGGCCATTGTGAATCTCTATCTTACAAGCTGTGTGCAGTATTTCGCCTTTGCCGCCGCCATGGTGTTTTGCGGCAAGGTAGCCCCCAAGGTGCTGGCGCTCAAGAGCGAAGCGCCGGTACAGGTCACGCCCTATATGCTCAACGCCCCGGTAGAGGCCCCTGGCTCCACCTTTACGGAAGAGGTGGAGCCGGAGGAGGACGATGACGATTGGGAAGGCTGGGAATTTCGGGAGCAAGACAAGTAAATCAAGGGTCCTCATGCAGCAGCACGAAGGGCAAACAGAATCTCGTTCATAAGCATGGGGGGTGATAGAATTAGACGAGTCATTATTCTGGAACTGCAGGAAGAGGATGGGGAAGTTTTTGAGGACTTTCTTTCGTTTTTGCAGGATCATCCCGAAATCGAGAACTGCAAACAGAACAAGGACTCCATCATCTCTCTTCCAGGGCTTGAAATCTATCCACGACAGCGCAGGGTGTATCGAAATGAGCAGGAGATCCCCCTTACTAAGACGGAATATGAGATCCTTCTGTACTTATTCCAAAACTCCAACCATGTCTTAACGCACAGCCAAATCTACGAGAGGATTTGGCAGGAGCCAGACTATGGGGAGGCCCGGAAGCTGGTCAGCCACCATGTGCAGGCCATCCGGCGCAAGCTAAATTTGAAGCCGGATTCCGGTGTTTACCTGCGGTGCATCCGTGATGTGGGATACAGTTTCGAGAGAAAGAAATGAGGGGCAGCAGCCTGAACCAGGCTGCTGCTTCCTTTTACTCTTTGGCCCTGAAGAAGCTGAGAGCGTCGGTGCGCTGCCCGTTTTGCCACACCTCGAAGTGGAGATGGTTTCCGGTAGAGTTCCCGGTGGTGCCTACATAGCCAATCACCTCGCCCTGCTTGACCTCCTGGCCTGCTACCACACAGATGGAGGAACAGTGGGCATACAGGGTTTCATAGGTGTCGTTGTGGCGCACTTTGATGTAGTACCCGTATCCGCCGCCCCAGGAGTCTATCCCGTTGGCGATGGTGACGGTGCCATCCGCAGCCGCAAGGATGGGGGTGCCGCCCGGAGCGCCGATGTCGGTGCCGCTGTGGTAGTCGATCTCCCCGGTAAAGGGATCCGCCCGGTAGCCGAACCAAGAGGTAATGGTGTAGCTCTGAGGCAGCGGCCATTGGAAGATGCCCGTTCCTTCCCAGTTGGTATTGGGGTCTATGATTTGCCCGCCGCCGCTGACGTAACCGCCCAGCAGTTCGGCCCACAGGTTTTCATTTTCCGGCTCTGTCATCAGGGCCAGGTATTCGTTCTGCCGGTCATTGAAGCTGTATTGCTGGGCCATTTCCTCCGGTGTTTTGTGGGTGATGGTGATTTCCAGAATGGTTTCCGTCACCGTTTCCGTGCTGGTAACCTCATTTCCATTCTCATCTGTGGAAGTCACCTCTACAGAACTGCTCTCCGTGCGGGTGGTGTAGCTGATGGCATTCATCTCCCACATGATGCTCCGCAGTTCATCCACTTGGGCATCGTCCAGCGAGGCCACCTGGGAGCCATCTTCTGCGCCCGTCACTTTTGCAGAGAATACCGCAAGGACATCTTCCCAATTAACAGACAGTATCCCGTCGTTGGAAGTGACCTCCTGCCTGTCGTGGGGGTTGGCAGCTTCGATCTCCTGAATGTACGCCTGGTATTCTCCGTTGAGGTCAGCCACCGCCTGGGTCACGCTGGTCCCGGTCCCAGTGGATTCTGAACCAAAGAACAGGCCGAAGCAGGAGCCGACAATCAAAGCAATCAGGCATATCAGCAGGATGATCACCACAGCGATCCAGCCACCGGCAGCGATGGCGGCAATCAACCCCTTCACTGCCGCGATGGTCGCTTTTATGGCAGTGGCAGTCACCTTAACAGCGGCCTTGACCCCAGTGACCGTCGCTTTCGCTGCGGCTCTGGCGGCATGGGCGGCTGCCTTTGCCGCCTTTGCGGTGGCCTGGGCTGTTCTCTGCGCTACCTTAGCGGATCTCTGTGCGGTCTTGATGCTTTTGGCGCCCTGCTTGACCCCCTTCAGGGCCCTGTTGGCTGTCTTTACCGCTTTTGCCGGCTTCCCCTTGACACCCTTCATCACAGCGTTCTTGGTCTTGATTTTGGAGGCCGCACTCTTGGCGGCCTTTCCCGTTTGGGATGCGGCTTTTGAGGCGGGACCCTCGGCCTGCTTGCGAATGCGGGCCACCTCACGTTTCTCCCGCACTTTCTTGGCGGTAGTCTGCGCCAGTTTTTTGCCGCCCCGATAGGTCAAATCCGCCCCCTTCTTGGCAGTGCTCTCCATGCCGGACAGCATCTGATCCCCGGCAGTGTTGGCCGGGGCATTGGAGGACTCCCCCTGCTGGCTGGCGAAGGGCGTTTCCTTTATCTCGGAGACGGATTTCTCCTTGGACTTCAGCCACAAATCCTTCATGGCGGTTTTCGGGGCTTTGGCCGCACTCTCCAGCAGTTTGGGCTTGCCGCCCTCCGGTTTGGTCTTTATTTCTTTCAAAGGCATACCTCCTGCAAAAAAGAATACAGGGGGTCGAAGGAGGCCCCCTGGGGAATGACAGTTTCATGGATGTTACACCCCTCTCAGGGCTTCATCCGGTTTGGTGGTCATCAGCTGGTACAGGCGGGTGTTGCGGGGGAAGCTGTTCTCGAAGGGGACAATGTTTCCGGCGCAGCGGATAAGGCCGCAGCCCGCCGACACATTGGTGATGTACCCCAGCTGGGCGTCGGAGATGTGCAGCAGTTTTGCCAGCTCGTCCCGGTCGGTGGGGGATTGGTTCAGGAGGATGAGAAACTCCGAGTTTGCCAGCATGAGGCGGGCGGTATCGGAACGGAGCAGTTCCTCCACATTCTGCGTGAGCCCCGTCACAAGGCCGTTGTATTTGCGGATGCGCTTCCACAGCTTGTAGAAAAAATCGGCGCTGTACTGATAGCGAAACAGCAGGTAGAACTCGTCGGCAAACACCCAGGTGGTCTTGCCCCTCTTCCAGTTCTGAATCACCCGGTTGAAGATGGCGTCCAGCGTGACCAGCATCCCGATGGGCATGAGCTGCTCCCCAAGTTCCCGGATATCATAGGCGATGATTCTCGCCTTGGTATCCACATTGGTGGGCTGGGCAAAGGTGTTGAGGCTGCCGGTGATGAAAAGCTCGGAGGAAAGGGCAAGCCCCCTGGCCTCCGGCTCCGGCTGCTTCAGGAGGGAATGGTACAGATCCTTCAGGGTGGGCACCTCGCCCTGGTAGTTGTTGGCCATGTACTCCCGGTACACATCGTAGGTGCAGCGGTCCAGGATGGATTTTTCCTTGGCGGAAACACCGACCGTGCCCACCAGCTGTTCGAACAGGGAGAGGATGAACTCGGATTTCTCAATCAGCGGGTTGCGCTCATCCCCATAGGCTTTGTCCATGTCCAGCGCATTGATGTGGGTATCGGAAGAGGCCGACACCCGGATCACCTCGCCGCCCAACGCTTCCGTCAGGAAGCCGAATTCGGATTCGGGATCCAAGATGAGAATATCGTCATCGGTGGACAGGGCGATGCTGACGATCTCCTCCTTGGCGGAGAAGGATTTGCCGGATCCGCTGACACCCAAACGAAAGCTGTTCCCGTTGAGGAGCTTGCGGCGGTCCGCCACAATCATGTTCTTGGAAACAGCGTTCTGCCCGTAGTAGATGCCGCCGCCCTGGAGAATCTCCTGGGCGCGGAAGGGAATCAGCACCGCAGTGCTCTCGGTGGTCAGGGTACGCAGGGCATGGATCTTCCGCAGCCCATAGGGCAGAACGGTGTCCAGACCATCCTTCTGCTGCCAGCGCAGCGTGCTCATCTGGCACAGATGCTTTCGGGCAACGGTGAGGATGGTTTCGGTATCCGAGTCCAGCTGCTCCTTGGTGTCGGCCAGATGCACCAGCGTCACCAGGCCGAACATCATCCTTTGGTCTCTGTTGGTGAGGTCGTCCAGCATCTCCTTGGTTTCCTTTCGCTGCTGCTCCATGTCGTATGGCAGCACAGCGGAGAAGTTGTTGGCGGCGTTCTGTTTCCGCTGCCAGTTGGCCGCATTGGTCTCCACACCCAGCAGCTTGTTCTGAATCTCCCTCACCGCCTCGTCGGTGGGAACCGGCAGGACGTCGATGGACAGCATGAGGCTGCGGTCCATGTCGCAGAGTTCGGCAATCATGGAGTCTTTGATGTAGGTGGCGTAATCCTGCAGGTAGAGCACCCGGCCCCATCGCTCATCGATGCGGAAGTGGTCCTTCTGAAATTCCATGGAGTCAGGGCAGAGCCAATCCTTGAAGCTGTGGCCTTTTTTCATGTGCTCTCTCAGGTCGAAGGCAAAGGCCGCAGGCTCCGAGCCCTTAAAGAAATCCCGGAACAGCTGCAGCCTGGCGGCGGCGTCCAGTTCCCGCCCCACCGAGGAAAGCTGAGACAGGTGATTGATGAGGTCCGTACCTACACGGGAGAAATAGGTGCGGGCTTCATCGATATTCCGCTTGGCTACCGTGATGGTGATATAGCGGTCCTGCACGACGCTGTTGTTGGTGCCGGTAACCTTGGAGAGCAGCATTTCATTGTACTCCCTGCGGAAATGGTCCAGGCCATCCTCCCGCATGGGGAGCAGCAGGGATTTCTCGAACTGCGCCTTGTCGATCCGCCGGTTGTGGATGGTGATTTTGGCGCTGGCCCCGGAATCCAGAGCGTTGAGGAGCTCTGAATAGTCCAGGAACATGGCGGTCTTATCGTCCTTGCTGGCAATGCTGTAATTGATGTCGGTAAAGAAGACGGTCTTGGAGAACCGGCTCCCCACCTGAAAAATCCCATCCGGCCAGATGCGCTGGATGGGGATGGCGTCCTGTACGGACTTTGGGATCATGAATTTCTCTTTTTCCAACTTCGTTGCTTTGGTAAGCGTTTTGATGATAGGCATCCGTCCTTTTCTAAGAGATTTTTGTGTTGGGCATCATCGCTCCTGCCCTTTGCGGTGCGGCTTGTGGCTGGCCCGCATGGGCGGATCCAGCGGCAGCAGATGGAGCCCGTTCTTTGCCGCCCACTCCGGCAACTCCTGAACAGTGTGGATGTAGCTTTGGCGCAGTTCATCGAACAGAACCGTCTGCTCCGTGTCCAAATAGCGGATGGTCCAGAAGCTGGAACGCCCGTTGGGAGACACGGCTTTCAGTTTTCCTCCATCCGGCATTCGGAACCGCTCATGGCCCTGCAAGTCCAGAATGGGGATGCCGTTTCGGGCCTCCCTCATGTAGCGATCCAGCGAAAGGAACGAAAAGGCGTTTATCCACAACCGGCAGTCTGTGGAGAGAAACGAGCAGACCATCCAGTAGGAGTACCTTCCGGTATTGATGCGAAACCCATGCCGTGTATCGGCACTGGGGTTGTCATGCAGAAGGCTGTCCGGGTGAGCGGCACAATAAGCGCGCAGTTCTGCGGGGCTTTTCAGGATCCCTTGGCGCAGGGTATCCATCATGTCGTTGAAATCGTCGGTGAATTCCGGGGTGTTGAGCCGGGGCGTGCGGTCATGCCAGGAGCTTTCAAACACCGGGGCGCTGGCATTGAGGTTGGCTGTCAGATAGCCGATACAGCCGGTTTTTTCATTCAACACACGGTTGCTATGCCCGCCCATGGCGGCGATTTCCTCCGGGAGGATGGAGTGGATGTTCATCTCCATTCCTTATTCCCCCTGTTCTTTCCCAGCTGGTGGCTGGGGCCTGCGGCTTTTGCGCTTGTGGGGAGGCTTTTCGCCCTCCGCAATGGCTTCCTCCATTGCCTCGTAGTAGAGGCTGTCGGATTGGAACACCAGCTTCTTCGGGTACAGGAACTCCGACTTGAACCAGGCCCAGGCCAGCTTTTCCGCAGTCATGCCATGGTACTTGAAAAAGCCGCAGGCGGCAAAGGGCGCAGCCCCAAGGATGCACATCCAGCCCACTTCCTCGCTCCCCACAAAGGGGCGCAGGCCGAAGTAGATGCCCACCGCTACGCCCACCGCCAGAAGGGAGCAGAGGAACTGCCTGGTGGACAGGCCGAAAAAGATGGACTCCTGGTAATCCCGTATTTCCTTTGGCACTTTTACTTCTATAATGCTTCACTCCTTCCGGCTCACAGGCCCAAGATTTCTTTCACGATGCGGTCACTCATCCGCACGGCGCCTACGAGGACAAGCAGATTGAAAATGAGCTCGCCCACATAACTCCACACGGCGGTCACCGCTGAGACGTTGGGATCTACCGCAGGCGGGGAGGCTGCCATGACGGAGAAAATGATGCAGGCCAATGCGATGATGGCCCCTTCCAAACACACTCCGGCGTAAGAGCGAAGGAAGTTTTTCCCCACATTGCTGGTGGGTTCCCCCGCAAAGCTGGAGAGTGGAACCGGGGCGATGGCGGTGTACATATAGAGTTTAAACATCCGGCTATACACCGTCAGAATCATGATGAACGACAAAACGGTGATGAACAGGCCGCCTAAGAGGGTCACCGCCCACAGGGGAATCGAGTCCCAAAACCCCACATCGTTGATCTTGTCGATGATTTCCTGGGGCAGGGTCGTGCCGGTGCTCCCCGACAGGCCCGATTGGGTGATGATGGTGGAAACCATACCCTGGACAATGCGGAACACCGCCAGCATCAGATCCAGGCCATAGGTCACCGCCGCCTTTGCCAGGGCGAAGCGAACAAACAGCTTGATAGCGTGTTCCGGACGCTTCAAATCGGCCACGTTGGAACAGGTCTTGACTACACCAACTGCAAAGAACAGCACCAGCAGCCCAAGGCCAATGGCTTTCAGTGCGTCGTTGATGTTGAGCATGACGCCCCAAATCCCACCGCCTTTGAAGGTAGCGGGGTCCTGTGTGAGCAAGGTCCAGATTTCGGCCAGCTTGTCGTTCCATGTTTCCAGCGCCGAATTCAGGTTATCTATGATCCAGTTTCCGGCTGGTCACCTCCTTCAGAAAAAATAGGCGGGAGCGCCCATGTGGACGCCCCCGCTGCCGGAACACAGAAACTCAGGCCGTGATGAGGTCGAGGATCTCCTTGGCAAAGGTCACGACCAGGCCGCCCGCAAGGGTGAGAAAACCCTGGGAACGCTGGGAGGGGTCATGGCTCTGGAAGGAGAGGCCCACCTGCACCACGCCCCAGCCCAGCAGAATCAGGCCGATGGCACGGATCAGGGAAAAGACGAAGGTGGAGAGATTGTTCACTACCGTCAGCGGATCGCTGGCGGCAAAGGCAGTGGTAGAAAGGCAGCCGACACACAGCACGGTGGCAACATAGGCGGAAAACCCGTAGCGGCCCTTTCTGCCAAGGGGCAGGGCGCCCTGGGGCTTGTCGTTCTTCTTGCTGTGATTTTTCTTGGAAATCCAATGATGCAGAATATTCTTCAGAAGCATTCCTCCAATTCATTGTGTAGTTTAAGGCTTCAAAAAGTCCTCCGGATCCAGCAGTTCGAAATCCTCGTACTGCTCTGGAGAATAGTCCAAATCGTTTGCGGCGTCTTTCGCCTGGGTGTAATCATAGGGCGGGGCGCCGCCATCTTCCGTGAGCTTGATGTTGGGGTGGCGCATCAGGTCGTACTTATCGTCCAGCATGGGGCGCTCCCCACGGACGAACAAAATCGCCTTGCGGTTGTCCAGCATCCGCACCTCATCGGGGGTGAGCAGTTCCCGACCCGTCTGTTGGTCGTTGATGCTGAAGCTGCCGCTTCGCCCACGGCTGTGGCCGTAGGTGTTGGTATCCAGCGTTTCCTTGCCCATGAGCTCGGAAACATACTTGTGGGTCTCCTTTTCATTGCCGCCCAAGTAGAGAAACTCGTCGCACAACCCCACCAGGGACTCCCACTGCTCCTTGAACAGTGCCTTGATCTGCGCCATGTTCTGAGCGATGTAGCTGCAGAATATGGCACGGCTTCTCATGGTGGACAGCCAAGGCAGGAAGTTGTCCGTAGGCAGGGCGATGTTAGGCGCTTCATCGATGAGGAGATGCACCGGCACCGGCAGGCGGCCCTTGTATTTCCGGTCTGCCACATAGTACAGTGTCTGGATGAGCTGCCCGTAGATCATGCCCACCAGGTAGTTGAGGCTTCGGTCAGAATCGGGGATGCAGCAGAACAGGGCCACCTTCTCTTCCCCCAATTCCTCCAGATGGAGGTCGTCGGTATAGGTGAGCCGGGCGATCTGCGGCAGGTTGAAGGCGGACAGCCGGACGCCAACACTAATTAAAATGGATTTTAAAGTTTTTCCGGCACCCATTTTGAACACATGGTATTGCTTCACGGCAATGCTCTCCGGGTCCCGCATCTCCAGACGGGCGAACAGGATGTCCAAGGGCGACTCGTATTCCTCATCTTCCTCCCGCACCTCGGCGGCGGCCAACATTTCCATCACCATGGCGAAGTTCTGTTCTTCTTTTGGGGCTTCATGCATGAGATAGAGGACGAGGGCCTGGAGCAGCGCCGTTTCCGACTTGGTCCAGAACGGGTCGCTGCTCTGCGCTCCGGGCGGGGTGGTGCTCTGGATGAGGGTTTCGATGAGGCGAAGCACGTCTTTGTCATCCCGCACATAGGCTAAGGGGTTGTAGCAGAAGGAGGTGTCGGGGCTGAGCAGGTCGAACACCCGCACCTCATAGCCATTGGCTTTCAGAGCCCCTCCGGTTTTCCGCAGGATCTCGGATTTCGGGTCGCAGATGACCATGGAGCAGTTCCCGCAGTTCAGGGCGTTGGGAATGGCGTAGGAGCGGCTTTTGCCGGCGCCGCTGCCCCCAATCACCAGCACATTGGTATTGCGCTTGTGCTTATGGCCATCCAGCCCCATCTGAAAGTGTTGGGTCAGGATGAGGTTTTCTTTCGGGTGTTTCTTATCCCGATACCGCTTGGCGATCTGAAACACATCGCCCCACTGGGCGGAGCCGTGTTCCGCACCACGGCGGCGGTTCTTCCGGCTGGAGGTCACCGTCAGCGCCACGATCCCATACCCCATGGTAAAGAACAGCAGGCACCGGGCGGAATACTCCGTCCAGTGGATGGCAAAGGGATTGTTCATGGCTGCGGAGAGCTTCCCCAGCAGATCCACAAGGTTCATCCCGGCGCTCCAGCTTCCGGCCACCAAAAGGGCAGCCCACCAAACAATGGGCAGCGGCAGCAGCCACACCCACCATGGATTCTTCCGTGCAGCTATACCGTCGAAGGAGCACCCACCCCTTCCTGCTTTTGCAGATGCTCTTTCAGCAGGCGGAAGAACTCACGGCTTGTGAGAGAGATGCCGGCTTGTTGGCACTGCTGTTCGAACTGAAAGCGTAGTTCCAGTTGCCGCACAGAGTAATCCGCCCGAAACTGCCGCCAGGTATGGTCGTCCATGGCTCGGAGTTTTTTCCACAGTTCTGGAAAAAGGGCGTAGAGTTTCCGCAGTCCACTGAGCGGCTGCAAGGGGCAGCACCAGCAGGACACACGCCGGAAAACATCATACAGGCCACCCCAATCGAACCCTCTCTCCCGGCAGTAGCGCAGGCAGTCGGCTTCGGTCATGCCCCAATCCACCAAGGGGTAGTGGTATTCCCGCACCCGATGGGCTTCGTCGGCGGCAATGCCTACATATTGGGCGATGTGGTATTCCTGCTTCAGTTCTTTCAAGTAAGCGCCAATGACCCGCTGCTTCAACCGTCCGGTACACCAGCGTTGCTTGGGGCCGGGCCAGCTGAAACCACGGTATTTAGACAGGGCCGGGTTTTTACGCTCCGGCGAATACTCATAGAAAAAGTATTCGAAGCTGTGGGGCGGTTTCAGCCGGGTGATGGCCCTGCCGGTGTACTGCTCCACCTTGTCCAGGTGCTCGTACATCTGAGGAAACTCCAATCCGGTGTCACAGAAAAGGATCACGTCCACCGGCATCTTTTCCTCCAGCATACGCAGCAGCAGAGCGGTGCTGTCTTTCCCGCCGGAGAATGAAATTACGTGTTTTGTGCTTTTCTTATAGATCCCTTCTTTCTGCAGAAAACAAAAAAGCCCCCCGAAGCCCATGGGGAGAACCCACAGGCTTCGGGGGGAGTGAATGGATTTATCTGACCGGCGTGTGCCGGTACTTGCTGTTTAGCAGCTTGAGGAGAATGCGGTCAAACCCGACGCTGCTCCGTCCTGCCGACAGATAGGCGTTGCGCTTCCGGTTTAGGGCCTGCACCGCCCGCCCGAATTCCTCATCGCTCAGGTATAGCCTGCGGCGGGGAGCACGGACGGTTTTCGCAGCAAGGGAACGCATTTCCTCGGCCTGTTCAGGCTGCACATCATTCTGTGTATCGCAAAGGGCTTTGACCAGCATATCCTGTTCCAGCTGGCTCATCTTAAACATCCTTTGCTTTTCCATAGGTACCCCTGCCTTTCTTTTGTTTTTCATCATCACCATATCACAACGCCTTGTAGAAAGCTACCGCACAGAAGAAAACAAACGGAAAACTCTCGGCGGGAGCTGTTATCTGGCCGCTTCCTTTTCCTTGTCCTCTTTGGCCTTGGGCGTTTTGGCGGGCTTGGGAGACTCTACGGAGAATTCATCCGGCTGGATGGCCTGCTTCATCTCTCGAAAACTCCGCTGCATATCCCGGTTGATGGCATAGGCCGCCCGCTTGACGTCGCTGATGAATCCCTTTTTCTCCTGGACTTCCATCCCGGCGCAGGTCTGGCACACCTTATCAAAGTGGAAAGCGGAGGTGTCCAATCCCAGTTTCTGCGCCACCACATAGGCCGCACAATAGGCCTGGGGAGCATACGCCTGCCGGTAGTAGCCGCTGCCTACGGTGTCAAAACCGGCATGGGCCTGCTCACGGGCGATGGCACAGATCGTAGCGGTTTCATCCATTCCGTTCCTCACATAAATGGTACGCTGCTTGGGGACATACTGCGCCTGCACCCCTTGGGGCAGCTGATCGGAAATGGCCAGCGGAACAGGGCTCTGCTCCACCAGGGCGGCGATGATCTCCTCCGGCAGCCGCTGCTGGGAGGGCAGGGGCTGCTGGCCCCTGGTCTGAGAGATGTCAAAGGCTTTGGTGATGGTGAAGCCGTTGCCCTTGGTGCCATCTTCCCGTTCATACTCCTGGTCGGCGTAGAACGCATACCCCGTCACACCGCTTCGCAGAGAACGCCCGGCCTCTTTCCACTTGTCGAAGGTGCGGGGATGTGTGATGGTGGGATCCTGTTCATAGAGGATGAGAAGGTTCCGGGTGCTCTGCGGGGTGCACTGCGCCATGAAATTGAGAAACCCTTTCATGGAGGCGTCATCCCGGAACACCTCCTGGGCCTGGGCGTCCACCCGTGCCTGAAGTTCTTCCCGTTCCGCCTTTCGCATGGCGGCGTATTCCTCTTTGGAAAGGCGGGGCGTCTCCTGCTGGGGCTGCTGCTCCTGCTGCTTGCCAATCAATGTACTTAAATCGATACTGCATTACCTTCCTTTCTGCTTTTTCTTTTTCCTGCTGCGGCTGGGCGCAGCGTGCTCACGCTGGGGCTGCCTGGTCCGTTCCTCCTTCTTCTGGGCCTGCTCCTGCCGGATCTCCTGCAGCTGTTTTCTCACGGAGGGCTTTTGCTCAGGCGCCGGCTCACTGCCGGTTGGACCGGGCGAAGAACTTCTGTCGGGCGAGGAATTCTCTGACGGACTCCTTGCCGCATCCCCCTGTACAGGGTCCTTCTCCCGGCCAGAAGTAAAATTTGCCCCTTCCTCCTGGTCTGGTACGGAGGAGAGTTCAATCTCATCCTCGAAGCCGCCCACCTCAAATTCCACCGCACCATGCTCCGTCTGGACAGTTTCCATCCTGCTGGGGGCAGCGGCGGGAGGCTGTTTCTCCTGCACAGGCGCTTTCTCCACAGTGGCGTCACCAGCCTGGGCCGCAACGTAATCCAGGCCGAGGTTGTCATAGATGCGCTGGATCTTGGAGGCGTCATCTGCAAACACCACCACCTCGATGCGCTCAGACTTCTGCCGGTTCCGAATGGGGACGTACAGCAGCCCGTGTTCCTTGGCCTCCCTGGCAAATTCCTTCATATAACTCACTGGCACCTTAAAGAATTTGAAGGGGCGCTGCTCCCGCAGCATCCGCACCAGCCGTGTCTTACCACGGGTTTTCTTCTGATCCTTTAATACCGCATAGACGAACAGCGCAAAATTCTTTGCCGCCAACCCCGACAGCTTGAGGGCCACCTCCGTCCCTTCCAAGGTAAATCGGACGATTTGGTCGGCGGGGTCACTTCCGTAGTTCAGTCAAATCACCTCGCTTTCATCGCTCCAAATCACGGGAGCGTTTCTGCTTTTCCTTTTCCGGCGCAGAAACTTTGGAAAAGGAATCTTCACCGGGGATAAGAGACAGGGCGGAACCGTTGTCCCATTCGACTCCGAGTTGCCCCATATCATCTACATAGACAACCGTGCCCATGGTGCCAGGCGGCGGGGCCTGGGCATCATCCATGGAATGAAGCACAATGCGTGTGCCGGCTGGATATTGCCTGCGCAGCCATTCAATCTGTTCTCGTGTAGGGTTTTGGCCCAATCCATCATCTCCTTTCAATCTCTTGGTTTCGGGCCTCCTTTTTCTGTTCCTCATTTTCCTTCCGTCGGCGATCTTCCTCTTGGGCCGCCAGCAGGCGTTTTTCCATCTCCACAGAGTGTGTTTCAATGTTCCGGCACAGCTTGGTGGTGTGGCGAAGCTGCCGGAGTTTCTCGGTGAGGGCGCTGATCTGCGGGGAGTCCGGCTCGTAGCGGTAGAGTTTCTGGCGCTGCTTTAACAGCACGGCAATTTCATCCTCTGCCTGCTGCCGGAGGCTGACCAGCTGGCCACGGTCCTCCACATGATGCTGAAAGATGAACTCCGCCTGCTCGATCCGCTGGTCCAGCTTGCGGATATCCTCTCGCACGGCATAGCTGGGGTAGGGCGGTTTCTTGCGAAGCACTCCCACCTTATATAAATAGGAATAATAGAGCGCCCGCAGGCCGGTGAGCTTGCGGGGCTGCGTTTCCCCAAGGAGGAGAAGCAGCCCATGGGCGGGCGGTGTTCTTTTTCCAGCCGGTGCGGAGCGCCTGGGGTACAGGATGCGGCGCTGAATGGCTTCGGGCGTGTAGTTTTTGCCCAGGGTCTTGAACCGGACAGGCCGATCCTTACCAGGCGGCTTCAACGTCATGTACTTGCGGTCAAAGCGGAAGGTGTATCCCTGTTGCTCCAGCACCCGCAGGAACTGCTTCCATGTGAGAGAGGCAGTGATGGCGGCGTCTACATCCTGCTGGATGACAGTTTTCCAAGTGGGCTTTCCCTCTTGCTCGGCCAGCCATTGGACATAGGGGCGGGCTACCCGTTCCGATTTCTCGGTGTCGATGACCGAGAGATGGTATTTCCGGCACAGTTCATCGGAGATCCGGCGCACCCCGGTGACGTAGCTTTTTTCATTGCTCCGGTACTTTTTCCCCGTTTGAATGGAAACGGAATTCCAAACCAAATGGTTGTGGATATGCCCGGTGTTCAAGTGGGTGCTGATGACCACTTGAAATCTGCCGCCCAGCAAACGGTCCGCAAGTTCCTGGCCAATTTGATGGGCCAATTCCGGCGTTACTTCTCCGGCGGCGAAACTCTGCACCAGGTGGAAGCCCTGCACCCCTTTCTCCTTGTGCCACATCCTCTTGATCTGGCACATATCCTCAAAGGCGGAATCCAGCGTACAGCCAATGGCCGAGCAGAACAGGTCCTGCTCGGTTTTATCCTTGTTGAGGGCATAGTCCACCGCCGCCTGCAGGGAGTCTGCGTTTTGGGAGCGGGAGGCTTTTTTCTCATCCAGAACGTAGTCCACGCTATTGTCCAGGCGGTGCACGGGGATAATGCTGGTGTACGCCATTTACCAGTTCTCCTTCACTTCCTTCCAGACCGCACGGGCGATGCTGGTCATTTCCTCCACGCTCTGCCGGCTGGCCTCGCCATAGGTGTTGGCCACCTTGGCAAGCTGGTTGGCGTTGTTGCAGAGGCCCGCCACCTTGTGAAGAAGGTCGGCATGGTGGGCGCAGGGCCTCGCCTGCAGCTGCGCCCCCATGATGAGGGAGCGCAGAAATTCCTCACGGGCAAGGCCGCTGAGTTTTACCTGGGCCTCCAGATGGGCCAGTTCCTTTTTGTTCAGATGGAGGGGAATGATATGGTTTCTTTTTCTCATATGGGCTCCTTATGTGCTGCATAGTCAGCCGATGGCGGGCAGCCGGGGGTTTGGGGTTCTCCCCAAGAGTGCCTTTGGATATCCAAAGGCTATGCTTGCAAAACCAGTCACCGGCTGGGAAAAAAACGACCTGCACTGCAGGTCAGATGGCATTGTCCTCGCCAGCTTCCTTGATTCTGGCCAGACCATCCAGTGTGGTGCAGATGATGTTCCTCTTTTCGGCCATCCCGATTTCTGCGGACATGGAGTTGCTGATCTCCTTGCCGCAAACCACCAGCATCCGGCACCGGCCCAGCTTCTGGCGGGCAATATTGTGAAAATCCCTCTTTTCATCGGCGTTGTCCAGCTCAAGGTACTGCCCATCGTTTAATTTAGGGCAGATGGGGACGTATCCCAACTCGTAAACTTTCCGGCAGTACCGCTTCAAAAGGCGGGGAGCCGTATCTGCAGCCGAGCAGATATAAGCAAAGGCTTTTTCCATAGCGATGTTTCCTTTCTATTTAGGTAATCAGGCAGGCTATCCATGTGGATAGCCTGCCTGGGGTTGGGTTCGTTGGCGGCTATCCACATGGATAGCCATGGAGATTATTCAGCGGTTTCCGGCTGGGCCTCCAGAGCAAAGCGCACCCGGTCCGAGCCCAGCTTGTAGTAGGCGTCGGTCACCTCAATGCCCACGGCCTCGTACCCCTCCAGCTTGGCGGCCAGCACGGTGGTTCCGGCCCCGCAGAAGGGGTCGAGGATTCTTCCTCCCGGCACACAGATTTTCACAAGGTCCCGCATGAGCTGCAGGGGCTTCTCGGTGACATGGGTGCGGTTTTGCGGATTGGCATAGCGGAACACCCCCGGCAGGCAGCCCACCGGGCGGCTCACCGGCATGGGGCCGTTGGAGCCCCACACCACATATTCGCTCTGCTGGCGAAAACGCCCTTTCTGCGGGCGGCTGGTCATCTTATCCCACACCACGCAGCCCCGCCAGATCCATCCTGCCCATTGCAAAGCATCGGTGATGGAGGGGTACTGCCGCCAATCGATGAACAGGCAGACGGGCGCACCCGGCTTGCAGGCTTTGCGGGCATCGTACAGCCACTCGGCCATCCAGCGGGTCCAGCTTCTCTGATCCCGATTGTCCCCGTCGAAGTCGGGCGGGGCATTCTTGGGGTCCATGCTGCTGTACTTCTGTGTGGTTGTGCGGTTTTTCTCTGCGGGTTTCCAGCCGCCCGAAGCATAGGGCGGGTCAGTGATGAGGGCGTCAAACACCTGGGGTTTGAACGCACGGATGATCTGCAGGGTGTCCCCATGCAGAATGGTCCATCCATCCCCGCCGTTGTGATCGATGGGCAAAGTGGATTCTTCTACAACTTGAGCAAGTTCGTTCTTTTGGTTCAGAGGCATCATCCTTCCTGTTTTGTTTTTATCGTTCCTCACCCCGATGGCGCTTTTTGGCGGTGGTGTGCTGCTTGGGCTGGAAGCCGGGCGGCGGGGTGAGAGTAGGCGATTCACGCTTAAATTTGCGCTCGATGGCGATATCGTCTGGCCCGATGTGGATCACGTCGCTGGTGGGATTGTCTATGGTGACCCCAGGCAAAATCACAGCGGTTTCACGCACTTCGATCTCCCCGCCAAGTTCACCGTAGACAGTCGCTCCCTCCATGACCACGGGGATGCCGCCGGTTACGGAATTGGCAAAGAGCTTGGCGTTCCCAGAAATATGGACATTGCCGTGAACGTACCCGGCAGTGATGATGGCGTAATCCTCTATGATGGCGTTTCCTCCGATCCTGCTTGGGCCGGAGATGGCCGCACAGCCACGGACGCAGGCGTGATCCCACAGGATGGCGTCTCCGTACACATAGGCTTCTTCAGCCACGATAGCGTTTCCCGCAATCCAGCACTGGCCTTCCTGACTCAGATTTTCCTCCGATTGTACAAAGCCGCCCAGGTCACCGGCATGGACGTCCTCCCGCACATCCCGCAGAGCCCGGATGCGGTGCAGCCACGGGTAATGGGGATGGGCGACATTGGTGATTTCATACTTTTTCTCATTCATCTGGCGTCACCCCGTTCCTTCCTGGATCTCGCAGGCGGTTTTACCGACAGCTCGGTTTCCACATACTCGCTGATAATAGACAGGGCTTTTCCGTAGTCACCGGATCTGTAGACACGGTCCGTCATCTCCTTGGCCTGCTCCGGCTGTCCGCTTCTCTTGAGAAGCTGGGAAGCCTTGCCGAGGATAAAGAAGATGTTTCCGTCCATGCCGGCCAGCTTCATTTTGGGGCGCTTGGGAACAGGCGGCGCCTTTGCCGGTTCTGCGATCTGCACCGGCACCACCTCGAAGGAGAAGGGTTCCTCTTCCCAAAAATGGACGTAGAGCGCTCCATCCGCAGTCTGGATCTCCCGCTGCTCGAAGCCCTCACCCCAGCCATCGGAAAACTGGCCCAGCAGGTACTCCTGGAGGGCGCTCATTTCCGCTTTGTCCAGAGGCTCCTTCAGCCGAACCGTGGTGCAGCCCATCAGTTCCCCGTCCCGGAGTTCCACCGAGGGGATGGCGCTGAGCACCTTTGCCTTGACGCCGGGGTTTCGCTGCTCTGAAAAATAGGGCATGAGATCCCCGCCGCTTCCTTTCAGAGAGGCCGTTATAGCGGATTGGATGGATTCCTCATAATCCGCCAGCTCAAAGCCGGAGAACTCGTCCGGTCCCACTCGATCCATCCAATCGATATCGTCGTAGACCTCCTGGGGAAAGAAATCCCCTTTCAGCGGGGAGTAAAGTTTCAGTGTGATTTCCTGTTTGTCGATTGCATGACCTTCTTTCTATCGGGAACCGCCCGAAAGGTTTCGGGCGGTCCGCCGTTCATAGTTTTCTTTTGCCAAGTCGCCATAGTCGCAGCCCTCTCGCCGGGGCAGGTTCTTCACCATGCGGTACCGGCCCTGATAGGCTCTCTCAATGTGGGCTGCGGCCCAGCGCCCGGCAAAATCGTTGTTGGTGCAGATCTCGATTTCCTCGATCTCCGGGTGGCGCTCCAGAAAAGCGTCCAGCGCAAGGGGGTTCTTGGCCTCCCGTTCCTGCCGCTGTCCTTCTTCCGGCGCATAGATGCCGCCGAGGGACAGCCGCCATTTGTCTGTGGTCCCTTCCAGCGTCAGATGGGCCATGGGTTCAATGGCGGCTTCGTACACGGCCACCCGGTTGGTTTTTCCCTTCGGCGGCAGCAGGAAGCAAAACCGCTTATCGCTGCCCGGCACCTCTGCCTTGAAGGGTTCTCCCCGTGTGTAGGTGCCGCGCAGGAAGGCATACCGGGCAGTGCCGGTTTCATCCCTGCCGACAAAAACAGCGTTGTGGTAGTCTGCGCTTTCATAGAGGATCCCTGCCCGGATGCAGGCTTCGATGACTCCACGGCTAATCCCCCGCTTCAGCAGATAGGCGAACACCCTGCGGTTGTTCATGGCTGCCGGTGGAAGGATGAACTCCGGCCTCTTTTTCTGTTGAGGAGGAGGCGGGATGTAGCCGGGGCATTCGTCACACAGGGCCAGCACCGCATCTACAAACTTCATCCCTTCCACTTTGATGAGGTAATCCAGAGCGGATTTCCCTCCGATATCCCGACTTTTCCAATGCCAGATGGAGGACTCCCCATTGATTTTGAAGCTGTCGTGCTCCCTCAGCTGGAACTCACCACGGCTGCCGCTTCTGACCAGTTCGTGGGGGCGAAACCGGCGCAGAAACTCGATGGCAGTCATCTGCTTGGCGGCGGCAATCTGCTCTTTGCTCACTCCGGGCATGGGAATGCTCCTTCCGTTATCTTAGATTACCGTCGCCCGGAGGATTTTGGCCTGGTCGGTGCGCTCCCATGGGAGTTCCGGCTTGCCAAAATGCCCGTAGGCTGCGGTTTGGGTATAGCGGGGCGTCAACAGGTCCAGCTGGGCGATGATCTCCGAAGGGGTCAGCCCGAACACAAGGCGCACCGCATCCGCCAGGCAATCATCGGCGCAGATGGCGCCGGTGCCGAAGGTATCCACCTCCACCATCACCGGCTCGGCTTTTCCGATGGCATAGGCCAGTGTCACCTGGCACCGGCTGCACAGCCCGGCGGCTACGAGGTTTTTGGCGATGTAGCGGGCCATATATGCCCCGGAACGGTCCACCTTGGTGGGATCCTTCCCGGAAAAGGCGCCGCCCCCATGGGGCGCGAACACACCGTAGCTGTCCACCATGAGTTTCCTTCCGGTGAGGCCGGTGTCGGCCTCCGGGCCGCCAAGCACAAACCGCCCGGAGGGGTTTAGCAGGATTTTGGTATCCTCGTCCGGGGGAAGCGCCTGCAGCGCCGGGGCCAGCACCTTGTCGGTGAGTTCCCAAAACAGTTCATCAGCGGGCTTCTCCGGGCTGTGCTGGGCGGAGAGGACAACGGTGTCCAGCCGCAGGGGGCGCCCATCCTCATCGTACTCCACGGTGACCTGGGCTTTTCCATCCGGGCGCAGGCCCCGCACCATGCCGGATTTCCGGGCTGTGGTGAGGCAGCCGGCCAGCCGGTGGGCCAGTACAACGGGAAGAGGCAGCATCTGCGGGGTTTCTGAACAGGCGTACCCAACCATGACTCCCTGGTCACCGGCGCCCAAGCGGAGCACAGGATCTCTGAGTGATTCCCTTCGCTGCTCTAAGGAACAGTCCACCCCTGCGGCGATATCCGGGCTTTGCTTATGGATGAGGCATTGGACGGCATACCGGGCGGGGTCGTAGCCCACCTTCCGCAGCACGGAACGGACAATGGCCGGGATTTGGGGTTCGTGCAAGCTGGTGATCTCACCAGCTACGATGACCTGCCCCTTGGTGGCCAGCACTTCGCAGGCCACACGGGAGAGAGCGTCATGGGAAAGGCAGTCATCCAGAACACTGTCGGCTATGAGGTCGCACAGCTTATCCGGGTGCCCCTCCGTGACGGATTCGGCGGTGTAAAATTGATTCATGGCGTCACCTCAATTTCAGGGAAAAGGGCTTGAGGCTTTTCCCGATGTCCTCATAATTGGAAAACCGCACCTCGCAGCCCAGCAGGTAGGACACGGCTTCTTCCCACTCCTTCAGCGGGTACTGCTCTTTGTTCTCCAGATGGTACAAGTCTCCAAGAGCCTCCCATTTTAGGGTGGGCTGCAGACGCAGGTTGGAGATGAAGGTGCGGTGCTGCTCTGCCAGCCAGTCTAAAAGTCCAAGTTTCTTCAATCAATCCCTCCAGTGCAATCAAATACAAAAAGCAGGGCGCTTTTCAGCGCCCCACCCAACCAAATCTCTGCTACTTCTTCCTGCGGTTGCGAATGTGCAGGAAAACAAGGCCGCCTAAAATGACAGCGCACAGGACAATGACTATAATTGCTTTCGGTTCCATAGAGTCATGCTCACCTCACTTTTGTACGGCGACAACCACCGTGCGGGCGTTATCCCATTCATAGGAACAGGTAACAAGGGTCAGCAGGCGGTGGTCTGCGCCGGGAATAAATGCTGGGTCGTGATACAGCGGCTGTGCAAGCAGTTCCTTCTGAAAGGACAGAAAATCCCCATCGTCAGCAAATACGGTGCGGTTAAAGGAGAGCTTGGAGATATCCGTTTTCAGCACAGCCACAATGGTGTACTCCTGTAGCCCAGTTTCCGTCTGCAGGAGGATTTCGGAATGTTCTTCCCGGAATGCTGCATCGGCCATCTTCTGAAGCACAGCGAACATGGTCCCGTCGTTCATGTTGTGTCCGTAGACCACGGTGTTCCGGCTTTCCGGGGTGCAGTCCCACTGAAAGAAAATGCTGCCGGATGTGCGCCATTCCCCTTTATAGGTGCGACGCAAGTAGTATTCGGGGTCTTGGGCGCCGCTTTGCAAAACAGGGTAGTCCACGCAGGTTCCGGGGATGGTGATCCACCCCTTGATATCCGGGTATTCCGCTTGCAGGGCCGGGAGGTCTACAATGGCTTCCGGCTCCTGTTCCTGGCCGGTTTGTTCATTCCCAGCCGGTTCCTCCCCGGAGCTTTCGGCTCCGGGGAGGGGCTGTACTGTGTATTCCTCTTTTAGGGTCTGCGCTTCTCCATTGGTCAGCTCCGGCTGGAGCACCAAAAACCACGCAAGCCCCAACAGGCTCAGGCACAACAGGCCGATGCAGAAACCTTTCAGAAAGGTTTTCATCGGATATCCTGATCCCTGTCATGGCCGCCTGCGGATCTCTTCTTTTTGCCCACAAGGTGCATGGCGAGGAGCCCGCCGCCTGCCAGCAGCGCCAGAGCGGAAAGGCCAATCAAAACTGCGGGCATCCAGGGGCTGTCACCCGTCTGAGGAACGGTGGGAACTTCCGGCACCAGCTTGTTGTGCATCGCCACGGTAACGGTTTCGCCAGCCAGGATCTCTACGGTCTGGTCATCCGGCAGGATATACTTCTCAGCATCCTCACCGGCCACCTCGGAAACGGTGTACTCGCCCACCCGGAGGGTGACGTTGATCTCACCGTTCTCATCGGTCTGGAACTCCTGCTCATAGGCGTTGCCCATGAAGTCGGTGCCGGTGATCTTGAAGGTGCGGCCTTCGATTTGGTCGTCATCGGCTGTCTTTACCACCTTCAGGGAGCCGGTCTGAGCATGGTTAAGGAAGCCCACGCCAGCTTCGGTTTCCACCCGCACAATGGCGCCGTTTTCCGTGATGGAGAAGGGATAGTACCCCTCGTCACGCTGGAAAAATTCAGGGGCTTCCTTCTCATGCAGGAAGTAATCTCCGTACTGCAAGTCCTTCAGCTGATAGACGCCGCCCTCGGACTCAGCCAGTTCACCCACCAGCTTGTCGATGTCAGGGGTGAACTCCCCATTGTGGTCCACATCGGCGTACACCTCAAAGATGGCTCCAGACAGCGTGTTTTCCGGGAAGTCGGCGTCTACCTTGGTGGTTTCCACAGTACCCCGGATGATTTGGTTTTCCATGGTGATCTCAATGGTCTGCCCATCTTCGGTGATCTCCACAGGGAAGGTTTCCTCGCTCAGCACGAAGGCTTCCGGCGCTGCGATCTCACGAATGACCCAATTGCCAACGGGTACCCGGTCAAATTCAAAGTACCCGATGGGATTGCTCTCGGTGACCATGAGGGCGGTTTCTTCTGTGAACTCGGTTTCGTCAAAGCGGAACAGGCCAATCATGGCGCCGCCCAACTCGAATCCGTCCTGGTCCACCTTCCAGCCGGATACCTTGCCATACTTCAGCGTGTTTTCGATGGCTTCTCCGTCATTGACCTTTAGCTGCACGGTGGCGACGTCCTGCCCGGCGTACTCGAACACCACAGGGTATTTCTCATCGCTCAACAGGTAGTGCTCATCCGTACCGATCTCTTTTACATACAGCGAGGCCCCGCAGGGGAGGTCGGTTTTGAAGGCGGCGTTCCCGTTTTCATCGATGCCGGTGGTCTCGATGAGGCCATCGGCGGGGATGGAACTGCCATCGGCGGCGACGATTTCCTCTGCGGTGAACAGGCCGAAGGTGATGTTTTTCCATTCCTCATTCATCCCGACGGAGAAGGTCTCATCCTGCTCCAGCAGCTTTTTAAGGCTGATCTCTACCTTCTGCCGTTCATTGACGAAGCCCACATCGGCGGTGGTGACAGACACCTCCTGGCCAGCGTAGGCGAGGGTGACTTCCTTCGGATCGGGATTCAGCACCATGCCTGCGGGCGCTGTCCGTTCAGAAACTTGGTAGCGGCCCAGGTACAAGGGCTCCGATGTGGCGGTCCCATCGCTACCAGTGGTCAGGGTAGCCACCAGTTCTCCGGCCTTTGCGTGAACGATGCCATCCGGAGTGACGATATCCTCCAGAGCGGTGATGTCGTAAACGGCGCCCGGCTGGCCCTGCACCTCATACTGTGGCTGGTAGAGGCCACCGGCTTCTGCCACATGGCTGAACACCTCGCCCTCCTTGTGGACGGTGATGGTGCCTTTCTGAACCGTGTTGTACTTGGTCACGGTGACAACGTCCTGGGTGCCATCCACCACAAAGGGCACAGGCTCATCATCCAGAACATAACCCCAGGGGCTCTGCTGTTCATACAACTCGTAATTTCCAAAGCCCAGGGCCTCCGGCAGCATGAGGGTTCCTGTGGAATCTGTCACGAAGGTGTCGATGTCCATGGGGCTGGGATAGTTGATGTGCTGCACCACCCATTCGCCGGTATCTGCATTGCGGATCTTCACGGAGGTGCCGGCCAGCGGGATGATTTCGCCGGATTCGGTGTCTCTCTTTTCAAAGCGGATGAGGGAGGTAAAGGTGGGGTTGTTCAGGATGAAGTAATAGGTTTTGCCATGCTCGGAAATGAACACAGAGAAATCCGGGACGAATTTTTGCCCCTCGGCGCCAGCGGTTTGATGCACCACATACAGGCCGTATGGGAGTGACTTCGATTGGGCGAAACCATAGGAGTCTGTCAGCAGGATATCCCGTTCAGACTCTTTGGCGTTCTCGTAACTACCCGCACTGGCCAGGTAGACCTGAAATTCAGCCCCGGCCTCCGGCTGCTCAATCTGCACCTCATCGCTGGTAACGGCCAGCGGCACAGCTTCTGCTTCCGCATCGGATACTTCAGGCTGGTCAACGTCAGTTGGTTCCTGCACAGCGTCGTTTTCCGGGGCGGCGCTGCCATCCCCGGCCTGGTTCTCGATGGCTGCTTCGTTTTCCTCCGGCTGGCTGGAAGGCTCGGAGCCGCTTTCAGAAGCAGCGCCATTTTCAGGTGTGCTGGAAACGGGGACTTCCTCTGTGCTTTCAGTCTGCTGTTCTTCAGGTACGGTGGTTTCTTCCTCAGTGGGGGACTCTGTCTCAGGCGCCGGAGCGTCCTGCTCTGGAATGGCGGGCTGGTCGGTGTGCTTGGTAATGGCAATGGAGCCGAGCACCACATCCTCCGTTGCGGTCATGGGGACGCTGTTGTGTTCCAGCGTGAAGTTCCCCGGCTCTGCGCCCACAGGATAGACGGTTTCATCCAGCAGGTACCCCTCGCTGGGCGAGATCTCACGAATGGTGTAATCCGGGCCGCAGGGATACTCCTTGGTGGTGAATTTTCCCCCGCCCGAAGTGGTGTAGGTGTCCAGCAGGGTTTCACCTTTGAACATTCCGTACACCGCGCCATCCAGGGAGGCGTCGCCCTGGGCTTCCCCGGTGACGGAATCCACCTTTTCCATGGTGACGGTGAACTTCTTCAGCACATTGGAAAAGCTGACGCTGGCGGTTTGGCCGGGGTAAATGGTCACCTGCTGGGAAGCGGGCTGGACGTATCGGTCCGGTGACTGCTCGGTGATGGTGTAAGTGCCGGCCTGGAGATTGTCCACCCCGATGGTACCATCAGGGCCTGTCACCACATCCCGTTCCACCCCATTGCCGGAGATGTGGAAGGGGATGCCGGAAACCTCGCCATCCTCGGAGGTTTTCACGATCTGCAGGGTGCCGGATCTGATTTCGAGGGAGAAGTAGCACTTCACCGTCTGGGCCTCGCCCTCCACATCAAAGGTGACGACATTTTGATAGGTATCCCGTAGCCAGTATTTCGTGCCGCCGGTGACCACACCGGGGATGGAAGAGGGAAGGCTCTTTTCAGCGGTGATGGTCCCGAAATCCGTTTCACTGGTGGAAACGTGCAGCTGGTTCTCGTCCACGGAAAAATCTACGCCAGGGCAGCTGAAGGTGAAATCACCCAGCACATTGTTCTCATCCACCAGCGTCGTTTCATTTTTCCCGGTGCTCTCGTTGTACTGCAGGGCATGGGTATAGGCCCCAACCGCACTGGGGTCGTCTGTGGTAAAGGACGGGACCGTGCGGTAGTTCATCACGTTTTCCCGCAGGGTATAGAAGATGGGCTTCGCTGCGGGGCTGTTGGCGGTGATCTCGTCCACGATCTGGCTCTCATACCCTGTGCCAAGCTGGTTGTGGGCAATGAGCCAGATGAGGATTTGGGTGGCGATGTACTCATCGATGGCGCTGCCTCCGTACTTTGTGCCGGTTTCCATGTTGTAGCCCAGAGTGAGGGTAGTGTTGATCAGCGCCTTTTGTTCTTCTGTGAAAGAGGCGTAATCATCCGAGGCCTCGTAGCCGATGCCGCTGTTGGCCCGTACACCCATCTGGATGCAGTAGGCGGTGCGGTATGTGCGTAAATCATTGATCCGCAGCTCGAAGAATTCCTCGGTTGTACGCCCGCCAAAAGGCGCAGGGAGGTTTTCGCTGAGAGAATAACGGCGGTCTTTGTATTCGATCATGGCGAGGTACCCGTCATAATCATTCTCGGCGGCAAGGGCGCTGCCAGGGAAGAGCCCAAAGCAGAGCAGCACCGCCATCATCAGGGACAGCACTCTTTTAAGATTTTTCATAATAGTCTCCTTTTAGGCAAAATAAAAAAGCCCCCGCAGATTTGAGGAAAATCCTCAAACCCACGGGGGCTAAAGCAGATTTATCGTTCCTCGCCATTTTTCTGGCGGGGCTTTTTTCGGGGGATCACCTTGTGGTGCGTATCCCGCTGAGTGAGCCAGACCGCTTCCAAAATAGAGGCGGTTTCGATCCCATTCTGTCGGCAGCCATTGAGGATGCCCTCCAGATAGGACTTAGAGGGTAGTGCGGGGACGTCCTTGTAGGGGCTGTTCATGGTATAGGCCATGACCTCCCGCTTCAGGCCATCCGGGTCTACCACAGTGACAGGCTCCTTTCCGTACAGCCGGGGGAATCCCTCATAAAGGTCCAGGCTCTGCTCATCCCGTTCCGAAATGCGCCAGAGGACGCCATCCACAAAGCTGTCCGGCTCCGGCAGGATGGTGGCAACGCCATGCCCGCCGCCATTCATGCGGAAAGCGAGGCGGTATCCCTCCAGCCGGACGGTATCCACCACCTGGGCGTCCGGGCAGCGGAAGGCCATCTGGTTCAGGTTCATGTTGGAGCCGTAGGCAAAGTAAAGTTTCCCTTTGGTTTTTTATCACCTCTATCGTTCTTGGTTGCGTCGGTTCTGCAGGCTGGGGTACTGGGATTTGTCATACCGCCAGGCCCTGTCGCCGGGAAGGTTTGACAGCAGATGTTCCCGCACATTTTTGTACTCCGGCCCAATCAGGCCAAGGCGCAAAAGAAAGGTGCGGAAGGTGAAGGCGGGGTTCTCGCTGATCTCGGTTTTCCGCATCACCGTCCGCTTCTGATTGATGGCCTGGGCTGAGATGGCCAGCGCCAGCGTAATATTGGCGCGCACCTTGCCGGCATGGAGGGTGCTCTCAAAACAGCGCCACTCCAATGTGCCGCGATAGAACACCGAATGAAGGTTCAAAGCGTAGTACCGGGTCCAGTTGTAGTGCTCGTAGCTGCCATCGGTCCCTCCATACCATTCCCGCTTGAGGCGCTCCATGGTGGTGTTGGTGGGCAGCTTGCGGATCCTTTCCAGCATGGGTTCCCGTACCTTCTGGCACCAGCGTTCCACCCGGCGCTCGTCCACTTTGAGGGCTTTGAACAGGATATCCTCCTTGGAGTACATGATGGACAGGGCGTTCTTCAAACTCTGCGGGGTATGTTTCGAGGCGTCCACATGGACGTGCATCCCGCAGGATGAATTGACCACAGCCCCCGCATGGCGGAGGGCCCGCACCACTTCCTGGAGCTTGCCCATCTCGCTGTATTCCAGCTTGGGGGAGTTCATCTCCACTTTATAGGTGTCATCGCCTGTGGAAAGCTGCCTGCGCCCACTCCGATGGGTGGCGCGGATGCTGGCGTCAAAGACAAAGCGCCATGTTTTCCCCTCGTTGTCGGTGACCTCCCATGGGTCGTAGGTGCGGGAGGAACGGGAATGGGAAGCGGTGGTGCCGAACAAGGCGGCCACCGCTTCCGCAGCCTGCTGGCGGGTCAGCCCCGTCATCTCGATCTCGCAGCCGAAGAACTGGTCTTTCAGGTCAATCGACAGCGTTCACCTCCCGATGGGCGGCGGCCAGCCGCTTTCCGATGGCCTCCACCACATTGACGGTGACGCCGTTCCCAGCCTGCTTGTAAAGCTGGGCGTCGGATTGGAGCGGCAGGACAAGGTCGATGCGGTCATCCGTCCAGCCCTGGAGCCGCAGGCATTCCCGTGGCGTGAGGCGGCGGATGCGGCATCCGTCCCACACGCCGGAGGCTTCCCGCTTATGGCTGCGGATCCCGCCGTTCTGCTTGGCGGTGAGGCAGCGGGCATAATCCGTCAGCTCCGGTTCCTCGTTCATATCCACACAGCAAAGGGTGCCTTGGCTGCTCCCAGTGGTGAGGGTGTGGGCGATTTTCCTGCCCACCCTGCCGCGTCGGGTATTGAGGGTGGGATAGGCCAGATCCACACTGTCGCCGGGATATGCCATTTTATATCCCTTTTTCGTGTTTTCCTTGATGGGGACGCCTGTGCAGTACAGCCCGGTTTTCCCGCCCATCCCGCCTGCCTGGGAGGTCAGGGTGCAGCTTACCCCTTCCGGGGAGTAGATGCGCTCCCCCTGTGCGCCGGGGCGGATTTGCTTAAGAGGCGTTCCTGCTGTTTCGGTGAAAGGAAGTATTTTTCCTCTGCATTTTTCATCAAGATATCCGACAAGGTACACCCTCCTGCGGGATTGAGGGACGCCGAAATCTTTGCTGTTAAGCACCTGCCATTCCACACCATACCCCAATCCATCCAGCGTATGGAG
>OHAY01000695.1_pt1 | contig 34211 bp, 36 predicted proteins | sample 1577191 | NCBI WGS metagenome assembly OHAY01 (sample SAMEA3541504, study PRJEB24748) | human gut metagenome | biome: human gut; feature: human-associated habitat; material: faeces | place: China | collected 2012 | reverse complement strand
CCTGTCACGCCGCCAAACTGTGCCAGCGCGAATCTGCGATACTTGAGCGCGGAAAGCACCGCAAACGCCGCCGCCATTCCCCGGCCGTCGCCAATACCGCCGGCGGCAATGACCGGCACCGATACCGCATCTACTACCTGCGGCACTAATACCATCGTAGTCAGCTGCCCCACATGGCCGCCGCTTTCTGTTCCTTCTGCAATAATAGCATCGCAGCCAATGCGTTCCAATCGTTTTGCCAGCGAAACAGACGCTACTACAGGAATCACTTTTGTTCCCGCCGCTTTAAAAGCGCTGATATATTCGCCTGGATTTCCTGCGCCGGTCGTAACGACAGGCACACGTTCCTCCAAGACCACTTCTACTACTTCTTTTACAAACGGACTCATCAGCATGATGTTCACGCCAAACGGTTTATTCGTCCGTTCTTTTACTTTTCTAATTTCTTCCCGCAGCCGAGACCCCTGCATATGGCCTGCGCCAATAATGCCAAGCCCGCCCGCTTCTGATACAGCGGCCGCTAATTCCGCAGTTCCCAGCCACGCCATACCGCCTTGCAAAATAGGATACTCAATATTTAGCAATTCACACAATGCGTATTGGGACACCTATTTTTCCTCCTTATACCATTTCATGACCAGGGCTGCCCAAGTAAGACCTGCGCCAAATCCAACCAAAGTCACGACATCGCCATTTTTCATGCGGCCTTCCCGGTTCGCTTCGTCTACGGCAATCGGAATCGATGCACCGGAAGTATTTGCGTATTTATGGATATTGACAAATACTTTATCCATCGGCATATGAAGCCGTTTTGCTGCAGCCTGAATAATCCGGGTGTTTGCCTGGTGCGGAATGAGCAGATCGATATCTTCATGCGTCATCCCTGCTTGTTCCAACGCTTTAATTGCCGTCGTTCCCATTACTTTTACTGCAAATTTATAAACTTCTTTACCGTCCATATGTACATACGGCATACCGGCAGCCCGAGTAGCATCATTCGTTTCCATTGCTACGCCGCTGGCAGGAATATTGAGGAATTTACCGCCTTCACCGGCAGCTCCCATATCCACGCCCAGGATACCATAGCCTTCCGGCACTTCGCCCAGTACGGCTGCGCCGGCGCCATCGCCAAAAAGCACACAGGTGTTGCGGTCTTTCCAGTTCAGCACACGGCTGAGCACTTCCGCACCAATAACAAGGACTTTTTTGTACAGCCCTGTTTTGATAAACTGCGTCGCCGTAATAGCTGCGTAAACGAATCCGGAACAGCCGGCATATAAATCATATGCCGCCGCATTTACAGCCCCCAGATTTGCCTGTACCATACATGCAACCGATGGAATTACCATATCCGGCGTCAGCGTAGCCACAATAATCAAATCCAGTTCCTCCGGCTTAACTCCCGCCATTTCCAGCGCTTTTCTGCCGGCTTCCGTCGACATATCCGACGTATTTACGCCTTCAGGAGCAATGTGCCGCTGTTCGATACCGGTCCGGGTGCGGATCCATTCATCGCTGGTATCCACCATTTTCTCCAAATCAAAATTTGTTAATATCTTTTCGGGAACATAATGGCCTGTACCTAAAATACCTACGCCACTATTCTTTTTCTCCATTCTTTCCCACTCCTTCTTCTGCTACACTAGTCCGAATATGTTCGACTACATCTCGTTCTACGATTTCACTAGCTACACGAATTGCATTTTTGATGGATTTCGCTTTCGAACTGCCGTGACAGATAATAAAGCTGCCGTTAACACCCAAAAGCGGAGCCCCGCCGTATTCCGTATAATCCACGCGGGTTTTCAGATGGCGCAGCGCCGGCATCACCGCCAACGCACCAAGCTTAGCCAGCCAGCCGCTTTCCTTGATCGCTTCTTTGATCAACTTCATCATAGCATTTGCCAAGCCTTCGCCGAATTTCAACACGACATTGCCGACAAATCCGTCGCATACCACTACATCGACTGTTCCGTACGGAATATCCCGTCCTTCAATGTTTCCATAAAAAGGAATTGTTTTTAATTGTTTGAGCATAGGGTACGTTTCCAATACTACGTCATTTCCTTTGGACGCTTCTTCGCCAATATTCAGCAGCCCCACTACCGGATCTTCTTTACTGAAAATATATTTAGCGTAATGATACCCCATAATAGCGCCTTCTACCAGATGTTTCGGTTTGCTGCTAGAATTCGCTCCGGAATCCAGCATAACCGTCACACCGTTTAGTGTAGGAAGCGGGGTTGCAATCGACGGACGTTCGATGCCCGGTATCCGACCGAGTCCAAAGAGTGCGGCGGCTACCGCCGCTCCGGTACTTCCGGGAGCCACCACTGCATCGCAGGTCTTTTCCCGCACCAGCCGCGTCGCCACAACAATCGAAGCGTTTTTCTTTTTGCGGATCGCTTGTCCCGGATGCTCGTCCATGCCAATCACTTCATCCGTATGGACAATAGATAATTTGCTGTTATTTTCCTCGTGCTGGTCTTTCAGCACTTCTTTGATTTTTTCTTCATCGCCTACAAGTACGACTTCCAAATCATATTCTTTTACCGCCTGGATTGCTCCAAGCACGATTTCCAAGGGAGCGTAATCGCCTCCCATTGCATCAATGGCAATTTTCATGGATCCTCCACCTCGTCAGCCAAAAGATTCCATAATGAATTTGGCGCGAAATACTTCTTTTTCTTTTTTTCGAGTTGTTACCCATACATAATATTTATTATTTTTCTGCCGAATGATTTCCGCTTTGGCAATCAACCGATCACCTACAGTCACCGGCTGCTTATATTTCACATTTCCCACTGCCGTAAAGCAAGGCACGCCTACAACGGCTTTCGCCAAAGAATTGGCCTGCCCGTACAGATATTGGGAACAAACGACTTTCATCGAGTCCACCATATCTTCTGTTGCCGACAAAATGGACAATGCATGTTCTCCTATCGTACAGTCTACCAGTTCTCCGATGATTTGCGCATGGCTGCCCGGCATATGCTCCTGCGCACACTGCCGGATACGAACGCGAAGTTCCGGAATTCCCAAAGAAAGGCGATCCAAACGAATTGTCGCCACACTGACGTCAAATTCTTCCGCCAATTCTTCATCTGTTAAGAAAGGACTGATATGCAGTTTTTCTTGTAACCGTTTATGCCGTTCTTTCTTTAGTATCCGAGCCATCGACCTCACCCTTCATATTAAGACCAAGTACTAATAGTTCAGGTAAATTATATCCTATTATTTTTTCTTTGGCAAGTTTTCCGCTATTTTTTTATTCTCTATTAATTTTTTATCTCCGATCTGGTTTTGTTTCCTATAAAAAAGTGCGGCTGCCGGAGTATCGTTCCGCATAGCCGCACGTTTATCTTATTTTTTATTTACAAACAACATCTCATCCCGCTGCACCAGCTTATACAGCATCGCATTAACAACGGCCGCTGCAATCGGGCTTCCGCCTTTATTTCCTTTAACGGTAATATACGGAACCGGAGATTCTTCCATCAGATAATCTTTAGATTCCGCCGCACCGACAAACCCTACGGGAATACCTACAATCAGCGCCGGTTTTACGCCTTCTTCTTTGCAAAGACGGATCACTTCATACAAGGCTGTGGGAGCATTCCCAATCGCCACGATATTGCCGTCCAATTCATGTCCAAAGGAGCGCATTGCCGCCATAGACCGGGTAATATTTTCCTTTTTCGCCAACTCTGCCACGGCAGGATCTGCAACCAGACAATGTACATCGCCGCCGGTAAGAGCCAGCGCGCGTTTATTAATCCCGGTAATAACCATATTTACATCGCTATAAATATGGGCGCCCTCTTTCAACGCGGCAATTCCTTTTGCTACCGCGCCTTCGCTCGTTCGAACCAATTTAGCGTATTCTACGTCGCCCGATGCGTGTATCGTCCGAGAGTACATAAAAATCTCGTCTTCTGTCAACGACAGTCCATTTAAATACGGACGAATAATCTCCATACTTTTATCTTCTATTTCTTTCGGATTTCTTACAAATTCCATATTACCCTCCTATCAACTGTATTATTTCTTCATAATTGGCCGCCTGCTTCCAGCTTCCGCGGCTTACCGGCCGGTCTATGACTACAACGGTAAGCCCGCAGTCTATTGCCGCAGCCAGTTTCGTATCGCTTCCGCCGATCAGTCCGCTGTTTTTCATCACCACTACCTCGGCTTTCGTCGCTTCATACATGGCTTTATTCAAGTCATAGGTAAACGGCCCCTGCATCGCGATAATATATTTAGGCGAATATCCTAATTCCAAACAGCTCTGCATGACTTCTGTGCTGGGAAGGACCCGCGTCCACACCTGCTTACCCTGCAATGCCGGCGCTTTTGCAAATACCGCCAGTGTTTTGCTTCCCGTGGTGAGAAAAATCCGCTCGCCCAACCGCCCGGCTAATTCCGCCGCATCCTGTTCATTCGCTGTATGGTACAAGTTATCATATTCCGGCAGCGCCACTTCCGGCCGTTCATACCGGATATACGAAATATCCGTATTTGCCGCCGCAGCTCTTGCCGTTTCAGATACCACTGCAGCATAAGGATGGCTCGCATCCACTAAAAGGGTGATCTCTTTTTCCCGAATCAGCGCTTCCATCTGCGATTGGTTGAATCGCCCCACCCGCACTTCTAAGCCTGCATGGGACGCCAGCTGCTGCCCGTAATCGCTGACGACTGTGACCAGTATCGGTTCTTTTCGCTCTTCATGAAGCCGAAGAGCAATTTCCCGTCCGTCCTGCGTACCAGCAATAACCCAAATCATAACATATAGCCCCGCGGCGTGATCATTCGCCCGTCTGCTACATAGGTTTTACTGTTGCCGATGATAACCAGTGTCTGCATATCCACCTCTTCGTGGATCAGATTTTCCAACGTAGATATCGTCATGGACTGTCCTTCCCGCCCGGCTTTGCGGACAATACCTACCGGAGTATCTTTTCCCCGCACAGCCATTACGATCTCCCGCGCTTCTTCCAGATGCGCTACCCGCCGATTGCTTCGCGGATTATACAGCGCTATCACAAAATCACCGTCTGCCGCGCAGGCCAGACGTTTTTTGATCAGATCCCATGGCGTCAGCAGATCGCTCAGACTGATAACAGCGAAATCATGCATTAACGGCGCGCCTAAAATCGCAGCAGCTGCATTCACCGCACTTAATCCGGCGATGATTTCTGCTTCCGGCTTCTTTTCCTGCGGCAGTTTTTCAATAATCTCCAGCACGAGTCCGGCCATGCCGTATACGCCGGGATCCCCGCTGCTGACAACGGCTACTCTGCGCCCTTCGGAAGCCAGTTCCACCGCTTTTTTACACCGATCTACTTCCTGCATCATTCCTGTACCAACTTGATCTTTTCCTTCGATCAGCTGGGGAATCAATTTTAAATAGGTATGATAACCTACAATGCAGTCCGCAGATTCAATCCAGGCTTTTGCCCGCGGAGTTAATTCTTCTTCATGCCCAGGCCCAATTCCGATAACTGCAATTTTGCCTGGCTTATTGCCGTAGTTACCTGTGCATGTTTTTGTTTCTTCTGCCATAATGTCGTTGTCCTGCCTTTCTGTATTGCCGCTGCTTCACAGACGTTGCCGGTTCCTATCGTCTTTTTTACAAACGACGACTCTTCCAGCCCCAGCGCTGCCGTCACCGCAGCCAACTCTTCTACTGTATAAAATATAATTTCTTTATGATATTTTTCTGCAAATGCCAATAGGCCGCCTTCCTCTTTTTTCACATCCACGCTGGCCAGCGCCGCTATGCTGTAAAACGATCTGCCGATCGCAGCTACCGAGCTTTGCACCGCCTCTTCTATCCGCATCAGTTCCGTTCCTTTACGGCAGCCGATCCCTATCACCATTGTCGGCGGCCGCAGGGCTAAGACCGATGCATCTGCGTCGATTACTTTATCCGTTATCACGACACAGGGCCGGGGAAGCGCCGCATTTACCTGCCAATCTTTCAGCAAGATTCCCATTTTTTCCGCTTCTTCCCGATAGATGTCTTTCTGCAGCAGCTCCGTATCTATCAGCCAATGCACGGTCGTTCCTGCAACAATATCGCTGTTGAGCCTGCGCAGCGCTTCCAATGACTCGATATAGAGACCTAACGCTTTTGCCAGCATATCGGCTGCCGGCCGTTCGTTTACATCGGTAGCCGTCGTAATCACCGGATCTGCATCAATATGCGAAGCGATCTCTTTCGCCCAACCGTTCGCACCGCCCAAATGGCCGCTGAGCAGACTGATAACATGCTGTCCCTTTTCATCCATAACCACCACAGCCGGGTCTTTTGTTTTATGTACAATATGCGGCGCAATCGCGCGCACGACAATTCCTGTCGCCATAATGCAGGCGATTCGGTCATACCGATAAAACAGATCTTTCATCAGCTCTATGATACTGTCATAGAGAAAACAAGGCTCCTTACTTTCTCTGCCCCGCTTTTCATACACATCGATCTCCGGGATACAGCGTTTAATTCGCTGCGCCAATTCAGCTCCCTGTACAGTAACCGCAATAACGGCGTCCATTAGTCTACGCCTTCCCGGAACATATGCGTAAAGTGTTTGTCATACAGTTTGGATAATTCATATTCTCCGCGCATCACATTGCCTACTACGATCATCGCCTGACGGATCACACCTTCCGCTTTCACCATATCCGCGATCGTTTCCAGCGTTCCCCGCAGGATTCTCTGATCCGGCCAGGAAGCTTTTACTACAATAGCAACCGGCGTATCCGGCGCATATCCGCCTTCGAGAAGCTCTGCTACTACTTTATCAAACATCTGTACGCTGAGGAAAATGCACATCGTAGCCTGATGAGCGGCCAGCATAGCCAGCTTTTCTTTCGGCGACATCGGCGTACGGCCTTCCAAACGGGTAATAATAACCGTCTGCGATACGTTGGGAAGCGTATATTCCTGCTGCAGGGCAGCTGCTGTTGCCAGGAAAGAACTTACTCCCGGAATCACTTCGAACGTGATCCCTTTTTCTTTCAGCGCGTCCATCTGTTCCTGAATAGCCCCGTAAATTGCCGGATCTCCCGTATGGAGCCGCACTACTTTCTTTCCTTCCGCCGTACTTTTTTCCATTACTTCCAGCACATCGTCCAAACTCATAGACGCACTGTTGTAAATATCCGCTTCTTTTTTGCATACCTGCAGCACTGCCGGATTAACCAAAGATCCTGCGTAAATGACTACGTCGGCCTCGCTCAAAAGACGCTGTCCTTTCACAGTAATCAGCTCCGGATCCCCCGGTCCTGCCCCAACAATATATACTTGTGCCATTATTTTCCCTCCTGTTTTTGCTTTACTGCCGTAATAATTCCGATAGGGCTCAACGGATCATATAAATGATACGGGCCGGCTTTTCTCATGCGGTTTACCTGCATTTGAAATCCTTCATATACAAAGGGCCGCTTCCGAAGTTCCTGCAGCGCCTGGTTCATCGTTTCTACCGTTACAGCCGTAATAACGATTCTTCCCCAGGCCGGAAGCATCCGTTCTGCTTCATCTAAAATTTCAGGCAGCTTACCGCCGCTGCCTCCAATAAGGATCACATTGGCCTTTTCAATCACATCCAGCCCCTCGGGAGCTTTTGCTTTTATAATGTGTATATTAGAAAGACCAAATTTTTCCCGGTTTTTCGCGATCAATTCGACCGCTTCCTCATTTCGTTCCACGGCATACACCGTTTGCGCTTCAAACGCAGCCTCAATCGATAAAGAGCCCGTCCCCGCGCCGATATCTACAACGACGTCGCCCGACTGAATCTGTGCCTGCGCCATCACCATCATGCGGACTTCCCGCTTTGTCATCGGCACCTTGCCGCGAATAAATTCTTCATCATAAATACCATAGAAATGCATCAGCCTATCACCACCACTACCGCATGAGCGAACCCGTCCAAATTCTGCATTTGTGTTAAGGTTCCTTCTGCTTTTCGTTCATCTTCATACCCCAGCCGTTCAAAAACAGTCATCTTGGCAGCGCTTGGCCACCCATGCGCCAGCAATACTTCAGCTATTTTTGCCGGGTTATAGTCCTTATCTGTTAAAAACGCCGCTTTTTTCCCTGCGCTGTACGCTAATTTTTCTTCCGGTACAATCCGCCCATGAAAACTGAGCAAATCCGCGTCCTGCCAAACCTCGCCCATCCGAGCAAACGCCAGCTGCACCGAACTGATCCCAGGAATAACCTGAATCGCTGCCGTATCAGAAAAAGATCGCTTTAAATACGGAAGCAAACTGTAATACCCCGTATCCCCGCTCACCATGACAACCACGTCCGACGTTTTTAACTTCTCTTCCAAAAACGCATGAAGAAGAGACAGCTTCCCCGTTACCGGGAACGTAATCTGTCCTTCTTTGCTGTAATCGTCCAGCGCCCGCTGGCTTCCTACTAAAATCTCAGCACGTTGAATACATCGCAGCGCAGCAGGAAGAATATAGGCTTCTGAACCGGGCCCGATTCCTACGACATAGAGGGTAGATCCCATGAATACGCGCCTCCTATCTCTTGTGCATTTTTATCTGCCGCCAGCACATCGCCTTCCAGCGTGATTAAAATCACGCCGACCTTTGCCTCATGATAAATATATCTGGCTGCCCGCTGCGCTGCCCGTTCGGCTATCTGCCCATATATATGCTGCAATCCTTCGCGCGCGATGATCTCCATCGCGGCTTCCGTCGTCAGACAACGGTATATTTCTTTCATTACTTCCGGCGACGCTCCATTCATACCGGCATAAGCGGCCAACGTTTCCATTCTGCCGTCGCTCATGCGGTTATGCGTATGGAAGCTTCCAGACGCCACTTTCACCAATTTGCCTAAATGTCCGAGCAGGACGATATTTTTCAATCCGTTTTCCACACTTTTTTCCAGCATGAACCCGATAAAATTACTCGTTTCTGCCAAAAGCTCCTTCCGGATATGCAGGTGATTCGCTGCATCCATGCCAATCCGCCCCGGCGTAAGCACCACCGTATCTTCTCCGGCCGCCCGGATAACCGAAAGCTGCGGAACCAGGGAATCCTTGAATCCCTCTTCACTCATTGGTTTTACGATACCTGACGTACCAATAATGGAAATACCGCCTTCCACACCTAATACCGGGTTGAGTGTTTTTGAAGCAAGCTGTGCTCCGTTTTTCACATGTATCGTGACGATAACGCCCTGATGGGGCGAAACCAATTCACAATATACCCGCCGCATCATCTCCCGAGGGCCGGGATTTACAGCCGGCTCACCAACAGGAATGGACAGTCCCGGTTTTGTTACCATACCCACGCCGGCTCCGGCCTTAAAGACCAGCCCCGGCTTATCTGTCAGTTCTACATCTGTCGTGATCGGCACTCCATGCGTAATATCAGGATCATCTCCGCCGTCTTTAATGACTACCGCGCTGGCCCGGCAGTCATCTTTGATGTCCACCGATTCCACAGGCACCCGGATTTCCTGATCCTGAGGCGAAAGCACCGTAACAGACGATACCGCTTCTCTTTTCAGCAGATACAATAACGCGGCTTTCATACCAGCCGCGGCGCAGCTCCCTGTTGTATATCCGCTGCGCATATTCTTTTTTTCCATACGCCCTCCTAGGACCGGAAATTTACAAACTGCAGTTCCACTGGAAAATCTAAGCCCTTGAGCATTTGGATCACGGCCTGCAAATCATCTTTATCTTTTCCAGATACGCGCACCTGATCCTCCTGGATCTGAGCATTTACTTTCAGCTTCATATTTTTTATGTGTTTTACCACTTCTTTTGCATTCTCTTTAGAAATGCCCTTTTTGATCGTGATGATCTGCCGCGCCGCGCCGCCGGACGCATCTTCGATCTTGCCATACTCCAAGTTCTTTAACGATACGCCGCGTTTTACCAGCTTGCCCTGCAAAATATCAATCACGCTCTTCAATTTAAATTCATCGTCGCCTAAGACTTTTATTGTTTCTCCTTCTAACGAAAGAGACGCTTTGCTTCCTCTAAAGTCATACCGGGTCGTGATCTCTTTTACTGCCTGATTGACAGCATTATCCACTTCCTGCAAATTAACTTCAGAAACTACATCAAATGAACAATCTTTTGCCATATTAGCACCTCCATATGTGGATTCTTTTTTATTCTACCATAAAAATTCTAGATATAGTAGCCCAAATTAATGTATCACTCTTAAAACCGGATATATTTTACCCGCATTTGATTGCGCAGCCAGTATTGCCAATATTTTTTAAGAAAATCTTTAGACAACTCCCCTATAGAGTGCTATAATGTTTTTTAGGCTTTTGCCTATCTATCAATAGGAGATGATATCATGAAAAACTCAGCGACCGTTCTGAGGGGAGAGCTAGCGTTGCTGCTTGTCATTTTTATCAATAGTTTTGGCGTTGTCCTTATGCTGTATTCCGGGTCTGGCATTTCCGCCATATCCAGCGATCCATACGCCTTTTCCGAAGTGTTCCCTATTTTTTCGCTAGGCACCTGGACTTATATTTTCCAAGGTCTGCTGATCGCCAGTCTGATGATCATGAAACGGAAATTTGTTCCCGAATACCTCTTTAGTTTTGTCGTCGGTTTTTTCTTCGGCCTTATGATCGACTTCCATGAATCGTGGATACGCGAACTTCCGCAGACCCTGCCGCTTCAAATCCTGTATTTCATCATCAGCTATCTGGTCATCTGCTTTGGCATCGCGCTTTCCAACCGCTGCCGCATGCCGATCATTCCAACCGATCTTTTTCCAAGAGAATTATCGGATATTACGGGCGTATCGTATTCTAAAATCAAAGTTTCTTTTGATGTGATTTGTCTGACCACAACCGCCATGCTTACCTTTGGATTTTTAGGTCAAGTAAAAGGGCTGGGACTGGGAACGATCTTGGCCGCATTCACAATGGGAAAAGTAATCGGCATCATTGGCGAACGAGTCGATAAAAAATACCGTTTTGTTTCCGTTCTCCATCCAAATCCGCAGTTATAATTCCTATATTACTCAAAAAGCCGGAGCGCAATACTGCGCTCCGGCTTTTTCACACTTTTTTCAAATCTGATGATCGCGGGTACAAAGAAATATGGCCCGGAGTAGAGAAATAGGTACAGAAAAAAGCGCTTACGATTTATCGGTAAGCGCTCTATTATGAAATATAAATCCGTGCTGAATGGCCCGCACAAAATAAAAAACGAGTCTATATCGTTTTCTATAACGGTATTTCTTTATCATAGCTCCAATCTTCAGGCACTTTTCGTGTAATCAACATTTCTTTAAACTTACGATATACCCTTTCACCATCCTTACCAAATTTTGTCACCATCTCCCTGCAATATCTGCATTCAATAGCTTCCATCTCCGCCTCATCTGTAATCTGCTTTTCTTCTATTTCTTTCATCGCTAAGTCATAAGCTTCATCCGATTGCTGAGCATCCATATAGGAAAAACAAGGATATTGCCAAGGAAAATTTTCGTTATGAAGAATATCATGGAACAACCTATCTAACTGATATAACACATCCTTAATAGGCAGTCGTTCTCGAAATGTGACACAGCCTTCCTCTTCATTTTTATAATTTCCAGATTTTATTGTTAAAAGAACTGCATCATTCTTAAAATCGCTAATAGAAAAAACTGCTCGTCATCAAAATCAGCAAAAGCATAGGGACGCCGTGCCTTTAATCGGTTAAACATATGAATTAGATAAGGCACGCCATCATTCAATGCACCGTCAAATGTTATAACCATCGCAGCACGAAAGGAAGATACCCGTAAAGACAGGCTGCCCAAATATAGTCCAATCAGCCGCATTTCCAAATCCATTGTGCTGTCATCAAAAATTTCTTTAGTATTATATTCCTCAATGTCATAATCAGCCATATACTTTCCTCTTTCGGTATCATCGTTACTTTACTGAAATACACTACACTCGGTTTAAATCTTTACTGGCTAAAACTTTTTCACGTTACACAGTCATCGTACTGCTTTACCAATTTCACTCATCCTATTTTGCACTTATTATATCATTATTCCCAGACTCTTTGTTTCGCAATATAAAAAGCATCCCCCGCTCTATATAAAACTTTAAACTAAAAGGTATTAAGTAATGAAAAAGGCTTGTTGTCTGTAAATTATCGAAAACAAAACCTTTCACTATTCTTTAAATGCATTGGTTATTACAATAAGTTCAGATACTCTTCCAACTTTTTTGAAATATTCGATAGACTGAAATTTTTGCAGATAACGCAGTTCTCTTTTAATCAGACCAAAGAAGTTTTATGCCACTGTGTTGCCGAGACAATTACCTATTCAACGCATGCTCTGCCTGACACCCTTCTCTTTAAACATCTGTCGGTACAGCTCCTGATATCCTCGCCTGATCAGAGCAGAGAAGCAGTCCTGTTTCATCCGGTATCGCGGCAAAGGCTTTTCTGAGCACACTCATCACTATATTTAAAACCGATCATCATATCTGCCTTTATTTTCGCGATAGATAAAACAATCGCTGATTTTACTTCTGCATATTTGTTTCCCTCTGCATTTCTCTTTCAGTCAAACTTTATAGCATACATCTATTTATAGAGTTATTCCGGCAAGTTCAGAAACCCCTGCACTAAGGCACCGGGAAACTGAAACTTTTTCTCTATGTCTCCAAACCGTACAACAATCAAACCACTTTGAATTTCTTTTACCGTTCCCATGCCAAACGCTTTATGCCGAAGCTGACATCCAACCACTACACGGACCAAGTCCACCTGTTTCTGCAGTTCAGGTTTTGGCGACGGCGGAATACGACGAGGTTTTTCCAAATGCCGTCCATATACAGCTGATTTTTCTGCGACGTTCTGCGAATATTGCCTTTCCTTTTTAGAAAGTTCCACATCCCGTACCGCCTCTGAAAATCCCCAAAATGTTTTTTGGGCCAAATTATCCGATGCAAGGTGTGCCGGTTTCATCGAGCCCTGCTGCAAAGCAAACATACTGCTATAGTCATCATCTGTGATCACAGTATCCCAACCGCCGCGGTTTTCCCCCGCATGCCGATTCATTCCAGTATAACTCAGACTGGCATCTTCGTATCGTTTAAACTTATAAACAGCATCGTTCATCAGTGAATCATTGAATACACCGAAAGATACTAGCAACTCGAAATCCTTGACTCCTAGACCTGTTACCTTCTTAAAAAGTCCCGGTTCCAGCTGTGTGATCACATCCTTCAAACAGCGTTCCCGGTAATCGGTCAAATACATAAAAACCGGAATACGGGTAGCAAATTTGATCAGTTTCTCCTGAATCTGCTTACGCTTGGATTTATACTCTTTTTCTTCCTCACTCAACGCCTTTTTTTCTTTCGGAGTTAATTTTTCTGTGCCCTCTTTCTTCGCCTTTTTTATAGTTTCGGACTTGTTAATAATGGTCTGTATATCCTCATTCAAACTGCGGAATCCCTCAATCTTCATCAAAGCGTCCATAGCCTCTGAATTTGCCATCAAACGGGATAGTGTATCATTATCCACATTGACAAGCAGAGCGCTTTCCCAACGCTTGGCAAGTAAGGTAGCAGATGTACCTGCCATAGCGATATCCAGAACCTCGCCTGCATCGATCTGCCGCATACTACTGCCATCATAGGCAATAACCGGAAGAAAATTGATAAACTCAGCCACTTTCTTTTCCGGGTTCCCTTCATCAATATTCAATCGGCAGCTGTAATCGGAAATTTGCTTGAGTGCCCGGTCAAGCGCAAAATCAAACACATAGCATTCCTGTTTGACAATTTCCTTTTTACCTCCATCCGTTGTAATTTCCCACGGGCTTTGTACCCGGAATGCCGCCTGAAAATAGGTTTCCGGGCTTGACAGGTTTCTCAGCATAAAAATACCCGTCCATGGTTTGACTGTAACACCCGTCGTCAATTTACCGCAGGAAAGTGTGATCGTCTTGCTCTCCAGAGGGTCACGCATAGATTTTTGCACCGGCTCCAATGCCTTTGCGCCAATTCCAGCTCCCGAACCTGCGCAGACATTGATGGTGTAATCATGGTAAAAAGTATTCTGCTTTTGCATCAACAGATTTTTCATCGCATAGCAAGAAAGCACATTAGGCAGAAACCAAAGCGTATGCTGCAATACATTCAGTAATCGCACATCTGCATACGGCAGAGCAGGCTTTTTAGCCCCCAACTTCAAATCATCCACACTGGTTTCCAGATAAGCACCCCGAATCAAATCCAGCCATTTCTGTACTTCATTTTCATAGATGAAGCGGGCATCTTCCCTCTTGCCTTGCGCAGAAAAAAATACGTTCAAGTCGAACTCGTTGAATTCTCTCTGCATAGCGATTTGACGAATACTATCCGGGATACGATAGGTCATCATCACCATACGGGGTAGTGCAGCATAAGGATTATTATCTCCCTGCCAGTTTTCTTTTGCCCTCTGTTCATCCGAATATGTCCAGTTATAAATTTGTTCCTCGATAAATTCACCGGAATTCAGCGCCCGAAACGGTGTACCTGACAAATACAAATAATACATGGTGGTAATGGGAAGAAAAGTTTCATCGTAAGCGTTGCCACGATCATATATATCCATGTCTACATTGTCATAACTGTCCTCATCCTCCTGCTCAAACAGCTTTTTGGCGCTTTCTTTCCATGCTCCAAAGTGGTACTCATCAAAGATAACCAAATCCCAGTTGGTGGAATGTACCCACTCATTTTTTGCCTTGATGCCGCCAGTTTCTTTATTCACTCCCAGATAGTCCTGAAAAGAACCAAAGCAGATGATCGGCCGGGACTTATCCGCTTTTTCATAGGTTAATTCGGTATCTCGGCTGATAAACTGCCACCCCTCAAAATCAATGTGGCTGTTCAAGTCCTCCTGCCATGCGCTGACCACAGCAGGCTTAAATGTCAGAATCAAAATGCGCTTGAATCCCAGTCGTTTTGCAAGCTGATAGGAAGCAAAGGTTTTGCCAAAACGCATTTTGCAGTTCCATAAAAACTTAGGATAGCGTGTAGAATCCTCTTTATAAACATTTTGAAAATAAGCTGCGGTTTTGTCCACAGCTGCCTGTTGTTCCGGCCGCATAGTAAAACTGTTAACGCGATTCTCCACATTGTCACTATGCTTTTTAACTGCCAGCACCGCCGCACGCACATCATCCACAGTACAGCGAAACCATTCACCGCCCATACATTCAATGTGTTTACACTTTAAAACCCGATGAACATCATGATCCGTAAATGAAGTACCATCCGAATACATAGCACTTTCCCGGTATACAATCTGGTAAGGAACGCTGCCGTCCGGCCGTTTAGTGGGATACTGCTGGGCAACACGCTTGTCCACGTCAATGGCAGTATATCCCACCTTAAGAAGACCTTGATACTGAGGATTGGTGTCTTTATAAGCGTAAATCATCGGGTGCGCATTAGGCCGCTGGGGAAAGAACTCACTTGCCATTGCTATCACCACCTATCGTTGCTATGCGAGAGTCAATATAACTCCATTCTTCCTCTGAAATATCCCACATTTCGCAAAGCATTTTATCCGTATATTGCCCTTGATAAGTTCCTAAATCTGGAATAAAACAGAAGTTTTTCTTCGTCACATCTTGGGACACCACTGTTTGTAGCAATAAAAAACGAACAATTTTAGTAAAGATGTAGGATTTATAAGCCAACACTTCTTCTTCCGTATCAAATGCTCCTGCAACAATCCACGATTCTGTGCAGCATTCACCAGGTTTTGTAATTCGTGTATTCCCGTCATAGTAGAAACCTACTGGTTTTGAAAAATCAGTCTGTCCTGCTATGGGTGCTTTTGGAACTAAAAACTTCCACTTCTGAAGATACCCTTTAGAATTGTCCACATCTCTTGAATTTGCAAATTTTAATCCTATCTTTTGGATAAACCAACATGGCACACCCGATCCGCATGGAGTATAGTTGGTGGGAAGTCCAAATGGTTTTCTGGAAGATACTCTATCACTTAATGTTCTTTTTTCAGTAGTATTCTCCTGTACTTTTCGCACAATTTCTACCGCCAAATTTTGGCGAATAAAAATCTCATATTCATCAAGATACCTGTTTACGCAAGTGGGGGGATTCTGATTAAAATTTACAACCGCACATATCCCCGTATTATCTCTATCCCACAAAAAATAAGATGCACCACCTGCTAAATCAACCCCCGGAAAAACATCTTTGAAGTTTTCGTAATCAACCAGTTTTCTGATATGTCTATCGGAAAGCATAGTTTTTCGGAAATCATCAAGTCCTTTTCCGCCAGAAAACCATCTGGACGGAATAATCATTGTCATATAGCGTGGTCTTAATTTCTTTGCCTGTTCCACAAATAGCTGATATATTGGTTTTGCACTCTTTCCATTTCCACCATCAGATAGCTGATACGGCGGATTACTGATTATTACATCAAACTTCATCTTGAATATCTCCTCCGGTTTGGTCGTATGTATCCATTCATACGCATGGGTTTCTAGTTCTCCCCCTCGCTCGTATTCACTCTTAGATGCACCGCAGAGCAGACACTTGCCGTTCTGCCAGTGATGCTGTATCCGCTTGTACCGGATATTACCGCTGGGATCTTCAAAAAGCGTGATGGAATATTTACTGTTGGGATACTTGGAGCAATACACACTTCTCCGGGCAAGAAGGCTTGTCAGTTCAGTGATTGCGATACCATACAGCTGGTTACGAAAAATGTGGTCAATACGTTCCTGTAAATCCGGGATTTCTTCTTTCAATCCCTCAATCAGCCGTTTAGCAATCTCCCGCAGAAACACCCCGGACTTACAGGCGGGGTCGAGAAATGTTGCGCTACTGTCATGCCACAGCTCTTCCGGCAGCATATCCAGCATCCGGTTCGCCACCTCCGGCGGCGTGAACACCTCGTCGTTGGACAGATTCGCCAGACAGGTGAGGACATCCGGGTTATACATATTGCTGTAAAAATCACTCATAGTCCTGCACCCTCCTGTAATCGGTCAGCGGATATTCCTTGATGGGCGGTGGGATAAATGCCTGAACTTCCTCGTCATATTCCCAGCCGATCATGAAAATATTCATCTGCTCCTCGTGTCCGTTCAGAAGCTCATCGAGTGCAAAATCACGGCGTTTCATCTGATTTCCAGTGACAAGACTCCACTCTGCAAAAACAATGGGCGAACCATCTGCCTGCAGCATAGTAAGCGCATCTCCACATAGAATATTTTTGTGTAGGATAAACCGCACCGCTTCCCGGCACGTTTCATTTGCCTGGGCTTTTGTATTAGCGGTATATTCCTGATTCCAAATATCAAACAGCCGCTGGCGGCATTCTTCTGCGTTATCCTCCAAAATATCAACTCCATACAGGCTGGTAATAGCCAGTACCGAGTACCGTTCATAATCAAATGGACTTTTCCCATAACGGCTTTTTACCACAGCCAGCTTCCGCTGGAGAACTTCCACAAGAAAGTTTCCATTTCCACAAGCTGGTTCTAAAAATCGGCTTTCAATCCGTTCTGTTTCCTGCTTTACAAGATCGCACATGGCTTTAACCTCACGTTCAGCAGTGAATACCTCTCCGTGATCTGCCACACGCTGCCTTGACTTGACCTGTCGTTCTGCCATTTTCCTGCACCTCTTATCTGTCAGGCATTTGCAGAAAGACAATTGCTTCCAAAATAGTGTGCTTTTTCGCAACATGCCTGCTTATATTTTTCTATTTTACCATACCATAAAAAGCCAGCTTTTCCAATACTAACAGATAGGGAGCAACGTTTGAATACAGAAAAAGACTCGACTGCGAAAAAGTACACCTTCCTGCACAACACTGCTTACAGTAACTTTAGGATTTTTCATACATTTGCACCCGATAGCGGAAGGTGGAAATCGGCATTTTACAAATCCTTGCCGCTGCAGAACAAGTAATATTACCGTCTTTCCACTGCCGGTACACCTGAGGGAAGTTTTCCGGCAAGGGACGAGGCGGTCGGCCAAAGCGTACGCCGCGTGCTTTCGCCGCAGCAATCCCCTCCGCCTGGCGCTGCCGGATATTCGTGCGTTCGTTTTCTGCCACAAAAGACAAGACCTGCAGAACAATATCACTCAAAAATGTACCCAGCAGGTCTTTGCCCCGGCGTGTATCCAGCAAAGGCATATCCAGTACTACAATATCAATTCCTTTTTCCTTGGTGAGAATCCGCCAATGTTCTAAAATTTCAGAATAGTTACGTCCCAGACGATCAATGCTCTTGATATAGAGCAGGTCTTCTTTTTTTAGCTTCCGCACCATTTTGCGGTACTGTGGTCGTACAAAATCCTTACCAGATTGCTGATCGATGAACAGATTCTCTTTTGGAATAGCCAATTCTTTCAAAGCTAAAATCTGTCTATCCGCATTCTGCTCTCTAGTACTAATTCGGATATAGCCATATAAATTTTTCATTATTTTCCTTCCTTTCTCTCAATTAGAAAAAATATCCTAAATCAGTTGTCTTTCATTTTATATAATATTTGATACTCTAGAAAAAACAGAATGAGAAAATGCGGGGTATGATCCCTGTATTTTCTCATTCTGTTTTTCTCTATCTATTTTTTCCTTTTCTGTGCGTTAAGCCTGCTCCCCATGTGTTTCGTATACGCTTTGCCAAATATCAGCCGTTCTTACTGCATGCGCGACAATGGGTATCGCCAGTCGAGAAGCCATATAGACCACGCTCCCCTCCGGCATATGGCACGCCAATTAACATAGCAGCAGATATCCCCGCCCCCTCATCATCACACCGCCTGTGTTTCTGCTTATACTATTTCAGTCCTCACCTGCTATTTTTTGGAAAATCAACTGTTTTCCCATTCCTTCGCCCGTTCATCATGGATTTACTTTGCATTTATGGTCGCATAAGCGACTATTTTTATGTATAATAAAAGGCGCATCGATTTTTTATAGAAAAGAGATTTCTTATGATACAGTTTATTATCCCTGCCGACTGGCAGGCTCTTCCGCTTACCAAAGCATTGCAGCGCTATGGCGTATCCGTTACCATGCGGCGCAGGATTAAGCATGAAGCCGCTTGCTTTATAAACGGACAAACCGTTTCATGGCGTTCTTTTGCCTCGCCCGGCGATCATGTTCGGGTCGAGCTGCCTTTAAAAAATGAATTTGAGCCCATCGCGCTTCCTATTTCGATTTGTTATGAAGACGAATATCTGTTGGCCGTCAATAAACCTGCCGGGCTTTTATCGCATCCGGTTTCCACTTCTGATGAACCGACACTGGCCAATGCAGTCGCATATCATTACCAAAAAACGGGAACCAAAGCGGCGTTTCATCTGATTCATCGGCTGGACAGGAATACATCCGGGCTTATTTTGATTGCCAAACAGCCGCAGATTCAATATGCCTTGACGCAAAAACAATTATTTCATCAGCGTACTTATCAAGCCTTTGTCACCGGGTCCTTTCCGGCGCCGGCTGCTTCTGTCCGCTTTCCCATTGCCCGCAAGGAAGGCAGTATTATCGAGCGGATTGTATCGTCTGCCGGCCAGTCCGCCCATACGGATATCCGGCTTCTTCACCGCGGCAGCCAATACAGTCACATTGAACTGCAGCTCCACACAGGCCGCACACATCAAATCCGCGTGCATTGCGCCGCTTTAGGCTATCCGCTGCTGGGAGACGATTTATACGGCGGATCTAAGGAATACATCTCCCGCCAGGCCCTGCATGCAGGTATGATTTCTTTCCTTCACCCGGTAGAGAAAAAAATCATCACCGTCACGGCTCCGCTTCCCCAAGACATGGCAAAATTATGCATACGGTAAGACAACGATAAATTTATCAAGAATATGCCGTCAATAGTTGATTTTCCGCGCGCGACCTCATATACTAAAAGTATATTATTAAGGACAAAGGAGAGAGATATATGCCATTAGTAACTAGTACGGAAATGTTTAAAAAAGCATATGAAGGGCAATATGCCATCGGTGCTTTTAACGTAAATAATATGGAAATTATTCAAGGGATTGTCGAAGCTGCCAAAGAAGAACAGGCTCCGCTGATTCTTCAGGTCTCTGCCGGCGCCAGAAAATATGCCAAACATATTTATCTGGTAAAATTAGTAGAAGCTGCATTGGAAGATTCCGGCGATTTGCCTATCTGCCTGCACTTAGATCACGGCGAAGACTTTGAAATCTGCAAAGCTTGCGTAGACGGCGGTTTCACTTCCGTTATGATCGACGGTTCCAAATATCCGTTTGAAGAAAATATTGCACTGACTAAAAAAGTAGTTGAATACGCCCATGCGCACGGCGTTGTCGTCGAGGCCGAATTGGGGCGTCTCGCCGGTATTGAAGACGCGGTTCAGGTAAGCGATCGAGATGCAACCTTTACCGATCCGGATCAAGCCGTTGAATTCGTAGAGCGGACCGGCGTCGATTCTCTCGCCGTAGCGATCGGCACTAGCCACGGCGCTTATAAATTCAAAGGAACTCCGCAGCTTGATTTCGAACGTTTGGAAAAAATCTCCAATCTTTTAAAAGGGTTCCCGCTCGTTCTTCACGGCGCTTCTACCGTCATGCCGGAATTCGTACAAAAATGCAATGAATTCGGCGGCAGCATTCCGGGCGCACAGGGCGTTCCGGAAGACATGCTCTTCAAAGCTTCTAAAATGGGAGTCTGCAAAATCAATATCGACACAGATCTTCGTTTAGCAATGACCGCTTCTGTTCGGGAGTATCTCATGACGCATCCGAGCGATTTCGATCCGCGTCAATATCTGCGTCCGGCCCGCGAAGCCATCAAAGAAATGGTTCAGCATAAAATGAAACATGTATTGAACTGCTCTCATACACTGTAATTACATAGCAGGTGCACTAAACCCGCCAGGATATACCGTATATATCTCTTGGCGGGTTTTATATTTTCCAAATAAAAAAGAGGTATCGTAACGATACCTCTTTTTACCAATGATGTCTTCGCAATACAACGGACAAGCCTTCCAAAAGGATATAAAATACAGCGAAGGAAACCGTCGTTTCTTCATATAATCCTTCGACAGCTCTATAGCTGATATGTACTTCCTCTTTTTCATAGTCATAATCAATCCCATGAAAAGAAGTGGAAAACAACGGAGCTCCCGCTGCCTGTTCCCAGCCCGGAGGCGCCGGTTCTTTCAATGCCGTCAGCATCTGTTTGATTAAGTTCATATCCGGCTTGCCTGCCTGCATCCATTCCCGCACAAACGTGTCCAGCGCATGCATAGAAGCCATTTTATTTGTCTCCAAAAAAGTATTCGTGAATTGCGTTCACGCTTTCCTTTACTTTATTTTCATTGATCAGGCAGGAAATACTGATTTCAGATGTGCTGATAATTTCAATATTCACACCGCATTTTCCCAATACGCCGAACATGGACGCAGCGATGCCCGGCTGTCCCAGCATACCGGCGCCGACAATCGATACTTTTGCCATGTGTTCGTCAATCAATACTTCTTCTATAATACCGTCTTTTTTCAACTGCGCGAGAACGCCCTGTGCAGCCGGAAGATCAGTACGAGTAATCGTAAAAATAATATCCGTACGTTCCTGTGACTGCTGCGCCACGCTCTGCACGATCATATCTACGTCGATATTATTTTCTGCCATTGCACTGAATAATCGATGAGCCACTCCCGGTTCATTGGATACATTCATCACTGCAATTTTAGCTACATTAGTATCATGGGCGATGCCGCGAATAACATATTGTTTACCTTCCATCGTATATTCCTCCCGAATAATAGTCCCTTCATTTTTAGAAAACGTAGAACGCACATGGATCGGCACACCGAACCGGCTGCCCATTTCCACCGCTCTCGGCTGCATGACTCCTGCTCCCAAATGCGCCATCTCCAACATTTCCCCATAGGTGATTTCCATCATTTTCTTTGCATTCGCTACGATACGCGGATCCGCGGAATACACGCCTTCCACATCGGTATAGATCTCACATACATCAGCATTCATTGCACCGGCCAGCGCAACCGCCGTCGTATCCGAGCCGCCGCGGCCCAGCGTTGTGATATCTCCGGACTTGGTCAATCCCTGGAATCCGGCAACAACAACGATTTTTCCCTGACGCAGCTGATCCAACACTCTTTTGGGCTGAATATCTTCGATCAGACCTTTATTGTACGCATCGCTGGTCTGTATCCCCGCCTGCGGTCCAGTCAAAGAAATAGCCGGATATCCGGCTTCTTCAAAGGCCATTGCCAGCAACGCAATAGATATTTGTTCTCCTGTTGATAAAAGCATATCCATTTCCCGTCCATACGGTTTAGACGTGATCTGATTTGCTAAACTCACTAAATCATCTGTCGTATCTCCCATTGCCGATACAACGATCACAATTTGATCCCCCGGGTTCATCTCACTGGTAACACGGTGTACGATCGAACGCATTTTTTCCGGTGTCGCCACAGAGCTTCCACCAAATTTCTTAACAATTAAAGCCACCTTGCCATCCCTCTTTTATTCAAATTTAGCTTTACCAAACGGATTTTAACCGATATTGGTATTACTATATCATGAATAATAGGAAAAAGTAAAGAAAATAGCAAAAAAGCAGGCCTGCTCAGCCTGCTTTTTTCTAATTTTATTCTTATTCAACTGTAATTTGTTTTTCAGATTCCCACAAGCCGTGGATGTTGCAGTACGAAGTAGCTACCAATGTGCCGCTCTTTTCAAATTTAGCGCGAACAATGCCGAAAGGTTCTGCGTATACCGGACCTTTGTTTGCGCCTTCCGGAGATTCGCCATGTACATTGAAGTCCAACGAAGCGACTTCATATGCATTTTTGCTGCCTTCCGGAACAAAATACAATTTGATCCATGCCACGTGATGTTCCGTTGTATTCGGATGCGCGATTTCTTTCCCTACGCTCAGCTCGATTACGGCTACCTCGCCGGCTTTTACCACTTCCGGTGCTTCGATAACCGGCGCATGTTTTTCTAATTTCCAATCAGCAGCTTTATAAAGTTCTCCCATTTTCATTGTTACTTCCTCCTTAAATATATAATGAATTTCTTTAGATATCTATATCTTACGATTTTATTATATACTTTTTTTGTCGGAATTTCAACTCTTTTTTAAAATTCTATGCCGCGGGCTGCTTTGATTCCCTGCTGATACGCATGTTTTACCGGCACCATTTCCGTTACCGTATCTGCATAATCGATGAGCTTTTGATCGGCATACCGCCCCGTCAGCACCACATGGAGCTCTTTCGGTCTTTGTTTCAGGGCTTCCAGCACCGTATCTGCACAAAGAAGTCCGTAATGGATCGCTACATTGATTTCATCTAAAATCATCACGTCCCACTTTCCGCTGTGCATCTCTTTTACAATCAGCTCCCATGCTTTCTGTGCTTTTTTGCGGTGTTCCCGGATCGTTTCTTCATTCGCATCTTTTTTATGAAAAACAAAACCGTTCCCCATCGGATGAATCTGCACTTCCGGAGCCAATCGCTCAATTCCTTTTAGCTCGCCGTATTTCCAAGAGCCTTTGATAAACTGCACGATATTTACTTTCATGCCGTTCCCGTACGCTCTAAGCGCCAAGCCTAAAGAAGCCGTCGTTTTTCCTTTTCCGCTTCCCGTATTGACTAACACTAGCCCTCTATTTTCCATGCCTTCTCTCCTTGTACACACGGCACTGCTCAATAAATCGAGCTGCTCCGTCTCTTGCGCCGGAAAAACTCAAATGCAAATAGGACGCCAACACATTATCCCTGCAATAACCGCCTAAATGCGGCGTCTTTTCCCGACTGCCTTTCATAGAAAACGCCCATGGAAAATCATCGGTCAGCGGTTCCATCGTCGAAAAATGAAATTCATGTCCTTTAAACACAGCGCCTGCCGCACCGATCACACTGTCGGCCAACGCTTCCGCTTGTATATAGCCGACACGCTGCAATTTTTTCTGCATTACGCTTCTTGCCGGAACAAGTCCGACCATTTCTTTCGTATTTCCGTCAAAATCGGTAATCGACTCGCACAGATACATCAGACCGCCGCATTCGGCATATACCGGCATACCCGTTTGGGCTTTTGCCCGAATATCTTCCCGCATCGATTTATTCTGCTCCAATTCTTCCTGGAACATTTCCGGAAATCCGCCGCCAAAAATCATGCCGTCCGCATCGGGAACCTTGTCATCTTTCAACGGGCTGAAATAGACTAATTTTGCCCCCATGTCCTTCAAAACCTGCAGGCTGGCAGGATAATAAAAAGAAAAGGCTTCGTCCCAAGCGACTGCTATGCGCGCTTTTATTTCACATACGCTCGCTTTGCTTTCGGATACCGCGATATCCGGCGCTTCTTCTGCCGCTTTCCATAACAGGGAAAAATCCATTTGCTGCTCCAACAGATCTGCCATGATATGGATAGGCCGTGCCGGATCCGTTTCCGTCGTCGGAGTCAATCCCAAATGCCGCTCTGGCGTCTTTAGCTCATCATTCCGATGAATAACCGCCAGCACGGGAATATCCAATGCCTGCAAGCCTTCGATGATCATCTGCGCATGCCGTTCAGAACCGATCTGATTTAAAATCACACCGGCCAACTGCACTTCCGGATCATAGTCCCGAAATCCTTTGGCAATAGCAGCGGCACTTTCTCCCATGGACTTAGCGTTTATCACCAAAAATACAGGAGCTTGCAGGCGCTTTGCGATCTCTGCCGTACTGCTGATTCCATTTTTACCTCCGTCATAGAGTCCCATAACGCCTTCAATGACGGCTATATCCGCCTCTTTTGAGGTCAGCTCAAAGAAATCCGGCAGCTCTTCTCCCGGTGTCAGCCAGGTATCTAAATTATAGGAATCTCGGCCGCTGGCCAGTTTATGGAATCCCGGATCAATATAATCCGGCCCGATTTTATAAGACTGAACCGTTTTGCCCTGCCGGGTCAGCGCAGCCAGCAGACCGGAAACAATCATTGTTTTCCCAACTCCGCTGCTGACGCCGGCAATCACGACCCTAGGTTTATGGTACTGTTTCATACGCACTCCTATTTATTGCGCTTTGTCAAAATCGTCGATAAATAATTTACTTTTGCATCAGACGGTACATCCTTTACCATCAGAATCTCTTCATCCGGAAGGCCGCAGCGGCATACCATCATCGCATGTTCCAGCAGCCCGTTTTTATCCAGCAGTTCTTTTATATTCGCAAAGTCTTTGGATACCTTCATCAAAACGGCGTTGTCGCAAGCCGCAAGTGCCCGATCCAACTTTTCTTTATTGGCTGTAGCCGGCAAAATAGAAAGTATTTCTTCTTTCTCCACGATCGGATACCCCAACTGGCTTCCAATCGCGCAAAATGCCGGAATCCCCGGAATCGTAACGACCGTATACGGACTGTTTTCCATCAGCCGGAAAATATACATATAGGTGCTGAAGAACATCGGGTCGCCCAGCGTAAGAAATACAACGTTCAGCCCTTCTTCCAGATACGCAGCAATAATTTCATAATTCTTTTTGCTTGCTTCCACCCATTCGTCTGTATTGGGAACCATCGGAAATACCATCGGACAAATCTTTGTTCCCGGCTTGATATACGGCGCTGCGATCGACTGAGCTACGCTGTCCGCTCCCATTTTAGACTGCGGCGCAATGATAACGTCCGCACCTTCAATTGCTTTGACCGCTTTTACCGTCAACAACTCCGGATCTCCCGGCCCTACGCCAATTCCATATAAAATACCTGCCATCTTACTATTCTCTCCTTTATGCTTGTGTAAATATCCGAACCGACTGGACGGCAAACACTTCTCGAATCATTCCCAGATACCGGCCTTCTAATATCGTTCGGTTTATTTCTTTTTTTGTGATCAGCCACAGCGCAGTGCCATTATACGTGATCCGAAGAAGACTGTTGATATACGTATCAAACGCCTCTTTTCCCATTGCTTCCTGCAACGCAGTTAGTTTCGAATATATTGGCTCTGTCTGATATTCCGGCCGTTCCATAACCGGCTGAAACACGACTTCATAGAGGGAATCAGAATACCCTTTATCCGCAGTACTGCGGCGTACTTCTTCTATTTCCATAGAAAACGATACCTCCTCATTGAATTCCTCTATAACCAATATATAATATTCTTCTTCATCTTGCAAATTCCTTTTTATACTAGGTGTTTTTTTCTGTACTCTTTCCTTCTTGCTTCGGTACATTTTGTATATCGACTAATTCAAACTGTCTGCCCGCTTCCCCATCTTTCAGCCGATACCGCAAAATCCGTTCCCCGCCTGTAGGCAAGGCATTGCTGTCTGTCTCCCGATATACGGGAAAAGTCACGGTCAAATACTCTCCGTCGATTTTCATTCGGTCATGACCTCGGTAGCCCTCGCGTGCCCGCGATTCTTTTTCCACTTCCACCGTCGGCAAATACACCTGACTCATGGATTTTCCGTTATTTACCGAGTATCCTGCCAGCTTTCCATAACTGCCGCTTCCATGGGAAGTCAGATACACGAATACTTCCGGCCAGCCATCTTGATTCAAATCGCCAACTTCCATCCCCGTAACAGAATAGCCCAAGATATCCTGCGTCTCTTTCCGATTGACTGCCGCTAACCCTTCCGGCTCTATCGTCAGCATATTTCGTTCTGCAACGATTTTAAACGACGCTGTGTCCCAAAACAGCACGGCCCTAATGGGCATACTGCCCATGCTCTGTATTTTACGAATAGATTTTACCCGATAAACAGAGTCATACGCTTTTGCAAACCCGTCATCGGCTCGGCCTGCATCTACAACATTCATTTCCGCATATACCGGCCTGCCTGATTTTGTTTCTGCATTCGCGGCAAAGTCATATGCCCCCAGCAGCCTTCCCGTATCATCTAATACCCAGTACGGCCCTTCGCCTAATGCCGGAGTAAAGAGCCTTCTTTCATGCCCCAGCACTAAAATGCCATTTACCGGCACTCCCTGATCTTCTGCTAACGTCATCGACTGTATTTCCTCTGTTCCGCTTGCCGCATAGGCTTCCATACCATATCCTTGAATCCCGCTGAAAAGCAAACTGGCAGCGATCATACCGATGGTAATATTTCGCTTCATATCCATGCCTCCTCTACGATAGTATATACTATATATTTCTCCATAAAAATTTATTCCTCCTGCCCTTTCTTTCCTGTTTCCTTGAATCGTTCTTTATTTCTATGTTACACTAACAAAAAGATAGAAAAATAGGAGGAATCTCTATGTCTGTTCATGAAGGATATGCCTTAAATGAAGAAGTAACTACTGCTACTGCATCGCTAAAAAAAGCGGCCTCTTTAGGAGTAAAGACGTACACAAATCCGCAGCTTTCTCATTTGCCGGATAAAGACGCGATTCTTATCGCCAGCTTTGGCACCACGTATCCCAAAACCCGGGCCAATACCATTGAAGCTGCGGTCAGCGATATTGCCGCCGCTCATCCGGAAGCAGAAGTACGTCTGGCGTTTACCTCTCACATGATTATTTCCCGCATCAAAAAAAGAGAAGGCATCTCTTACCCTACTCCGGAAGAAGCCTTAGACACACTGCTGCAAGAAGGCTATACCCGCGTTGCGCTCGTTTCATTCGACTGCATTCCCGGACTGGAATATGATTACAAAGCCGAAGTATTTCATCAATACAAATACCGGTTCAAAAAAATGACGTTAGGCTTGCCGCTCATGTATTGGATGGGGCAGGAAGAAAAACGGGACGATATCATCGAAGTATTGACCGCTGTACAAAAACAAATCCCTGACGTACAGGAGCAGCAGGCAGTTCTTCTCATGGCGCACGGCACGCCGCACCCGGCCAATGCCTACTACGCCGTCCTTCAGGATCGTTTAGAAGCAATGAACCTTCCTCACACCTATGTCTATTCTGTAGAAGGATCGCCTCATTTAGAAGATATCCTTCCAAAATTAAAAGCCGCTTCCGTCAAAAAGGTGCTTCTTATGCCGCTCATGATGGTAGCCGGCGACCATGCCTGCAACGATATGGCCGGTGACGAAGACGATTCGCACAAACGTATTCTCGAAAAAGAGGGATATCAGGTAGCTGTATATCTGAAAGGCCTGGGAGAAAATCCGGATATTCGCCGCATTATCACGGCACGAGCTGATGAAGCCGTTCAGGCGCTGCAGGAAAACTAACAAAAAAGAGCAGATTACTCTGCTCTTTTTTTATTCCTTAAATAGATTCTGTTGCGCCATGTTCTCGTACCAGCCGCTGCGCATCCACCATATAAACGACCCAGTCGCCGATATCGGTGGCATTATCGGCAATGCGTTCAATATATTTCGCTATCATCAGATAGTCGATATATTGCGGGATGTGATCCGGTTCTTTTTTCATCAATTCGGCAATCGATTCCCGCACTTTTACAAAACCTTCGTCTACGGCATTATCCTGCCCAAAAAGTTCCGCCGCTTTCTCGCCTTCTTCCGTATGGAAATACAGCAGCCCTTCCACGACAAGTTCTCTCATCTTATAAAACATATATTCAATTTCCGCAGGCACGGGAACGAATTCTTTCCGATCGGCTATCAGCATGGCATAATGAGATATTTCCGCACAGTACCGGGCGATATTGCCGATATCATTGACGATGCGCATCACCGCTGAAATGCGGCGCCAATCTCCCGCGACAGGCTGCTGCATCATGACCAGCTGCACGCAAGTCGTTTCCATTTCCCGTTCATATTTCTGATATCGTCTGCCTACATCGATAATTTTTCTCGCCGCAGCTTTGTCCTGTTCATAAATTACTTTTAAAAGAAGGTCGATTGTTTCGATAAGTTTGCGCCCCGACTCTTCCACATATTGATTGATCGTCTCCAATTGTCTTTGATACGCAATGCGAGTTACCATAGTATACCTCCTTAACCAAACCGGCCTGTAATATATTCTTCTGTTTTCGGATTTTTTGGATTTGTAAACAGTGCTGCCGTTTCATCCATTTCTATCAGTTCCCCCAAAAGGAAAAACGCGGTCTTGTCAGAAATACGGCTGGCCTGCTGCATGTTATGCGTTACGATGACGATAGTATAGTCTTTTTTCAGTTCTGCTGCCAGATCTTCTATCTTCATCGTAGAAATAGGATCCAGGGCAGACGTCGGTTCGTCCATCAGAATCACTTCCGGCTGCGTCGCCAGCGTACGGGCAATGCACAGCCGCTGCTGCTGACCGCCGGAAAGCCCCAGCGCGCTTTTATGCAGACGATCCTTTACCTCATCCCAAATAAAAGCCTGCCGCAGACTGCGTTCTACGATAGCATCCAACGTTTTTTTATCCCGTATCCCCTGGATCTTAGGACCATAGGCAACGTTCTCATAAATACTTTTTGGAAATGGATTTGGCTGCTGGAATACCATGCCTACCCGATGCCGCAGCGTAATAGGATCGATCTGCGTGAAAATATTTTCCTCGTCCAGCAAGATCTCTCCCTGTACCGATACGCCGTCTATCAGATCATTCATCCGGTTCAAAGTCTTTAAAAACGTAGACTTTCCGCAGCCGGAGGGGCCGATGAGGGCGGTTATTTCATTTTTCTTTATCTCCATGTTAATCGATTTGAGCGCATGGTACTGTCCATAATATAAATGCAGGTCTTTTACCGTAAACTTCGTTTCGTATGTTTTCATTATTTTGTACTGCCTCCCATTTTTTTATTGAAATACGCGCTGATAAACCGTGCTCCTAAACTAAAGGTAAATACCATAATGAGCAAAATAGCGGAAGATAAGTTTGCCATATCCGCTGCATTCGGCGCCATTGCTTCCGTCCGCATCGCCCAAATATGCAGCGCCAACGTTTCTCCCGGACGGATCGGATTGAACGGACAAGTCGGCGAAGTAATATCCCAGTCTCCCCAAATAATATCCGTGCTCATGCCGGCAGTATACAGCAGCGCGGCAGCTTCGCCAAAACCGCGGCCGGCAGCCAAAATAATCCCGGTAATAATTTTAGGAAGACAGGCGGGAAGCATGACGTAAATAATCGTCTGCCATTTTGTCGCGCCTAATCCATAGCTCCCCTGTTTATATCCTTCCGGAAGATTTTTCAGCGCCTCTTCCGTTACCGTGGTGATCAACGGAAGGCTTAAAATAGAGACAGCGCACGCACCGGAAAGTAAATTCCATTTTGCTCCGGTCAGTACAATAAATACGAGATAACCAAACAACCCAACGACAATCGACGGCAGCGAGGACAGCGTTTCTATAGAAAGACGAAAGAAATTGGTCAGCCGACCTTTTTTAGCATATTCTGCCATATAGATCCCGGAAGCGATTCCTAACGGTACGCTGATGATCAGCGACAAAAACACTAAGTAGATCGTATTAAAAAGCATATTGCCAATCCCGGCGCCGTCAAAGGAAAACATATCGGGTGTAAAATGAACAAATCCGCTGTATAAGATATGAAGGGCAAAGGCTGCCAGCAAAAGAAGAAAGAATCCAGCGACGATATAAAATACGCCGGTCATGATCTTGTCATTAAACTTCGCTTTTTCTACTCGAGTCATGCTAATTCCTCCTTGCTTTTATGAGCGATGTAGTGAATGAGTCCAATAAATAAAAGAGACGTGATAAACAGCAGCAGCGCCATCGACCACAGCGCGATATTATACTCGCCGCCTTCCATAGCCCCGCCCATATCCGACGCGATCGCCGTCGTCAAGTTGCTGGTCGGCGAAAAAATATCTTCTGGAAACGCTTTTGTTTTTCCGATAACCATAGCTACCGCCAAAGCCTCGCCAAATGCCCGCGCCAGTCCCAGTACGATCCCTGTAAAAATACCGGAACGCGCAGCCGGCACGATCACCTTGTATATCGTTTGCCACCGAGTAGCGCCCAATCCATAAGACGCCATTCGATAAGAATCCGGTACGCCGCGGATCGCATCAGCCGCCATACTGGCAATTGTCGGAAAAATCATAACAGATAAAACAATACCTGCCGCCAAGACGGAAAAGCCATGCGTTAAATCAAACGTATCTTTGATAAACGGCACTAAAATAGTCAAACCGATCCAGCCGTACACAACAGAAGGTATCCCTACAAAAATTTCTACGGTCGGCTGCAAAATACGCGTTCCGATAGACGGCGATATCTCCGTCATGAATATAGCCGCACCGATGCTAAACGGCACCGCAATCAGCAAGGCCAGCAAACACACCAGGATTGACCCAACAATAAAAATTGCCGCTCCGACTTTTCCGCCACCTTCTTCTGTATCTGCCGGCGCCCAAGCCGATGAAAACAGAAATTCAGAAATACTATGGCCATATGTGGTAAACGTCCCCATCCCTTTCCAGCATAGAAACGCTCCTATCGCTATCGTAAGCACGATCATGAGCAGACCGCAGCCAGTAATAATATACTGCCACATTCTATTTTGCTGTTTCAGTTTGGCTATATTAGACTTCATAAACGATATATCCTCCTTAGTAAGGCGTAAAAAAACAGGTACCCGAAAGCACCTGTTCTTTACCGCACAAATTACCGCTGTACTGTCATCTTAGAGGTGATGCCATACCCCTGGGCTTCCATCAATTTACCATATTCATCCGACATAATGTAATCCAGGAATGCTTTTACTGCATTTTTTGCTTCACCTTTCGTATACATATGTTCATATCCCCATACCGGATATTTTCCGTTGTACGTATTTTCCAGCGTAGGTTCTACTCCATCAATTGCTACCGGAGCTACTTTGTCATTATTTACAAGATAAGATAACGCTACATAACCGATGGCACCTTTATTGTCTATTACGCTCTGAAGGAGGGTGCCGGAGTCGTCAGTTTCCAATGATTTATTCGTAGCTTCTTTGTTGCCGTCCAATGCATACTGTTCAAACAGCGCCCGCGTACCGGAAGTGCTCGGCCGGGAAATCAGCACGATTTTTTCATCCGGACCGCCTACCTGATTCCAGTTTGTTACTTTGCCGGTAAAAATATCAATGAGCTGCTGCTTCGACAAGCTTTTTACCTGCTGCGCCACATCTTTGTTGATAACCGGCGCCATGGTGATTACGCATACCTTGTGATCTACCAATTCAGCGGCTTTTTCTTTACTCAGCTTTGTTTCCGCCGCTACGTCAGAGTTGCCGATATCAACAGAACCGTCTGATACCTGTTTCAAACCGGTGCCGGAACCGCCGCCATTTAACGTAATCGATACTTTCGGATTTTTTTCTTTAAATTTAGCTGCCGCATCCTTAGCCAGCGGAAGAAGTGCGGAAGATCCTGAAGCGGTCACACTTCCCGTAATACCAGCATCCGCTGTTTTCTTTTCATCGCCGCCGCTGCTTCCGCATCCGACTACACTAAAAGCCATCATTGCTGCTAACGCGAAACTCATCATTTTTTTCAACTGCATTTGTAAGTCCCTCCATGTTTGGTTGATGACTATAGTATAGAAGCTCTTTGTAAAGATTCTGTATAGTTCTGTGTAAAGTTTTCCCTAAATCTTATACATTTATCACCAACAAACAGTGCGCTATTTCCACGATACAGTTTGTACGTCTCACACCTTGCCATTCTTCTTTTGGGCAAAGAAAAAAGACCGCCTCTGCTATAGCGGTCTTCTGGAGTGGCTTGTCTGCTTTCAAGCCGTTCATTTGGAGATTAAAGAGATACGGTTTCCCATGGTGTATCTAAGGAAGTGAAGTTATGGCATCATTTCCGCTACATATTATATCATATCTAAACAAAAAATAAATAATAGAAAGATTTTCTAATTTATATTAAGATTTCCATTCATTTATTTATATGACAAAAGCAGGCCGCAGCATGATAACGGCCTGCTTTTCAAAGTCTATTTACTAACTGCTGTATTATTGGATCGTTTCCTGTAAAATCCGGGCCAACTGATCCGGGCAAGACGTTGTTTTGCTGCCGCAGCAGATCCCCTGTACGCGCTGAATGACCTCTTCGGCTTTCATTCCTTCCACCAATCGGCCAATCCCTTGCAAATTGCCATGACAGCCGCCTACAAACTGAACGTTATGCAAGACATTCCCTTCCTCCATTTCAAACGCAATTTCTTTGCAGCATACACCTTTAGGATACGCCGTATACTTCATTTACTTTTCCTCCTCAGCTTGGCTGCCGTATGTCTCTACCCGATCAATCATCGACACCAACAGCGAATATTCTCCGCTCTGACAGATATCCTGTGCCCAATGCAGTACGTGACCGTCTGTCGTACGGTATACATATTTTTCTATTATAACATAATAATTTCGTACCTGGCTCTCTCTTTTCACAAAAAAGGAGAGCTCCGTCCAATATACCTGTTCATAGCCCAGCTCTTTTGCCCGGTGCAGCGCTTCTTCTATGGTCTTTGATTCCGTATCCACATACACCGGTTCTTTCAGCGCTGTTTCCTGGGCTTCGATAACACCCCATTGATATCCTTCCAATACATCAGAGGACAGCGTAAACCGCTCTTTTATCTTAGGAAGCACCGTATATATCTGGCCTGGCGTACTCTCCCTTTGCTTTCTCTGTCCATAAGCATGCAGCTGACGCAGTTTGGCTTCGTCCAAATACCGCATCATTTGATGACTGTATGCAATATCCGGCATGTGGCTGTCCCACACAACGGTCTGTCCCAATTTTCCCGTGTAGCCATGACTGTAGGATTGAAAAAACTCCGGAATAATATCATATTCCAATTCATAGGCCTGAATGGGATAGTCTCCCAGCCTTGCAATAAATGCCGCATTTCCCATCATCGGCGCACCAAACGTAACTACTTCTATCTGTTCGGGGCGCACTAGCCCTTCATCGATTAAATAACGGCCTAATAAAATACTGACCGCACCGCCCAAACTATGACCCGTCACCACCAGCAGCGCATCTTCATCGGACTTTAGCTGTGAAGCAATATGCTGGAAAAATCGGTCGGCCGCAATGTTTTCCGCCATTTCATAATATCCATGATGCACTTGTTCCTCTAAAGAGTCCCGATAAGGCGTCAATTTATAATTTAAATTAGAAAGAAATTCCCGCTTCCCTTCCGTTCCTGTAATGGCCACGATATATACAGGGTGGCCTTCTATCCGCTTTCTGACTGCAAAGTATTTATTTTCTTCATTTTTTACCCGGGCCAGCTGCCAGCCCCGGTCTTTTAGGTACATACCTGCAATTCCCGTCGCC
>OHAY01000694.1_pt1 | contig 34222 bp, 26 predicted proteins | sample 1577191 | NCBI WGS metagenome assembly OHAY01 (sample SAMEA3541504, study PRJEB24748) | human gut metagenome | biome: human gut; feature: human-associated habitat; material: faeces | place: China | collected 2012 | reverse complement strand
GAGCGATTATGGCAACGCAAGAACAAAGTGTAATCATAGATGATTGTTATTATAGAGAGGGATTGCCTAACGCTGCGAGTTATGGATATCCTGTTGCGGAAGCAGAATTATATAGTGGGTCGTCTCTTCCCGGCTTCGATCCTAGTATATGGAATTTTCGTGAAGGGGAATATCCTGATTTGTTTTTTGAGTTTGAGGATTTGATCGAAATGCCAGCTGTCGATCGTATAGAATTGGATAAAACAGATTTAACATTAGAGATTGGTGATGCTATTAGATTGTATCCTACACTATATCCTTCAGGAGCCACAGGTAAAATAGTGTGGAGTTCATCGGATGATTATGTAGCTGTCGTGAATTCCAGCGGATTAGTGGTGGCAAGGAATGGAGGAATAGCTTATATCTCGGTAAGTATGACGGATAATTTATCTATTTCAGATGTTTGCCGTGTGACTGTGAATAAATCACCAACCGCTAATGAGAGTGTTCCGGTTGACGATCTTGAAGTTAGGGGATTGGAAGGTTCTATCATGATCAATGCGACTATGCCGCAAGACTTTTGTATTTATGCATTAAATGGATTTGCGCCTTTTGGCACTAAAACATTAGCTGTAATGGATGCAAATATTCAGTATATTGATTTCTTCTCTTATCTAAAAGATGTTATTGCAGGAAAGAACTCAATTACTTATAGCTTTGGAAAAACTCTGGGTGGATCAAATGTAGCTGTATTTAGCTATTATTTATCTTCACCATTTAATCTATTATTGTTGTTTTTCTCTAATGCGAATCTCTATACATTCTTTAATATTGTTGTCGCATTAAAGCTTACATTGGCATCTATCGCCTTTGCGTACTTTATCACAAATAGATTTGAAACATCTTATAAAGACAATAGTATTCTCTTTATTCTGCTTTCCTGCGGTTATGGTTTATGTCAATATAGTTTCTTCCAGGCAAGTAATATCATGTGGTTAGATGGCATGTATATGTTACCTTTCATGTTATTACAGGTTTATTATATTGTGCAGGGAAAGAAGAACTGGAATCTATCTATTGCGGTAGGCTTAGCTATTATCTTTAACTGGTATATGGCTGGAATCAGCTGTGTCTTTACTGGTATCTGGTTCTTATTAGAATGTTGTTTATATGCCGTAGAAAACAAGATGACATTCATTCAGTTTATTAAGAGTGGTATTAGATATGTGATTGCGATGATTCTAGGAGTAATGGTAAGTGCAATTTTATTCTTACCTACTATTGGTGCTTTAACGAATGGTCCTAGAGGAAGTCTTTCATTTAAAGATTTATTAGACTTCTCTTTTGTCGGCAATATGTTAAGCGTAATTCCTAAGTATAGCTATGGGGCTCATAGTGAATTAGGATTTGCGGCATTATTTTGTGGAGGACTTGCGATAGTACTTGCTTTATCAGTATTCTTCAACAAACAAATCAAAGTAAAAGTAAAGATTGTACTAGGTGTATTCTTATTTGGAATACTTCTATGTCTTTATTGGCATCCTCTTTATTTAGTATTCTCACTCTTTAAATTTGTAGGAAGCTATAACTATAGATATTCATTCCTTGTTGAATTCTTTATTCTATTCTTAGCTACATACAATTGTGTATATGCAAAAGAAAAGAATAATATTGTGAAGACTGGTGTAATCGCAATTGTATTCTCAATATTAAACATTGTATTAACACGTCATTATACACATCAAGAGAAGATTTATGCTTATCTAACTGTAGCTATGATCATTATCTTAACTGCGTTATATATCTCTAGTCAGTTAATGACTAAGCAGAAAACAAAACAGTTACTTCTTGTATTATTACTTATTGTTGGTTCTATTGATTTGGGTATCAACTCTGGTCTACTTGCGAATTCTTTATGTATGAACGATTTGGAATATACATCATATAGAAAGAATCAGGAAAAGATCATTCGTAATATACAGAATGATGATCAATCAAACTATAGAATCACACAGACATCTAACAGAGTTATGTATGAAGGTAACTTAACTGCCAACTATGATGAACCACTATCATATAGATATATGTCTACAAGTGGATATACTTCTTCTCCAGATGGTACACAGTTAGAGTTCTTAAATAAGTGTGGTTATCCTACTTATGCAGATTGTTTAACTGTCACAAATACATCTATGTTAGGTATTGATTCATTACTTAGTGTGAAATATGTATTAACTTCAGAAAACTACACTGGTCTAGTAAAGAAGAATAATACTAAGTTAAATGGTAAGTATACATATACAAATCCATATTATATGCCTCTCGCATTTACATGTAATAACTTTGATGCCATTAAGAATGAAGAAGGCTATTTGAACCCATTTGATTATCAGAACTTATTATTTAAACAGTTATTCAATACTTCAAAAGATATTTATAAACCTGTTAAGTATTCAGTCACAAAGAAGGATGATTCTAATACAGAAATCAACTTAAACACTTCTAACTATAAGAATATGGTTTATTATGGTTTTGTCCCTTGGACTTCAGAATCAGAATCTTATGTTTACAACGGTAAAGATGTGATTACTAAGTATGCATGCTGGTTATCACCTACTGTATTCCATATTGAAACAGATAGTTCAAAGACAAAGCTAAGAGTTGAATCTGCAGATTTTAATTTAAATTATGATAATGCCTATTTCTACGCATTAGATTTAAATGTATTGGATGAGTATGCTAAAACAGCACGTGAAAATGAAGTCAATATCTCAATGAAGAATGGTTCTATTGATACAACAGTTAATGCAGAAGATAAAGATAGTTATTTATATTTATCTGTTCCTGTAGATGATTGTTGGGATGTATTAGTCAATAATAAAAAAGCAGAAGTAAAATCATTTGGAAACTGCTTATATGCCATTAAACTTCATTCTGGTACTAATAAAATTACTATGAGATATCATACAAAGCACCAAAAACTTGGTATTGGCTTAACAGCAGGCGCAATATTGTTTATAATCATAAGTGCAGTTTACAGAAAAAAATATTATAAGGAGAATTAAAATGGAAGGTTTATTAAGTATTATAATACCATCTTATAATGAAGGACTATTAATTGATAATACTGCGAATGTAGTAGTAGATATCATGACAGAACATAAGATTCCTTATGAAATCTTATTTGTGGATGATGGTTCTAAAGATGATACTTGGAATAGAATCCAAGCAGCATCAAAAAAACATGAACATGTAAGAGGTGTTCATTTTTCTAGAAACTTTGGTAAAGAATCTGCAATTACTGCAGGTTTAACATATGCAAAGGGTGATTGTTGTGTTGTCATGGACTGTGATTTACAGCATCCACCAATCAAGATTGTAGAAATGTATAAATTATGGCAGGAAGGATATGAAGTTGTAGAAGCTGTCAAAGAAGATAGAGGAGAAGAATCAGGTATCCATAGATTTATGGCTAATACTTTCTATAAGATCATCTCTAAGCTGACTAATATCGATATGATGAATGCATCAGACTTCAAGCTTCTTGATAGAAAAGTCATGTTGGTACTACTTAACATGAAAGAAAAGAATTCTTTCTTTAGAGCTTTGTCTTCATGGGTAGGATTTAAGACAACACAGATTCCATTTAGAGTAGCTGAAAGAGAAGCAGGGGAATCTAAATGGTCTACTAAATCACTCATTAAGTATGCAATACTTAATATTACTTCTTTCTCTTCTGCACCTATGCAGATTGTCACTATTTGTGGTTTTATCATGTTACTTATCTCTGTAGTATTTGGTATTAACTCAATTGTACAGTATGTAAATGGGACAGCTTTAGGAGGTTTTACTACAGTTATTCTACTTCAGTTATTCTCTAGTAGTATTATCATGATCTGTCTTGGTATTATTGGTTACTATATTGCACAGATTTATGATGAAATCAAAGGAAGACCTAAGTTCATCGTTTCAGAAGAATGTTAGAATGGATGTGATTAATCACATCCTTTTTTAATGCATAAAAAAAGGTCCTCCTAAATAGGAGGAACCTCATTGTTAATAAATAATAACTTTAGTATTCTTAGGAATGTTGTCATAGATCCATTTTGCGTTTTCTAGATCTAATCTTACACAGCCATGAGATACAGCTGCATCCATTGAGTTATCAATAATTCTCTTTGGAGAATTCTGTCTATCATAAATCACTGAATGGAATAAATAGTTACCATTAATCTGAGTAAAATACCAGCATCTACCTTTAGTACCTGTATCAAAGTATTTACCTCTAGATTTGATATAGTAAGTACCGCTTATAGTAGGAGTAGAAGGTTTACCAACACAACATTTATAGTACTTTGTATCTGCCCAATTATACTTACTTCCTTTAAATACACCTACACGGTGTGCTGCTCTATCTACAATCACAATATAGTTTGTAGGGCTATCTTGATTATTCGCAACACCATGCATCTTAGCTAAAGTTAAAGTACCACCAACGAGTCTACCATTTCTTACTTCATAATATTCGCCCTGACCATCAATCTGTGCATAACCAGAATAGCTCCAGTCTAAACGTCCATTCTTAACATAGAAATAATATTCACCATTGCAAGCAAGACCTGTATAACCCCAGTCTAAACGACCATTACGAACAAAGAACCATTCATTACCTTTCTGGACAAGTCCTGTATAGCTCCAATCTAACTTACCACCTTTAACATAGAACCATTCATTGCCTTTCTGCACAAGACCAGTATAGTTCCAGTTTACACGTCCATTTACAATATAGTACCAGTCATTACCTGACTGACCTAAACCTGTATAATTCCAGTTTAGGCGTCCTCTTTCAACATAGAACCACTGATTATTGTATTCCACAATTCCTGAATAATCCCAGTTCAACTTACCTTTTTCAATATAGAACCATTCATTGCCTTTCTGAGCAAGACCAGTATAGTTCCAGTTTACTTTACCATTCTCAATATAATGCCATTCGCTGCCATACTGAGCGAGTCCAGTATATTCAAATGGACTATAAGAATAGTTTAAATCTACTCTACCTGAAATACCTGGTATACTTCCTGAAGATGAGCACTGCCACATATCATACTTACCGTGATAATTACAAACAGTATTATATTGTGCAACCCACTTAGTCCAGTTATTAAAACGACTATCAGTCAAATAATTAGTAAACCAGTTCTTATTCGCATAAATACCAACAGTATAACCCCTGGCAGATAGCTTATCACAGAATGTCTGTGCAATATCCGCAATCTGCTGCTTAGTGAGCCTGTTACGTATCTTATCTTCTTCTAAATCATAATAAACAGGATACTTGAACTTCTTACCTTCTAACAAGCGAATCGCATGATCTGCTTCACTAGATGCTTTCTCTACATTATCCGCATAAGAATATAGGTAAACACCATAAGGAATATTGTTGTCTGTACATCCCCTTACATTTTCTTCCCATTTCTTATCATCCTGACTCTTATCATTTGTACCATAACCACATCTGATAATCGCATATTCTACTTCTGACTGTTTAACTTTCTTCCAGTCAATAGTGCCATTATGATAGCTTACATCAATTCCCTTAGAAATAGCTCTTGAATCATTAGGCCACCCAGAATTAGTAGTAGCACGTGAAGCATAATTTGCATAGCCGCTATCCTTAGCTTCACCATTACTATACCTAAAACTGTTTGCTAGGTCGTTCTGTTCATAATAGCTCATTTCATCCTCTGCATAAGATGGTAAATAAGCTGTATTGAACACCATAAAACAAGATAAAACTACAACACAAAACTTCATAAATATTTTTTTCATAAGCGTGTTCTCCTTCATGTATATAAAACTCTAACACATTCTAATTAATGCGAAATATTTCACAAAAATGATATTTCATTAGAAATCTATAACACATGTTCCCATTATAACATTAACCTTTATAATCAGTAACCCCTTGCGATAACATTTTTCCGTTTATTTCACATATTTACTTATATTTATGTGACATCTTATTTTGTATTTTGACTATATTTAATATTTGTATATTCTTCTAAGCATAATTTTTTATTCATGATTTCTATTGCATGTTCTTTACATGCTTCTTTCAAGCTTATTCCTACTAGATTTAATATTAGTTCATCGTCTACTACTAATATCTTATTCATATATATCACCCGGCTTCATCATAGAAAAAAGAAGAGTGATAAGCACTCCTCTTAACTATTTATAATTTTTTTGTTTATGAATGTGAATATCTTATGAAGCACATAAGAAGATATGAATGTAAGTATGAGTAGAGTAACCATGAATTCAAAGTTATCTACTATATTAATATGGTTATTTCTTAATATTTCAAAGAATAATCCATGTACTAAATAGATTTCCAAAGAATGATCTCCTACCCATTCCATAAGGGGACTTTGAAGTTTGATTCTCATTCCTAATATCACGATAATTGCAAGATACATTAAACATTTGAATTCCATCCAGCCATACTTAAATGGAGTGAATACATTCAATACATAATAGAATACAAAAAGACAACCAATAATAATGGGAATTGATTTCTTGAGATTAGAATCAATTTGAGATTTAAACATAGCCCATAATATACCAAAATAGAAAGCAAAGGCTGCACTAAACCAATGATCTTCAAACTTAAACTTCATACATAAGAAGATATAGAGATATGTAAAGATAAAAGTAAAGATGATCATAATTCTACGTTTCTTAATGAGTTCACAAAGAAGCATAGAAATAAAGAAAGCAATATAGAAATAAATAATCGCATTGATATACCATCCATTACTAATAACAGAAGCACCTCTTTTAAAATCATAGATAAGAGCACCTAAAGTATAACCATATCTGTATTGTTTCAATGCAAAATAGGCAATAGCCATTACAACAGATGGAATAAGTATTGTGAGTATTCTTCTTTTGGGGAAGGACTTTACATAATTTCTTCCTTTATGCATATATTGGTACATTAAGCCATATCCAGAAATGAATAGGAATCCACCTACCGCAATGTATCCCGAATTAATAAAAATATTATAGACATCACCTACAGATGCAAATATTGCGAGGTGATGGAATAATACTATGAGTGTAAATATCCCTTTTAAGTTTTTTGTCTGCTGTACTGAGAGATACTCTGAATTATAGCCGAGTAAATCGATATTATAAAATACAGCTATACAAGCAAGTATTAAAGCAATGTTCATAAAAAAACCTCCATACTAACCATTCTAACATTTGTATTATGATTCATCAAATTTTACTCAACTTCTCCATAAAAAATTTTACTCAACTTCTCCATAAAAAAACTGATTCATAGAGAATCAGCCTTATTCTTATACAGCAATATCATAATACATAAACTTTCTATCGCAGCTATAACCCATACATATATATTTGTATCATCACCTGTTTTTACATGTAGTTTATTGGGTTTAGAAGGTATAGGCTGTTCTGGTTTTACCCATTCAGCCTTAGGTTCTATAGTAACATTATATTCTACACTTCCATCCACAAGAGAAGGAATCTCAACTAGAAAAGGTGCAGATTCAAACTGACTTTTACCGCTTTCTACATATCCCTCTTGTGCAATCAAATAAATACCTTGCGTTAAATTACTAAATGTTGTACGACCTAATGTATTAGTTTCTTGTAGTGAACAAGATATATCTTTCTGTTGTGCATATTTATATAATTGTTTGGCTTGTTTTTCTCTTGCCTCTGCACTGGTATCTTCTAATGATATATGTGAATCTTTAAAGTTATCCTTCCATGTCAATGTATCAGTACTCATATATTGAACCTGATAGATTGAAAACTTAGCATTTGAAAGATTCACTTCCTGATTCAATTCATTTCTACCCTTATATACAATATGTATACTTCCTTTTCTAGAACCACTCTCTGCATGAATAGTTGAAACATTCATGAACGTACTCATGAGAAAAACAATCATAAACACAATAATATTTCTTACCTTCATGTTAGTTCCTCCTTTTCTTATCCCTTATACAGTAAATAATTGCGATAATTAAACCTATCAAAATCACAATTACTGCCGTAATTAATACCTTAGACGTAAATGATAATTCTGGTTTAATATTTGTATCAGGCACTTTCTTTGTAGCTTCTTGATATGGTATACGATGTCCTCTTACTAATAATCTATGTGTATTAATCGCATAAGGTGTACATGTCACTAATGTGGCATAATCTTTACCAGGTTCTATAGATAATCCTTTTGTCTCTTCTGGTAATACTGTTTGTATTTGATCTATCTCATAAGCCAATGTTTCATCTAAGACCTTGATATAGAATATATCTCCTTCTTTTAGCTTATCTATATTTGTGAATAATGTCTTAGTAGGCAGTCCTCTGTGGCCCGTTAATACTGTATGAGTACTCTCTCCACCAACAGGCAAAGAAGTACCCCAGAAATGTCCTACACCTGCCTGTAAGACTGTTTCACTTGTGCCATGATAAATCGGTAGTTCTATATGAATCTTAGGAATACGTATATATCCCATCATTCCAGAACCATCTACATTTAATAAACTCTCATAACGTGCATCTAACTTTGTATCTTCCTGTGAAAATGGATCTATAAGATCTATATTTCCTAACATCTCTCTATTATAAGCACGTGCTTCTTCCAACATTCTTATCTTATCTGCCTTAGAGAGTTCTACACTCTCTTTATCATAATAAGAGATAGCCTTAGAACCATTCTTCTCATTCAGATAACTACTAAAGCTAGGATATAACAACACGGAGAATGCAATCAAAAGTACAAATAAACGAATAATATCATTTTTTGTGATTTTAATCTTCATACACTTCATTTCATTCTCCCTATAATTATAAATAATTGGAATTGCGGTTATCTTTTAAGAAAGATAACCGCTCATTCCTTAAAAACTATTTCTTAGTTTTCTCTTTTTCTATCACGGATAAAGCTTACTGCAACACCTAATACAAGAAGGGCTGCAACAACAGTAAATGCGATAGTACCCATACCACCTGTTGATGGAAGGATAGAACCAGTACTGTTTTCTACGTCGATGATTTTATCGTTTTCTGCTGTATCGTTTTTCTTAACAGTCCAATTTGTATCGCCATCTTTTGTAATTGTTACTTTGATTGGGTCAGTTAACTTGTTGTATCCTGCTGGAGCTTTTGTTTCTACTAAGTAGTAAGTTCCTGCATCAAGACCGTTAACATGAAGGTTGTATCCTTTATCATCAATTGAATCAACTGATTCAAATTCTATAGTATTAGATGTAGGATCTACGACATATTTACCTTCACTACCAGTTACTTTAATAACATTGCTTTCATCTTTAGCAGAATCTTTATATAACTTGAATTTAGCACCTGCTAACTTTTCTTCAGATCCTTTTTTAATCTTGTTGATATCAAGAGGGTATGTAGGTGTTTTTGCTTCACTTGGTGTAGTAGTTGTTGTTTCACCTGGTTTATTACCATATTCTAACTGTGCCTTGTTCTTTTCTGTTACAACGGCATCTTTATTCACTTTAGCATAGTAAGTTACAGTGAATTCTTTACCTTTGTTTGCCTGGTTATTTTTTACCCATGAAGAAAGGTCAAGACTCATTTTTCTCTTGTTTGCTGTATCAAGTGTAGCTGTAGTAGGAGCTGTGCTTGCATCTGTAACTCCTGTATCTGTGAATGCTACTGTTACGTTAACTGTTGTAGCACCTTCTCCAAGAACTGTTCCTTTTGCATCGCTTACAAAATCAAGACCTGTTGATAATTCATCGTGGATAATATACTGATACTGATCATATCCAGTTGTATCTGGGATAGAACCTTTTACGGTATATGTTACAACATCACCGATATTTACTGTTGCTTTATCAGCTGTTTTTTCAATGCTTGGAGCTAAAGTCTTTAAGTTTACAGTTTTAGTTTCTCCATCTACTGTAACTAATGAAGACTGAATTTCTTTTGCACCAGTTACATAAACTAAATAATAACCTGCAGCTAATCCTGTAAATTCATAAGATGTTTTGCTCTCTGTGATTTTACCAGAAGTTTTTGTTGCTGTTAAATTACCTGTTAAAGCTTTAGCTGTGAAATCATTTGCGAACTTCTGAATAGTATTTTTTTCACCTTCAACTGCCTTTACGAAATCTTCATTCTCTGAAGTTTCAGCAATATTTAATACACTTGCCAATGTTTTCTTATAAGTCTCATTTACAGTATAAGCATAGTTCTTGTTCTGTCCTTCACCTGACTCTGTCACATCAAATAATTTGTACAGATTAATTGTCTGATTTTTCAGATCCTGTGCTGGTGTTGTTGATTTCACATTAACTGTAAGTGTGTGTGTGCCTGTTACTCCTTCTGCAGCAAATGCTGTTACGGACATAGTCATTGTCATAACCGCAGTTAATAACAATGCGATAATGCGTTTAATACTTTTCATAACGTTTTTCTCCTTTTTTTCATTTCTCTTTATAGTTTTTCTGCTTTATTTTCCTTATTCTTTCTGTATCTCATAACGAAATAAACAAGGAAAAGCAGAATTGCTATCGTGTAATATAAGTAGTTTCCTAATCCTCCAGTATTAGGAAGACATGGGAAATGCTTGTTGGTTATCGTAAACGTAAAGCCATCATCTGATGTCTTAATAGTTGTTGTATAACCATTAATTTCCGCTTCTGTTACGGAATATTTATAATAACGAACAGTTCTATCACTCTCTGTCTTATAGGCAGGAAGCCCTTTAATTACTTCTTGCCATGTTGATTTGTTGATAGAACCTGTTATTGTGTAACTCTCATAATTTGGAACGACTTCTTTATGTTCTACATTGTTCTCGTCCTTCCAAGTACGAGAAATTGTTACCGTGATACTGCCTGGTCGTTTCTTATCGAAGTTATCGAAATCCTTCCAGACTTTATTTATAGTGAGTTTAACCAACTCATCACATGGATCCTGTGACTCAGATGGTTCTGGTGTCTCACTTTCACCGGTATTAAGAGTTGTCTTTGTATCAGCCATTAATACTGCTTTGGCAGGTGATTCATATGCCTTTAAATCAGCTTTCTCACTACCATTTGATAGAACCGCATTCTTTAAATTATCAAAAGCTTTAACCTTAATCATATGTTGGATTGTATAAATATCCCATCCACCATCGTTTTTATAATCACTATTTAATATCTGATTATTGTTTTTGATTTCAGTAAGAGATTTATCTAATTTTCTATAAATACGATAGTTGTTACCTTCGCCTTCAACCTTATCTACTGTATTAGAAGGGTAAACTGAATCTAATTCACTCTTACCACTAAAAGGTCCTACAAAATTGTTAGTACCTCTAACTACGTCACAGTAGTACATGTTGTTATTCTTTAATAAACCCTCGTCATTATATCCTACAAAACCACCACTGCGTCCATCCTGGGTAGTACCATCACTGTTGTTAGTAGCCCCACCTGCATAAACATCATATCCATAGCTCACACCATACACTTTACTATCAGTAATCTTTGTACGGTTTGCTTTAATAAGACTGACACTGATATTTGACTTTGCGTCATTATCATTTAATAAACCATTCTCATTACATGGGAGTTTAATAGATGAATCTCCAATAGTAATAATTGCAAGATCTGTCTGTTGTTTATTATCTGTTGATTTCTTAGAAAGACCTACAGATATATCTAAACCTAGAAGATTGACATGAAGAAGTTTTCCTTTATATAACGCTTCTACTTTTATAATTCCTAGATTAATCTTTAGAAGATTTGAATCTTGTATTTTATCTAGGTAAAGTGCTTTTACTAGCTGATTTACAACCGCAAATATGACATTAACTGGTCCAGAATCTAGTTTTAGATCTGCAAGATATGCAAAGCTTGTTCTACCTGCAAATCCTCCAGCGGTTCCACCAGATGCAACCTGTTTTAATCCAATATTTAAATCACTATTACTTCCTGCTGTACACTTAGACATCCTTGCAAGGTTTGCATAACCAATAAATCCACCTGCAATCTGTTCCTCACCATTCTGACTCTGTACTGTATAGCCATCACTTGTACCACTTACACTACATTCATCAATATGAGAACCAAAGATATCCATGACACCTAAGGCACCACCAAGAAGCTGTCCTGTATTATCTCCTATGACATCAATCTTATCAGCTTTCACAACACCACTCTTACCAGAGTAACCAATGAATCCACCTACACTATTTAAGCCTCTTACATTGCTTAATTGTGTGACTGTACTATTCTTTACAGAACCATTTAGAAGGGAGCCACCAAAACCACCGACTGTTCCACTGTATGTGACCTGATTGTTCTGTCCAGATTTTTCTGCAACATTCGCATTAACACTTAGTCCTGCATCCTTACTTCCAATTACATTTCCGTAATATACATAACTTCTAAAAGCATCTAATACATCTGTTCTTCCTAGTTTTAATAGCTTATCTAATAGGGATGTTTCATCTCCTGCACTGATGTTTGCGACTCCTGCTACATCAGCAACACCAAAACATCCACCAGCATATTCACCTGCAATAACAGAACGGATATTCGTTACACTAATACCAGCTGTAGAAGAATCCTTTTTACCAAGAACTGTTCCTTCCAGCATTCCTGCAAAACCACCTGCAGTTTTCGCATAAGAGGTATTCTTGTTACCTGTTGTATAAGCACCATTTACGATAAATCCCCAATCATCCCAGGATTCAACGTCTGCATAATTGATTGTTGCGACTGTCGCATTAAGTACTTTAATGAGGTCTGAAGGGGTACTAAGTAGTTTATTAAGAAGTTTGCTTAATAATCCTTCACCTGCAGTAGGGTTAAGTGTTGCTACAGAACCAGGTCTAGAACTTCCTACAAAACCACCTACGTAGCTTCTACCATCTACTCGTCTGAGTTTCTTTACCTGACAATGTGCAGTATTGTCTCCCCAGATTTGTCCACCAATGAGTTTACCTACATAACCACCAGCATAACCACAGTTATCCTTATTATTAGTTCCTGTAGATTCAACCATTAATCCACTTTGGTAGCCTTCTACTGAAGATTGCTTAATTACTGGAACAAATACATTCAGTGCATCAATCATTCTTCCTAATTGAAGATTAAGACCAAGAATATTGACACCACCAAGATTTGCAGCACCACCATTGATCATTTCTCCAGCAAAACCACCTGCTGTTCTTAATCCCTTTACTTTCTTAGTCTGATATGCCTGACCATTTGTGATAGTACCTGTCTGCATAGAGCCAACATAACCTCCTGCAGCACCACCATTCGCTAGGTTAATTTCATCTCGGTAATTTACTCTACCAGCTACTACATTGTATCCGTAAGCATACTTTCCAATGATTTTATCCAGTTCAGCCTGGTTGTTCACTTTTCCGTTCGTAGCAAGATCACTTCCGTAACTACCATACTTACCTACGAATTCAACCCATTTATTCCATGTTTCATAATCCATCAAGGCAAGAGGTCCATATACTGCAGTATTCTCTTCTGTAGGATAAATAACACTTAAAGCACCTAGTATGTTATCTACCTTTACTAATCCCCATAATAGAGATAAGTTACCTGTACTTGCAGTGTCTGCAGATTCCATTAAACCAGTAAATCCACCCGCAATCTCTTCACCATATACAGAACGGATTCTTACTGCTTTACAAGTACTTGTTGGTCCAGTATAGTCTTTACCTTTCCATTTCTTTGTATTATTACCCCAGATATGACCACCTTCGTTATGTCCTACATAACCACCAGCCATACCTCTTTGTACCTGTGTTGTAGAAAATGCCTGTGCACGCACTGCACCACCACAAGGAACACATGTAGTAGAACTATTTCTAATAGTAGGTACAAAATCTTCTGCAACAGAAGCAAGTACACTATCAGCATTTACTAATCCACCTAAAATACTTGCATTATCTAATACATTCGCAATATTACCTGGCTGTAAGTCTCCTACATAACCACCGGCTGTAATCTGGCCAATGATATAAGAAAAGTTATTTGCATTTGAATCCTGAATGTGCCCACCAGAAATCTTTCCTGCAAATCCACCTGAATCCCCAAGTACATCATTGTCTGATGCATCAGAAGCCGTATTCTTATAAGATGCTTTAACCGCAAATCCACCAGGTTTTCCACTCACATGAGAATGTTCAATAGTAGATACCACTACGTTTAATGCATCTAATATATTATTAATACCTATAGACTTTCCTAGAACACTTAATCCTTTACCTACAGAAGCTGCAGAACCAATATCCATATAACCAATATATCCACCAGCATATCTTGATCCAGTGACTGCATATTGGCTTTCATTACTAAAGTATGTAGTTGCTTCTGTAGATTCTAAATCTTTTGGAGGTGTTACGTTTGTATGTTTTAAATGTGTCACATCACAATAACTTACCTGAACACCACTGCCATAACCAATAAAGCCACCAGCACTACCAGAATTCGTATCATTCGATTTGATTTTATTAGCCGTAACCGTAAATCCATTATCGGATTTAACTCCTGCACATTCTATTGTTGGAACATATGCATTTACTAAGTTTAACAACTCTCCTATGTTTATATTCAGCCCATCTATATTTCCTAGAATACTAATACCTTTACTAGCATCGGCCAATGCTCCAGAATAAACATTTCCTCCAAAACCACCTGCATAACTTTGACCATTCACAGAATATAAATTGTATACAGCATAATAATCATTAGTACCTCGTGAACTGTTATCAACTGTACCACTTTGAAAATCTGCTGCAAAACCACCAGCAACATCTGCTGTAACACTTCCACCATTCACAAAAGAAACCGTGCAATTTGTATATTTAGGAATTAAATATCCTACAGCATTTACTAAACCATTTGTCTCTATTAATGATTTAATCGAATTATCATCAGCAACTTCTGCTAGACCACCTGTTTTTGAAATACCAACAAATCCTGAAGCATATCCGCCATCATCTGCAGCATTCACTGATTTTAGATTTGTTACATGCGAATTTTCTATTTTTGTACTTCCGCTTTTTGCGATAAAACCAGAAGCACTATAATCACGAACCGAATTAGAATCACGACTACCCTTTGCGTGTACCGTAAACCCATCCTTAATTCCACTTACATATGTATCCTTAATTTTTACTTCAATTGCTTGTCCTAAAGAAAGTAAATTATTCAATTTCAACAAATAATTCAAACCTAACAGGTTAACAGTTAATCCACCATCTGTTCCAGCCAAATCACCAGGGCCAGAAAGACCAATAAAACCACCTACTAAGTTATTACCTTCTATAGAAGCTAAATTATTGATACTAACAGTTGTTATCGAACCACCAATCGTATCTCCAAATCCACCAGCAACACGTTCATTTCCCTTAATAGTAAATCCATTCTCTGCACCATTTACATGAACATTATCTACAGTAAACGCAAGATAAGATGCAATGCCAAGCGTTGTATTTAATAAACCGGCAACACTGGCCGTACCCATTGATCCAGCAATTCCACCAACATAATCATTTCCTGTAACACTTGATAATCCCGTTAAAGAGCTATCAATCACTTGAACAGAACCAACATCATAAACATTATTTTTCCAATATGATATTTTCCGTAAATTATCTGCATTCGATTGTGCTATATATGCACCATTACCTCGTCCTGTTACACCACCAACATAGTCCTTACCACTAACTTGCAGTGAAGCATTTACAGAACATCCTAATATATATGATGGATTTACGCCAGCAAGAGAAAGTAAGGATGAAGTTGCTCCAGGATTACTACTCAAAAGTTTTACAACAAGATCAACTACACCGCCAAGTAAGTTATTCTTTGTGTCATCTTTACCTAAATCCGCAGCCCATCCAAGTGATGCAATTCCAGCAAAACCACCAGCATAATTTCCAGAAGCCTTTACAGTAAGTGCTTTATCTGATGTAACATTGCAATTAACTGTAGAAGCATTTGCCAATCCGCCTGCAAAACCACCAGCGTAAGTTTCACTTGATACTGTGAGTCCTTTATTGTCTATTGAACAGTTTAAAAGTAAACTTTCTGGATTCATTCTTGGAAGCTTTGTCTCAATATCCAATGCCCCAGAAAGAGTACCTTCAATGACATCATCACGAGCTAAACCTACAAAACCACCCGCAAATGATTTTCCATTAATTGTATAGTCACTATTTGTGATTTTACAACCTTCTATAATTGTGCCTTTCTGTTGTCCAATAAATCCACCTGCATAATCTTTTTCACTTGAAGTAGAAATACTTAAACCATTAATAGAACAATTCTTTATTTTCGCATTAATATAACCAGTAGGAATCAATTTACTTACTGGAATAGCATTTCCAAGTAGAATCGTGATTAAATCACCTAATCCTAGACCTGGAATAACATTTAATATATTTGTAAGTAACTTTACTAACCCACCAAGTGCATTTGATAAACCACTATACTGTGTTTTACCTACTGCATAACCTACAAATCCACCTGTATTATTGTTTACGTTTTTTACATCTGCATTATTTACTTCTATATTAGAGATCTCTACATGACCTTCTACACGTCCTGCAATAGCACCAGTCGCAAGTGCTGTAGGGTCTTTCTTTCTTGCATCAAGAACATCACCCAATGTTTTTCCTAAATCAATCTTAACCTGACCAAACGTTAGGATAAATGTTAGACCACTTAGAACTCCACCAAGTAATTCACCTAAAGTACTTGTAAGAGTACTTATGAGAGTAGATGGATAATACGTTTCAGAAGTTGATGTTTGAACAGTGATATTTTCAAACTTAATATTTGAAACCTGTACTAACCCTTTACTTAAACCAATATCATTCTCACTTGCTTCACTTGATATAGTTGAGAAGAAACCAACACCCATTTGTTCACCAACATTGAGTTTCTTTGTTTGTTCAACCTTCACATTAGAAATAACTGGTTTCTCTATCTTTGCACCTACATCCCAAATCTTATTGTTAGTGCTCTTAGCACCAACCATTGTGCCTTGGAAGTTAAGAGGTTTCCAATTTGATCTACTTAAATCTATATCACGGAAGATAATATAATTCGCATTAGCGCTATATTTCTGATCTGTAACTTTATCAATACCAAGGTTAGGATCTATTTCACCTGTTTCCTGATTGACACCACATCTTCCTCTTGCTTTTAGACTAGATACACCACTTAAGCTTTTGTTTGTTTCTTGAATTCCTCCAAAAGTATAATTATCGACTCCATTTTGGTCTTTCTTTAAATCGGCATCACCACCATAAAGCATAATAGGTTTGCCGTTTCTATCCTTATCAACTTTCCATGTTACACCATCTAAGTAAGCCTGATAAACTGCACCATGTACCTGTTCATCAGTTCCTATCTTTCTTAGCTGTGTTTCATTACCAATCAGGATATAAGTCTTATTCCCAATAGTTTTAACAACCTGACCCTTAAAGTCACGGCCTTCCGCATTTTCTGTACTTACGTTTTCTCTTACCTGATCTGCCACTAATTCTGGTTTACTAGAATCAAAGCTTTGCGAGAGTACATACTTATGTGACTTACTATAAGTTAAGTAGGGCTGGTTTTCTCCGTTAGGATATACCATCTGTCCCATACCAAACTGTGATGCATCATAATCTAATGACATTACTGGTTCATTATCTGAATTGTCCTGTGCAAGAACCATTAACTGATAGAGGTTATAGATAGTAATGGTATCTGTTTCTTTATTATAAAGTGATGTACTTTCTCTAGTTGTACCTGTAATACTACCAGTAAAGTTATTTGGAAGTGTCCAGATATAATCAGTACTCATCTCAATATCACTCATTAATACATATTGAGCATCTGATGTGTATCTCAATTCAGTTCCTTCATTTTTTACTACTTCTCCAGAACCAATAGTTCCATCTTTATCACCTGTATAAACATAAGCATCGGAACCAATCTGTTTTAACTGACTATAGTTATAAATACAGATTTTATTGTTTTGGTAATATGTCTCTATATTCTCAGTTGTTTTAGTTTCAGTTGTATTTGTATTATTATCATAAACTGTCTCTTGAGGTATATTATCTGGTGATTTGAAGTTAACTATACCTGCCGCATTTGCCTGCGTGCATACCAGCATAGCACATAGTATGAGTAGTACCCATTTGTTTAATATTATCTTAATTTTATTCATACTAGATATTTTCCCTTCTTATCACATTCTGACTTACCATTCAGAAAACATGTCACAATTGTTCTAAAAGGCCCCATATTGCGGATATTTTCTATATACACATTTATTTTAAATTTTAGCCTTTTAAATATGTAAATATAATGTGCAAAATAAGAAAAGTTTTTAACAGTTTTTTGTTCAAAGTGTACCATAAAATATTACAAAATAAATAACGAGCCACTTATGCGACTCGTCTTTAATTACAACTGTTCTAATATTTTAAGTATTATAATGCCATTTCTAACTGCAAGTATTTCCGCACTATTATCAAATTCTATACCTGTTAGATCTACAATCTTAGATAAACGATAAGAGACAGTTCTAGGATGAACGTTCATTAACTCTGAAGTTTTTCTAATACTCTGTTTATTACTCAAATAACATTCCAAAGTACTAATCAACTCACTGTTTTTCTTTTTATCCTGTTCATTTAGCTTGATGACTGAATAAGGTATATATTGTCTTAATTCTTCCTTATCATTAATATTTATAAAAATCTGGAAGAAACCTAATTTAGCACAATCCACGATTGATTTAGTTTTATCTCCAGTAGCCTCTCTAATAAGACTAATATACTCTAACGCTACTTTAGAATCCTTAAAAGAATCCTTTAATCCATGATATCCCTTCACACTCTTTCCTATTCCAATAAGAAGTTCAAACTTCTTATTTCTTCTAGTTAAAGAATCTTGTATATCTTTATGAATCTCTTCTAAAGTGTTTCTAAACTCTTTTTTTATTTTCCAATCTTTTTCGTTATAAATGTATAAGATATGATTTGTATTATAAAAAATACGCTCTTTTGGTAAGTAATGATACATTTCTTTCTTAAGATTTTTCGTCTCATTCTTCTGTGCGATACTATTTTTTTCTTTTTTATTCTCAGGCTTTAAATAGAATATAACTACTCTATATTCATCTGTATCGCTTAAATCAAGTAAACTTGAGGCATCATCTTCTTCGGCATCAGACATACCTCCATTAATTAACCAATAGTTCAAATCACGAAGATATTTAATTTCCATCTCCTTCTTTGTGACATCCTGAGCTAAAAGATAGAATAAAGCCGTAATTATATTATCTAATGTGACAAAGTCTAATTCACTCAATGGTCCATTCACTTCTGTAATCACTAGATAATAATGACAATAATTAAGAATATCAATCTTTTGAATATATTCCACATACTCTCTCTTTTGGCGTATATACTCATGCTTAGTAGTAATATGAGGTACATACTTTTCATCACCTATGATAGTAAACTCTTTTTGTCCTGTAATAGGATAAAGACAGTGATAATTTTCATCATAGAGAGAAACAGAATTTCCTACCATAGTCTCTAAACTTTTAAAGAATGTCTCTATTGTTTGTTCATCATATCGTTCATGTAATAAAAAATGATTAATCTGATCTTGAACTATTTCACTATATAGATACTTTGCAATATCAAGATTGTAGGCATGACATAATACATATTTCAAAACTGCCCAATAACTAATATTATGTGGAAGTTCTAATACAGGTATTCCATGTGCATCGCAAAAGTGTATAAATAGTTCAAATAACTCCTTCTGATGCACTGTATCTTTTCTTCTTTTTATTATAAATCCGCTAACTCCCTTTTTATTCAATTCTTCTAGATGGTAAATCACTGTGTTCTTATCAAGATTATCATAAACTCTTAAAGAGGTTAGCAATAACTTACCCCCCCGAAATTTCAATATCAGCCATCGAAATAAATTGTGCACCTTTTATTTCTCTATTTGTTTCATACAGATTGTTTATTATTTTAATTCCAGAAAATTCATTACTTTTGATAAAATCTTCTACTGTATACCCCATTTGAAAGAATCCTCCATATTATATGATTGCCATATCAAGCATCAGCGATATATTATCTAATACAATTAATCAAGATATGATGATAATATCAATTTTTGCATATAACTAACATAAATGTAATGTGACATGTATTTTTTATACTTTATTATAACGATTATAATTCAATTTTGTGTTTTATACTATCTTTTTGTCTTCTATTAAAAAAAATCTACTATTTTAATTATAGGAACACATTTGTTTTTTCTTTACAGATGTTGTATATTATAAACTCAAGAAAGAGGAGAGAAACATTATGACTAAAAAGAAGAAATTACGTATACTACTTACTCTATTAATCATAATCTGGATGGGGGTTATATTCTGTTTTTCTAATCAAACAGGTCCTAAAAGTTCCTCTTCTTCCCAATCAGTCATCTATCTCATAGGACATATATCTAAGACATTAACTGGACACAATATAGTGAATACATTATCTACAGAAGCTTTTAGCTTTATAGAATTCATTATTCGTAAATGTGCACATATGTTTGTATATTTCGTTTTAAGTATTCTTACAATGTTGTTGATGTTTACTTATGAAACTTATCCCTTACGCTTTAAATGCTTTATATCTCTACTAGTAAGTTTCCTCTATGCCTGTTCAGATGAACTTCATCAGTTCTTTGTAGGAGGACGTAGTGCAAGCTTTAGCGATGTACTTATAGATTCTACTGGTGCATGTATTGGGATATTACTTACACTTATTATTTATACTCTAATTAAAAAGGCACAGCGTCATCATTAGCTGTGTCTTTCATTTGGCCTGAATTCTATATAGTCATAAAAATCTTCATCTGTATAATGCCACCATTCACCCTCGTATCCTATAAATCCGTACTTCTCCATTGTTTCTTCTAGTAATAGAACATGTTTAAGAGGATTACCTGATAACCATGAATAATCTCTACTTGCTTGACTCGTAAAATCATCAAACTCTGTAGGCATATCTATTTCACTTCCATCACTCTTTACAAGAGTCACATCTACAACATTTCCAAAATTATGTGTCTTAGGACCATTTGTAGGATCAGCAACAAACTCATCATCATGAATCAGTTCCCAGAAGTATTGTTGTGCAGTAAGTGGTCTATAAGCATCCCAGATTTTTAGACTATAACCTATTTCTTTTAACTCTTCCTGAACCTTCTTAAGTTTAAGTGTAGTTCCTTTTCTTAAATACGCTTCATCAAAATCATATACTTTAGTATGTGTAAAATTACGTTTTGTTGCATAACGCAGTTCCACATATATATCAGGAATATAATCTATAACTCTTACATAATTACTTTTCATAATTTCTCCAAAAGAAAATCCAGGGAATAACCCTGGATCCTAGTAATTGTTTTTGACATGAATACGTGTAATAGCCTTCTTTAATGCAATTTCAGCACGCTGTAAATCGACTTCTGGATTCTTAGATTTTAATCTCTCTTCAGCTCTTGCCTTTGCTTCTTCAGCTCTACGTAGGTCGATTTCTTCTGGTGATTCAATATCATTCACAATAAGTGTAACAGTGTTATCACCATCTACATAAACAAATCCACCACCAACAGCAAATTCATATTTGTCTTTATCAATCCTATAATTCATTTCGGCGATTTCCACACCACTCGCCAATGGCATATGGTGAGCAAGTATACCCATCTGACCATCAGTTGTTCTAATGTTCAGAATATCTACGTCTACATCCCTGTAGGTACCTTTAGGAGTGACGATATGTAAATGAAATTTACTCACTTAAAGATTCAGCTTTCTTTACTGCTTCTTCAATAGTACCTACATTATGGAAAGCCTGCTCTGGTAAATCGTCATATTTGCCTTCTAGAATTTCTTTAAATCCTTTTACTGTATCTTCTACATGTACATACTTACCATCTAAACCAGTGAACTGTTCAGCAACAGTAAATGGCTGTGATAAGAAGTTTCTAATTCTTCTTGCACGTGCAACGATTAGTTTATCTTCTTCACTCAATTCATCCATACCAAGAATTGCGATGATATCCTGTAATTCCTGATATTTCTGTAACATCTGAGTTACTCCATGAGCCACTTCATAATGTTCTTTACCAACAACGTTTGGATCAAGACCTCTAGAAGAAGAGTTTAGTGGATCTACTGCAGGGTAAATACCTAATGCTGCAATACTACGATCAAGTACAACTCTTGCATCAAGGTGTGTGAATGTAGTTGCTGGAGCAGGGTCAGTCATATCATCGGCAGGTACATAAACAGCCTGTACTGATGTAATAGAACCCTGTTTAGTTGAAGTAATACGTTCCTGTAACTGACCCATTTCAGTTGCAAGAGTTGGCTGATAACCTGCCTGAGATGGAACACGTCCAAGTAGGGCAGATACTTCTGAACCAGCCTGAGTGAAACGGAAGATATTATCGATGAATAGTAAGACATCCTGTCCCTGTTCATCACGGAAATATTCCGCCATAGTAAGTGCTGATAATGCAACTCTAAGTCTTGATCCAGGTGGTTCATTCATCTGACCAAACACTAGTGTTGTCTTATCTAATACACCACTTTCTTTCATTTCATAGTATAAATCATTACCTTCACGAGAACGTTCACCAACACCGGCGAATACTGATAAACCGTTATGTTCAGTTGCGATGTTGTTGATGAATTCCTGGATAAGAACTGTCTTACCTACACCGGCACCACCGAACAATCCGATCTTACCACCCTTGATGAATGGACAGATCAAGTCAACGACTTTAATACCTGTTTCAAGAATTTCAGTTTCTGTTCTCTGATCAGCAAATGTAGGTGCTGATCTATGAATTGGCATATGTTTTTCATCAGTCAATTCATCTTTACCATCAATAGAATGTCCTAATACGTTGAACATTCTACCAAGTGTTTTATTACCTACTGGAACACTAATAGGTGCATTAGTATCCACAGCATCCATACCTCTTGTTAGACCATCAGTAGGACCCATTGCGATACATCTTACAATATCATCACCAATATGCTGAGCAACTTCTACAGTTAACTCTTCACCATGGTTATCAATTTTGATGGCTGTATTTAGATCTGGAAGATCTTTATCAGCAGCAAACTGTACATCGACAACTGGACCCTGAGCCTTGATAATCTTACCAACATTCAAAGACATATGGCACCTCCTTCTTATTGTGCATTGGCACCAGCAACGATTTCACTTACTTCACTTGTAATCGCGCTCTGACGTGCCTGGTTGTATTTTAATAACAACTCATCTGTTAATTCATTAGCATTGTCTGTTGCGTTCTTCATAGATGTTCTTCTAGACGCATTTTCTGCAGTCACTGATTCAATCAAGTAACCATAGATAACGGCCTGTAAATACATCGGAATTAAGCTTCCAAGAACTGATTCAGGACTTGGTTCAAACAATGTATCTTTATGGAATTTCTTATCAGAGACAAGATCTTCAGCCTTAAGTGGAAGAAGAGTCACATCTCTAGGTACGAAAGTTAAGTCATTCACATATTCTGTATATACAATATGAATAGACTTAATTTCTTTTTTCTTATAGCCTTCTAGAAGTGACGCAACTAATCTCACAACACTTCTAAAATCAAGGGTCGTATTAAGGTCTACATAAGTACCATCTACTTCACCTTTAAAATGTTTCTTAAACTGATTTAAGCCTTTATTACCAATCGCAATAATCTTCTTGGCATCATTGACTGATGCTTCAACCTGCTTAAAGATATTAGAGTTATATCCACCACATAAACCTAAAGTAGAAGTGATAACGATATAAACATCTTCACCCTTATCATTTAATACTAAATAAGGAGAATCAATATCATTTCCTGCAGAAGATAAGATCTGTGCACAAGTATCTTTTACCTGTGTATAATAAGGCTTCATGTCATTCAACTGATTTCTAGTCTTAGAAAGCTTAGAGCTAGCAACAAGTTCCATAGCTCTTGTGATTTTCTTAGTAGATTCAATTGATTTGATACGACGCTTGATGGCTTGCATCTGCCCAGCCATAATTAAGCCTCAGCTTTCTGTAAGTTTTCGAACTGAGTTGTATAAGCCTTAACAGCTTCCTTCAACTTAGCAGTTAATTCATCAGATAATACTTTCTTTTCTCTGATTTCATCAAGAAGATCACTATGTGCAACAGCAAACTTCTCTACTAAACCATCCATGTATTCCTGTACCTTTTCCACTTTAACATTCTTAACGAATCCATTTTCAAGTGCAAATAGAGTAATAATCTGATCAATAACATCTCTTGGTGCATACTGTGCCTGTTTTAATACTTCACGTACACGTTCACCATGTTCAATCGCATTCTTAGTTGCTGCATCTAAGTCAGAACCAAACTGTGCGAATGACTGCATTTCTTCATACTGTGCTAATTCATACTTCAAGTTTCTAGAAACCTGCTTCATAGCCTTGATCTGTGCTGTAGAACCTACACGTGATACAGATAAACCTGTATCAATGGCAGGTCTGAAACCAGCATTGAATAATTCCTGCTGTAAGAAGATCTGACCATCAGTAATAGAAATAACGTTAGTAGGGATATATGCTGAGATATCACCTGCCTGTGTTTCAATGATTGGAAGGGCAGTGATAGAACCTCCGCCATTTTCTTCATTTAAACGACAAGATCTTTCTAATAGTCTTGAATGTAAGTAGAATACATCACCTGGATAAGCTTCACGTCCTGGTGGTCTCTTTAATAATAGAGACACTGTACGATAAGCTACGGCATGCTTACTTAAATCATCATAAACGATTAATACATCCTTACCCTGGTCAAGCCATTCTTCAGCAATAGCACAACCTGCATAAGGAGCAATATACTGAACTGGAGCAAGTTCAGAAGCTGATGCAGAAACAACAACAGTATAATCCATTGCGCCTGCCTTCTTTAATTTTTCAACAACCTGTGCAACTGTAGAGTTCTTCTGACCAATTGCAACATAGATACAGTACATATCCTGACCTTTCTGGTTGATGATTGTATCAACAGCAATAGCTGTTTTACCAGTCTGTCTGTCACCGATGATTAACTCACGCTGACCTCTACCAACTGGAATAATTGCATCAATAGTAGTGATACCAGTCTGTACTGGCTGATCTACTGATTTTCTTGTCATAACACCAGGAGCCACTCTTTCGATTGGTCTAGTCTTTGTAGTGATAATTTCACCCTGACCATCAATAGGCTGTCCTAAAGGGTTAACGACACGACCAAGCATTGCATCACCTACAGGTACTTCAATGATCTTACCTGTACGTCTTACTTCGTCGCCTTCTTTAATTTCGTCCGCATTACCTAATAAAGTAACACCAACACTATCTTCATCTAGGTTCATGACCATACCATAAACATCACCTGGGAAAAGGATCAATTCACCTAGCATTGCATTGTCTAAACCATGAACAACACTGACACCGTCACCAACAGTCATAACTGTTCCGACGTCTTTCTGTTCCATGACATCATCATAATGCTTAATCTGCTCTTTGATTAAAGCACTGATTTCATCGGGTCTTAATGCCACTTGCGTCACCTACTTTCTCAACAGCTCAGTCTTGAGCTTGCTGACTTTGTTCTTTAATGAGCCATCATAGACACGGTTCTCAATCTGAACCTTAACACCACCAATAAGTGTCTTATCTTCAACAGTTCTTAAAGTGATTGTTTTGTTTTCTTTCTGAGAAATCGCTTCTTCAATTGCTTTTACCTGTTCATCGCTTAATGCGAAAGGTGTGAAGATAACGCCTTCCTCGATACCAAGATGCTTATTACTCATCTTAATAAAGCTTTTTGTAATAGGCGCAATATATCTTGTTCTTCTTTTCTTTACAAGCAGTTTAAGAAAATTCAATACATAATGATTTACTGAAGTGCCAAAACCTTTATCGAGTAATGCACACTTTGCTTCATCATCTACAAGCACATGAGAGAAGAATTTTTCAAATTCTGGATTACTTTCTAAAACTGTATCAACTAGTTTCATGTCTGCTAGATAACCTTCTAGCGCATGATCTTCTAACGCTAACTGATATAAGCTTTCAGCATAACGTTCTGCAACATTTGCATCCATTAGTTAACAACCTGTTTTACGAAATCATCTACTAAAGCTTTATTGGCTTCAGTATTCATATTCTGATCCATGACTTTAGTAGCCACTTCAACAGCAACATCCACAATTTCTTTCTTCATTTCATCCTGTGCTGCAAGCTTTTCAGATTCAATTTCATGGCGAGCCTGTTCAATCTTTTCTTGAGCCTGCTTGTTAGCTTCATCCATGATTTTACTCTTAGCCTTTACGGCATCTTCCTTAGCCTGATCTATGATTTCTTTATACTGTTTTGCAGCTTCTTTAGCCTGCTTTTCACTTTCTAGAAGATATTCAGATGCTTTTTCATTCTTAGCCTTCGCATCATTGATATTACCTTCTATAAAATCAGCTCTCTTCTGGAAGAATTCTAATACATAATTCCATAAATATTTCTTAAACAGAAGAAGCATGATTGCAGTGGAACATAACTGAACAATCATAGTGGTAGGGTTTGGAAATAACTTTGCGGCTATATCTGGCATAGTTTTTTCCTCCTTAAACTATTTTTTATTTGAATACGAATAATAAGATGAAAGAAATAAGTAAACCATAGAGGGCTACTGTTTCTGTTAAGGCGATACCTAAGATCATAGTAGTACGGATCTTGCTTTCAGCCTCAGGATTTCTTCCAATTGCAGATACTGCATGAGCGGCAACTAAACCTTCACCAATACCTGTACCTAAACCTGCAAGTACTGCAATACCAGCAGCGATTGCAATTAAACCTCTTGTCATAATCAATTTCCTCCTATTGACATTTTTTCATTTATTCTTCATCTGGATTTTCATTAGAAATCAGAATTGAAGATAGTGTAACGAATACCAGTGCCTGTACGCATCCAGAGAATACATCGAAATAACAATGTAATAATGGTGCTACCACTGGTCCTAAAAAGTTGAATGGAATCAACTTGTAACTTAAGAATGATGTTGCCTGATATACTAAGGCCATAATAAATGTACCACTCAATAAGTTACAGAAAATACGCATTGATATAGAAATCAATGGCGAAATCAAACCAAATAGGTTTGTTGGGGGAATCAAAGTTCCCTTAATATAACTACCAACACCCTGGTACTTAATCGCATTAATCTGAATTAATACCCATGTAATTAATGTAAGTGATAATGTAATTGAGTAGTTAGTAGTTGGCGCATCAAAACCTGTTAATCCAAATAAGTTAGAAACCAACAGCCATGCAAATAACATAGAGAAATAAGGATAGTAGTTCTTCGCATATTTCTTAGGCATGATTGTGCCCATGTAATCATAAACCATCTTAATGGCGGTTTCAACGACAAGGACCACACCCTTTGGTCTCTTAGTTGGATCTGCTTCTCTTATTTTTTTACCTGCATAAACAAAGAAAATAGAAAGTATCACAGTCACAATCAATGATGATATCAGTTCTGGCTGAATAGTGATTTTCATTATCTCATACGCCTCCTTTCTCCATATGCATGTATATAAATAGAAATCTTTACTACTAGATAGCCCAGAAATACAGTATACATATTTACTATTTCTGGAAAGAATCCAGCTATCGCAAAACCTACTGCAAAAATAAACAATTTAGCCATAAATAACATAACCGCAATTGTCTTACCTGCAGTCTGAATAGAAAGTATTGTATCAGTCATCTTCATATTGATCTGTAAAATTAATAAATCAATGAGATAACCTAATACAAACCCTAAGCAGTAGCTGATCGAATGAAGAATGATGGAAAGTAGTACCGCAAGAATCAATCCTGCAAGAAATACTTTAACAGAAGTTCTTCTTACTTCATATTCATCAAATCCCATTAATTAGTACCAAACAAGCGGTCTCCCGCATCTCCTAAACCTGGTACAATATATCCCTTGTCATTTAGTTTTTCATCTAATGCAGCTAAAGTAAGCTTAACATCTGGATGATGTTCTTCAATGTATTTCACACCTTCAGGTGCACCTACAAGGCAGACAAGTTCAATATCCTTCGCACCACGATCTTTGATATTCTGGATAGCCATATCAGCTGAACCACCAGTAGCAAGCATAGGATCAAGAACAATAACCTTTGCGTTCTCTAATCCCTTAGGAAATTTAGCATAATATTCATGATGAATCAATGTTTCTTCATCTCTATACATACCAATATGACCTACTTTCGCAGTTGGTATGATTCTTCTGAAGCCATCTACAAGACCCACACCAGCACGTAAGATAGGTACAAGAATAATATCCTTGTCTAGTTCATAACCTGTTGTCTTACAAATAGGTGTTTCAATTTCCTTTTCTTTTAAAGGATAATCTTTTGTAACTTCATAAGCCATCAACATTGCGATTTCATCAAGATTCTGCTTAAAAATATAGTTTGATGTCTTTTCTTCTCTCATAATTGAGAGTTTGTGTTTAATTAATGCATGATTGAGTACTTTAACCATCTTATGGCCTCCTAGTATTTAATATCGTCATACATAGTCACTTTATCAGTTAACTTCTTTACTCTTGCAAGACATTCATTCTTTACTTCATCAGTTTCTTCATTCTTTAAACGATAAGCAATAATCTTTCCAACTTCTCTGAAGTCATCTTCCTTGAATCCTTTTGTGGTCATTGCTGGTGTACCAACACGGATTCCAGAAGCCTTGAAAGGTTTTTCTGTATCGAAAGGAATCGCATTCTTATTAGCTGTAATATTGATTTCATCAAGTAATCTCTGAGCTTTCTTACCTGTAATACCACAGCTACTCTTTACATCAATAAGTAATAGGTGATTATCAGTACCACCAGTTACAAGACGGAATCCTTCTTCCTTTAAAGATTCTTCTAAAGCTTTTGCATTCTTAATGATTTGATGACTATATTCCTTGAATTCAGGGTGTAATGCTTCATAGAAGCAAGCCGCTTTAGCAGCAATAATATGCATAAGAGGTCCACCCTGCATACCAGGGAAAACAGCTCTATCAATATCCTTTGCATACTTTTCCTTACACATGATGACACCACCTCTAGGACCTCTTAAAGTCTTATGAGTTGTAGTAGTCACGATATCTGCATAAGGGAATGGAGATGGATGATCTCCTGCAGCAACTAAACCAGCGATATGTGCCATATCTACCATAAAGATAGCACCAACACTATGTGCTACTTCAGCCATGAATTTGAAATCAATAGTTCTTGCATAAGCACTTGCCCCTGCAACAACTAACTTAGGTTTGATTTCTTCACATAATCTCTTATATTCATCATAATCGATTCTTTCTGTTTCCTTATCAACACCATAAGCATGGAATTCATAAGTCTTACCAGAGTAGTTTAATGGATGTCCATGAGTTAAATGCCCACCATCATTTAAAGACATACCTAGTACTTTATCACCTGGCTGTAATAAAGCAAAATAAACAGCTGTATTCGCTTGTGCACCAGAATGAGGCTGAACATTTGCATACTCACAGCCAAATAACTTCTTAAGTCTTTCCTGTGCCAATGTTTCTACTTCATCCACAAACTGACATCCACCATAATATCTCTTACCTGGATATCCTTCAGCATATTTATTTGTTAGAACTGAGCCCGCAAGCTCCATGATTTCTTTAGATACAAAGTTTTCGGAAGCAATTAATTCAATATTGTTTCTTTGTCTATTCAATTCTCGCTCAACACTCGCAAATACTTCTGTATCTCTCATAATGCTTACTCCTTTTCTAAAGCCATCATTTTTTCAATTCTCTTAACATGTCTTCCACCTTCAAACTCAGTATGTAGCCATGCATTAAGAATCTCAACAGCGAGTCCTTCTCCAATAACTCTCTGTCCCATTGCAATCATGTTAGTATCATTATGAGCTCTTGTCGCTTTCGCACTAAATACATCATGACATAATGCGCAGCGGATACCATCTACCTTATTACATGTAATTGATACACCAATGCCTGTTCCACAAACAACGACACCTTTCTCACATTCTCCTGATGCAACAGCTTTAGCTGCCTTAGATGCATAATCAGGATAATCACAAGAGTCTTCAGTATAAGTACCATAGTCTACAACTTCATAACCCTGTTTCTTCATTTCATCAATAAGAACATTCTTTAAACGTAATCCACCATGATCACAAGCGACTGCAATTTTCATAATATACCTCCTCGATTTCTTCTTTGGTAATTAAACCTTCTCTTAGTATTCTCACATCACCTTGACTTAAATCCACGACTGTAGATGCAGTTGCCGAAGCAGTCTGTCCTCTGACAACCATATCAATCTGTCCATCAAGCTGTGCAAGTACTTCTTTTTCGTTTGTCGTATTCCCTTGGCCAGATAAATTAGCACTTGTTACTGATAAAGGCCCTGTCTGATCAATGAGTGACAAAACGAAAGAACTGTCTGGGATTCTAATACCTATTGTATCTTTTCCACTAACATGTCTCGAATCCACACTATCCAGTCTTTTTAATACGATTGTCATTCTACCTGGCATAAACTTATCAATCACTCTCTGGGTACCCTCGTCTACTAAGCCATACTTCTTTACATCATCTTTTTTTGACAACATAAGAGTCACTGCTTTATTCGGGTTACGTTTCTTGATTTCCATAATTCTATCAAGACCCTTCAAATCATTGAATAAGCAGGCAACGCCATAAACAGTTTCCGTAGGAAATGCAACAATCTTCCCATCTCTTACTGCACTTACTAATAAATCCATCTGTTCTGGTTCTATAACCTGTGTCATTAAAATCACCTCATATCGGTATTATTCTAACACAAAAACTTTCTTAAAAACATATATTTATCGCTTTCAAACATACCCTTTTCTACTTACACTTTGACCTATCTGTCAATTATTTATTCAAACTTAATCTTTTGTATATGAATTCTTTATAGAATATCTTATATAATGAATAAAAGGAGGCTTTTTGTCGTGAAAAAAAAGAACGTAATTATTGGTACAATAGGCGCAGCCGCTGCGGCATCTGCCACTTATCTTGCAGCAGGGCGCATTGCGATAGAAAAAGTATGTACAAGATGCAAAGAAGAAAAAGTAGGATTAAAACATCCAATGAGTGAAGATGATAAACAATGGCTAGATCATCAGACATTTATAGATATGGAAATCACTTCTTATGATGGATTAAAGCTAGAAGGGCAGTTCCTTCCTTATCCTGATTCTAATAAATTAGTAATCTGTGTTCATGGATTCCATTCTTACCATTATCGTGAGTTTGCATATTATATTCGTTTCTATCATGAACTTGGTTATAATATCCTTCTTCCAGATAATAGAGCGCATGGACAATCAGAAGGACATTATATTGGTTTTGGATGGCTGGACCGTTTAGATATATTAGAATGGATTAAAAAAATGGAAGAGTACTTCCATAATGAACCTATGAGCATTGTCTTACATGGTATATCCATGGGTGGGGCAACAGTCCTCATGGTAAGTGGTGAAGAATTATCTGATAATGTGAAAGCTATTGTCGCTGATTGCAGCTATACAAGTGCTTATGATGAATTCAAATACTACTTAAAGAATAAAGGATGTCCACCATTCTTATTACTTCCTAGTGCTACATTATTATCTAAAAAGACAGTAGGGTATAACTTCAAACAGGCCAGTGCAGTCAATCAAGTCAAGAAGTCTAAAACACCTACATTATTTATACATGGTAACCAGGATCACTTTGTGCCTACTTACATGGCATTAGAACTCTATAATGCCTGTCAGGCAGAAAAGAAATTACTTATTGTGAATGATGCCGCACATGGTGAATCTTATCATAAAGAGAAGAAACTTGTTCAAAGCAATATTGCTCATTTCTTAGAGAAATATGTAGACTAAATAGACCGAGCGATTATAAAAGGGTCTTTAATTTTTGTAGGGGTCAGACCTTCGCTCTAAATATTTGGGGGTCTTGGAAACAGCACCTTTAAATCTGTGGGGGTCACACTGCGGCTCCCACTTTTTTAAGTATTTTTGTGTAATTAAAAACCTTTCGCTGTATCATTAATTTGCTCATATTAAATCAAAGCGAAAGGAGATCACAAATTGAATAATGATCTAAAAATTATTTTAGGGGATTATGAATCCTTTGTACAGTCTCATACGATTGAAATTAATGAAAAAGAAGTGATTTATTGTATCACGCTTAAGAGAACCATTATCTCCTGTCCAGAATGCAGCAGTAGAATAAATATTAAGGACTATAGAAAATGTAAAGTCATACATAACATGATAGGAAGCAAGAACACTTCTCTAATACTTAAAAAGAGAAGATTAGTATGTCCGCAATGTAATAAGGTAGTGACAGAGGAAAACCCATTTACAGAGAAAAGTCATAGTAGATTATCTCAAACCTCAGAACTGGAAATCATGAACAAACTTAAAGAACCTACAACTACTTTTTCACTGGTTGCTAGATTCTTTAACACAAGTCCTACTAAAGTCGTTGAAATATTCGATAAGTATGGTCAGATGCATAGACAGCCTTTACCTGATATTATATGCATTGATGAGAAGCACTGGAGACATAAGGGACAAAACAGATACATGTGTGTTATTCTTGATTTTAAGACCATGGAAATTGTAGATATCATTGATGGAAGAACCAAGAAGGCATGGTCAAGTTATACTCAGATAATCAATAAAAAAGAACTCGCTAAAGGGCAGTCATTTCTGACTGCCCTTTACAAGTGGAAACCCCCAAATATTTAAAGCGAGTTTTCTATTGACCTCCCTTTAAAAATTAAAGGTTCCAAAGAAGCAGGTTTCCAAAGTATCATTGTGTTTTATTTCTTAACTGCTTTATGTCAAATATAAGCGAAATGCCTACTACTAATACTGTCTCAACTATACATACTGTCATTGTTTCATTCATTACTAAATTAATAATCACAATCCAAATAGCAAACAAAATATTTTTACATGCAATACGAATCAAATCTTTCTTTTTCATAAGTATCCACTCCTTCTATGCATAATTTGTGATTAACTTTCTACTATGTAAAATACTTCATAACTTTTTTTGCTCTGCTATTATTTACTACCTTCAACATTTCTTATCCTCGTTTCTCTTATGTGATATCGTATATCTACAATGTATAACTTAATTTGTTACATTCAAGAAAACAGGATTTAAATACACTTTTTGCGAATAAAACGCAAGACCTCACTAATTTCGAATAATAGATTAATTATAATTCAAACACTACTGTAGCAACTATTATGCTTTTCCGTTTTTATTCAAAAGATAGGATTTATGATACATCCTCTAACTTAAAATGGATATCATTATTTTCGGTTTTGACTATTAAACGCTTTTTTTCTGTATCATTATTTAAGTTAAATGTAAATTCTATTTCATTGTCTGTGATCTTTATAATTTTTGAATTTTTATTTAATGTTGTACCGATTTCAGGGGCTATCCCTATCCTATAGTATTGCTTACCAATAATAACCCCTATACCATGTCTTTCTATTAACTCTTTATCTTGATATAGATAAGCCATAGAAATCAGACCATCACTTTCTTTAATATCCACATATTCTGTAGCTGTTCCAGTTTCGAGTAATTCACTATACTTTTCTAATTCTTTAGTTTTTTTATTTAACTGCACTATGGTTGTAGCTTTATTTTTATTTTCAATAAACAAATATCCATTAAAAACAAATGAAAATCCCAATAAAAGTATAATGATTAGATTCTTAGTTTTAGTTTTCATATATACTTTCTCCTGTTTTATAAATCTTTATTTGCATTTATGATAATAATATTGCATGTATTACATTTGTATGCATCAATTTTGTCACCTTTGTAGTAGCTAAAATCTCCTAACTTGATATCATCCTCCCCAATATGCCATTTATTCGTCATAAATGGTAGTTTTTCAGGATTTGGTGACCATGTAAGAGCCTCACCCCTTGTTTTAATCTGACTACTCCCACGGGCAAGCCCGTGGGGTTCTGATTGCCAAGTGTAGCTTGT
>OHAY01000686.1_pt1 | contig 34415 bp, 33 predicted proteins | sample 1577191 | NCBI WGS metagenome assembly OHAY01 (sample SAMEA3541504, study PRJEB24748) | human gut metagenome | biome: human gut; feature: human-associated habitat; material: faeces | place: China | collected 2012 | reverse complement strand
CTCCATGATAAGCGAGCCTAACCGCCGCATCTCTTCTTTCAAAAGTCCCACTGCATTTTCTATATTAGCGGCGCGCAGTGAATTGCTGCATACCAATTCAGCAAATTTTTCCGTATGATGCGCCGGACTGGATTTCACCGGCCGCATTTCATATAATTCGACCTGAACGCCTCTCTGCGCCGCCTGCCAGGCCGCTTCCGCCCCAGCTAAACCAGCGCCAATAACAATCACTTTATTTCTATTCATGCTTTTCTTCCTTTTTTTCTTCTTTTTTCTCTTTCTTTTTTACACAGTCTGCATTGCTGCAAATCAGCGTCGTTTCCCCGCTACGTTTCTTCTTTTCCACCATCATGGAGCCGCATTTTGGGCATACTTCATTCGTAGGTGTATTCCATACCAAGAAATCACAGTCAGGATACCGATCGCAGCCATAAAATACTCGCCCTTTGCTGCTTTTTCGCTTCACCAATGTTCCGCTCTTGCACTTCGGACAGATAATGCCGGTGCTTTCTACAATCGTTTTCGTATTGCGGCATTCCGGGAAATTACTGCACGCCAAAAACCGCCCGTAACGGCTAAGTTTATATACCATAGGAGCCCCGCAGACTTCACATATTTCGTCAGAAACTTCATCGTCAATTTTTATTTTTTCTATTTCCTCTTCGGCTACTTTCAGCTCATTTTCAAATACGTTGTAAAAATGTTTTAAAACCTGATAGTAGGTAATCTCACCGGCCTCTATTTCATCCAGTTCCGTTTCCAACTGTGCTGTAAAGCTCACATTAATAATTCTGGGGAAATACTCCTTCAGCAAATCAACGATTACGCTGCCCAATTCCGTAGGAATAAATTTTTTATTTTCCTTCTGTACATAGTTTCTCTTCTGTATTGTATCCAAGGTCGGCGCATATGTACTTGGCCGTCCGATCCCCTGCTCTTCCAGGGTTTTAATCAGCGTCGCTTCCGTATATCTAGGAGGCGGCTGCGTAAAGTGCTGCAGAGAGTCTGCCTGCACATTTTTCAGTATCGTTCCCTCTTCCATATGAGGAAGTTCCGGCGCTTTTTTTGCTGCAGCATCCGCACTCTCTTCATAGACTTCCAAAAAGCCTTTAAAAATTGTTTTGGTTCCTGTCGCTTTCAAGGTATATTCCCCGCTGTTTACTAATATAGACAGCGTTTCCATTTCCGCCGGATTCATTTGGCTGGCTACAAACCGATTCCAAATCAACGTATACAGGCGCAGCTGATCCTTAGTCAAATAAGGAGCCGCTTCTTTGGGAGAAAAGTTTAAATTAGTTGGCCGTATCGCTTCATGAGCATCCTGGCTCGTCTGTTTCGTTCCATATACATTCGGTTTTTCCGGAACATATTCCTCTCCATATTGCTCGCCGATATAGCGCCGGACTTCGCCGATCATATCTTCAGAAATACGGGTAGAGTCCGTTCTCATATAAGTAATCAGACCAACATGCCCATATTCGCCTAATTCTAGCCCTTCATACAGCTGCTGCGCAAGCATCATGATTTTTTTTGCACCAAAATTCAGCTTATTAACCCCATCCTGCTGCATGGTACTCGTTGTAAAAGGCGCTTGCGGCCGGCGTTTTTGCCGCCGCGTTTGGATTTTATCGACTTTCGCTTCTGCCTGCTGCAAATCGCTTACAATTTTCGCAGCTTCTTCTTCATTTCGTATTTCTATTTTTTCATTATTTTTTAAGGCCAGTTCTGTTTCGAGCACGGTACCGTCACTTGTTTTATACCGGCTCTCAATCGTCCAATACTCTTCCGGAATGAACGCTTTAATTTCTTCTTCTCGTTCACAAATCAGCAATACAGCAACAGACTGCACACGCCCCGCCGATAATCCTTTAAAGAGCTTTTTCCATAAAAGCGGACTTAGCTTATACCCTACGATTCGGTCCAATACCCGCCGGGCCTGCTGTGCATTTACTTTCTTGATATCTATTTGCTGAGGACTCTCAACCGCTGCTGTAACTGCTTTTTCCGTAATTTCATGAAACATGATCCGGCATTTTTTTCTCGGTCTAATATCTAATAAATGCGCCAAGTGCCAAGAAATCGCTTCCCCTTCTCTATCAGGGTCCGTCGCCAGCAGGACGTCTTTTGCCTCGTCCCGCGCATCCAGCAGCTCTTCTATCAATTCTTTTTTATCGTACAAATTAATGTATTTAGGTCTGAATTTTTCTTCTATCACTACACCCAGCTGATTCTTCGGCAAATCCCGCAGGTGTCCTCGGCTAGCCATGACTCGGTATTCATTTCCAAGAAACTTTTCTATTGTTTTTGCTTTTGCTGGTGATTCCACAATAACCAAAGTTTTTGGATCTTTAGGTTTAGCTTTTCTCTTCCGAGTAACTTTCGCTTCCGGGATCGTTCCTTTTCTTACGATCGTTACTTTTTCCTTTTTCTTATTTTCTTTTTCTGTTAACACGATTTTCCGAATAATCGCCACTAGTTTTACACACTCCTCATAGAACGCACATATTGCTGTGCTCCAATCCGTTCTATCTGTTTTTCCAATTCCAGCTTCAAAAGAATCATCGATACTCTATCTAAAGGCAGCTTGGTTGCATCAACAATTTTTTCAGCAGCAACAGCCTGATCTGGCGCCAGGCATTCCAGCACGGCATACTCCTCCAACGTATAAGCAGACTGAACTTGTTTTTTCTTATTTTCCATGTTCCAGCCGTACTCCTTTACTATATCATTTGCCGAGGTGACAAGACAAGCGCCTTGCTGAATCAAATGATTTGTTCCCTGACTTTGCTCCGAAAAAATTCCGCCAGGAACAGCAAAGACATCTCGTCCCTCTTCTAACGCCAACTCCGCTGTAATCAATGACCCGCTTTTCATTGCTGCCTCTACTACCAAGACCCCTCTTGCCAACCCGCTGATAATCCGATTCCTAGCAGGAAAATTTCCTGCTTTCGGCGGCATTCCTAATGGATATTCAGAAATAAGAGCGCCATTTTCCCGAATTTTTGCAAATAACGATGCATGGCCTCTAGGATAAGTAATATCTAAACCGCATCCCATAACGGCAGCGCTGATTCCTCCGGCTTCTACCGCAGCTTGATGCGCTGCCGCATCGATTCCCAGTGCGCCGCCGCTTATAATGACTGCGTTGCTTTTAGTCAATTCCTGCACAATATACCGGCAGGCATTTTTTCCATACACACTGGCTTTTCTAGCGCCAACCACGGCAATGCCCCGATCCCAGACTGGAAGTGTCCCTGTATAAAACAACCCTGCCGGCGGATTATATATCTCTAACAACTGCACCGGAAACGCTCCTTCTTTCCAGCATATATAAGAGATCCCTTTCTTTGCCAGTGCTTCGGCTTCCTTTAATGGCTCTATTGTCTTGCGAAAATGACAAAACTGTTCCAGTTTCTTTCCTTTTATAATTCCGGCCGCTTCCAACGTTTCTCTCTTTGCCTTCCAAACAGCTTCCGCACTGCCAAACCTGGATTCCAACGCACGGATTGTTATCCCGCCAATATCCGGAATCATCTGCATCGCTAAAATATAACTTTTCTCAAGCATATTTCCTCCTACCACTGCGGCAAAGAATTTCTAAAACTTACCGTCTCTGCTACATGGACCGCCTCAATAGTATCTGCGTTGGCCAAATCTGCTATCGTTCTGGCTACTTTGATCAGACGGTCATAGGACCGAGCACTTAATTGCAAAGACTCAAATACCTGTGCCAGAATTTTCTCGCCTTCTTTCGTGATTGGGCACGTTTCTTTCAGTTGTTTATGTTTCATTTGGCCATTACACGATATCCCATAAGGCGCCAGCCTCGCTTCTTGTTTTCGGCGTGCAGCAATAACTCTCTTTCGGATCTCCGCGGAAGATTCAGCAGGAATTGCGGCAGTCAATTCATGATATTCCGGACGCAAAACCTGTACATGAAGGTCTATCCGATCTAATAACGGCCCCGAAATTTTTCTCGTATAGCGTCGAATCTCGCCAATTGAACAGGTACACTCCTTGTGCCCGTCGTTTAAAAATCCGCATGGACAAGGATTCATCGCAGCGATCATAACAAATGCGCTGGGATAATCTAATGAAGCGTTTACCCGCGAAATATGTACACATCCATCTTCTAAAGGCTGCCGCAATACTTCTAAAACAGCCCGCGGAAATTCTGGCAGTTCATCTAAAAACAATACGCCATGGTGACTTAGCGTGACTTCTCCTGGTTTTGGGATCGTACCGCCTCCTATTAATCCAGCGGAAGATATCGTATGATGCGGACTTCTAAACGGCCTCGCGCCGGCAATCCCCGCGCCGCTGTATAAACCGGCCACACTGTATATTTTCGTAACCTCCAACGCTTCTTCTCTTGTCATCGGCGGAAGAATCGTATTAATCCTTCGCGCCAGCATCGTTTTCCCTGAACCAGGCGGTCCTACCATCAATACATTATGTCCGCCGGCAGCCGCAATCTCCAAAGCACGCTTTGCCAGGAGCTGCCCTTGCACTTCACTAAAATCCTCTGTGTACTCTGTAAACGCCTCTTCTCCTTTTTCATACACTTCAGGCATCAACAATTCTTCTTTTAATAAATGCCGTACTGCCTGCCTCAAATCTCGTATTCCATATACATTTCCTTTTCCATATAAAAGCGCTTCTGCTTTGTTCTCTTCTGCAATCAGCAGTTCTGTCAGATCCTGCCCTGTAGCATCAGCTACCATTGACAGCACGCCAGAAACGCCTCTTACTTTTCCTTCCAGCGAAAGTTCCCCGACACACAATGCATGATGCACCGCTTCCTCCGGAATCTGCCCGCTGGCAGTTAAAATTCCCAGCGCAATAGGAAGATCCAGTCCTGCACTGTCTTTTTTCAGATCTGCCGGCGCTAAATTAATTGTGATTCTCCGCAAAGGAAACTCATAACCAGAATTTTTAATGGCAGCCCTCACTCGTTCCTTTGATTCCCGAACAGCGGCCGCTGCCAATCCTACAATCTCAAATCCAGGAAGACCGTTCGCGATATCTACTTCTACACTGATACGATGTCCCTGCAGCCCATACGTCACCGCGCCATATGTTTGTGCAAACACTGCATTCGCCTCTTTTCCTATTCGTCAAACGCGTTCTTTATATGATGAATATGCCATTTCGCTTTTGTTTTCCACACTTCAATAACATCAAAACGGCAGCAAGTATTCCACGCACCCGTTTTAGCTAAATATGCTTCTGCGGCATTTCGAATATGCCGGCACTTTGTCTTTGTTACAGCTTCTCTGGGCAAACCATATTGCAAAGACTGCCGCGTCTTTACTTCCACAAAAACTAAAGTTTTATCTTTTTTAGCCACAATATCCAATTCAGCAAAGCGGAAAAATACATTCCGATCTAAAATTTCATATCCGTTCCTTTTCAAAAATAACGCAGCTTCCTCTTCGCCTTGCTGCCCGATTTTCTTTTTTTCCATGTTCCCCCAGCTCTTCCCATTTCTTAATATGTAAAAAAGCACCCTTCTGAATCTGAGGTCAGAAAACAGTCAGGTGCTTCCAATATATTTGCTGTTTACGCGCTCGGTTATACGAATGCGAAAGCCTTCTTACAGATACGATTCAATTATACTTTTTAACTCTTCTTTCTTCATGCCGCCAATCGGCCGAGCGACAATAACGCCGCCTTTAAAAACAGCAAATGTAGGCAAAACTTCAATAGAACACTCCCGTGCCAAGGTCGTTTCTTCATCGGTATTCACTTTATATGCTTCAATGCGGTCCCCCAGTTCTGCCACAATCTCTTCAAAAATAGGTTCCATCCGCACGCAATACCCACACCACGGCGCCCAAAAATCTACCACTGTTACTTTCTCACTTTTTAAAACCTTTTCTTCAAACTCATTTGCTCGCAACGATTTTATCATCATTATTCCTCCTATCAATTATGTGATGCACGCAGCTGCACCAAAACACAGTCACAAATAACATCCAAACCGGCATCTTTTGCTGCCGTTACAACCTCCGGTTTATCGGCGCCCGGCTGAAGCCATACCGCAGATATTCCCACCTCAGCACACTCAGCGGCCGCTTTTATGCCAACCTTCGCCGGCACCACAAAGTTTGCCACATCTACTTTCTCGGGAATATCTTTTACCGACGCATAACATGGCTCTCCATCAATCTCTGCTAAGCCTGGATTAACAGCGTATACAATCTTACCAGCTTTTTGAAGCGCCTTAAATATTTTATATCCAAACCGATCTTTTTTCTGATGTGCGCCAATAACTGCCCAAACTTGCTTAGTCAAAGCTTCTTTTCTCTCCATCTTTACCTCCATCTACACCTTTTATTATATTCTTTTATCTAAAGTTGTCAATATTTTATTATCCCATACCAACGGTTCTTTTGTTATTTTTTTTATATCAGCTTCTTTAGTCAATTCTGCCAAAGACAGCGGGTTGTATTTATCAATTAAACGGCTGCTCCAAGCGATCATACCCAATATCTCTTCCGCCTTAAGTCCGCGGCTTTTCAATTCTCTTACCGTTATGCCGCTTTGCCGTTTAGACAGCCGGTTTCCTGTCTCATCAACCCATAATGGCAAATGAATGTATTCCGGTGCTGGATATCCGAATTTCTCCAGAAGCCATATCTGCTGTTCTGTAGAAGATAAAAGATCGGCTCCCCGTACCACTTGAGTCACACCGTTTTCTCCATCGTCTACAGAAACCGCTAATTGGTACGCATACATTCCATCGCTTCGTTTCACAATAAAATCCCCGCATATGGATTCTAAGTTTCCTTCTATCTTTCCCCATATACGATCCGTAAATGCAATACTTTTATTCGGCACATGAACCCGCAGCGAAGGACATTTCGTATTATGCAGTGCAGCTTCTTCCCGATGATAAAAACAATGCCGGTCATAAATGGAGACTGCTTCGCCTATGTGCGGAGCGGATGCGACTTGATGCAGTCTGGCCCGCGAACAATAGCAAGGATATAACAGGTCTTTTTCTTTTAGAAGCTCCAACGCCGCCTCATATCTTTCTATACGCTCGCTTTGTATATACAATCCATCCCAAGAAAATCCTAGCCACCGCAAATCTTCCTGTATCCCCACTGCATATTCTGCCTTCGACCGCTGCCGGTCAATATCTTCAATCCGGAGTATCCATTCTCCTCCTGCTTGCTTTGCAAACAGCCAGCTGCCCAAGGCGCTCCATATATTTCCAATATGCATATACCCCGTCGGACTCGGAGCAAATCTTCCCCGTATCATTTTATTGCGGCAAAGAAATCAACATGCCGAAACATGTATTATTTTCTTTAAGCTTTTGCTCATTGCCCATTGCGCAGACAAAATTATCCGATAAGGCGGCGCGAATAGCTGGAGCCAATGCACGAATATCTTCCGCCGTAGTCTGCAGCACCTGATCCCGCTCTTTTTGCAGTTGTTCGTTCGTAATACCGCCAAAATACATCGCCATAGCCTTATCGCCTTTCATCCATGCTGTCAGCGGCATATCCAGCCGGCTCATTGTACCAATCAAATACTTCGTCATTTCCCGTTCCGATACCGTAAAGTTCTCTACATAATCGGCCAGTTTCCGATACACATCGAATGTTTCTGCAACATTAGGATCTCGATACGAGCAAAACAGAATATTTCCATTGCGGGTAAAAGTAGAAAATGCGCCGTACGCACCGCCCTGCACCCTAATTTTAGTCCAAAGATAATCATAGCGCATGATGGTATCTAAAACGGCATAGCTTCCCGTATATGAATATCCATATTTGCAGAAATTCCCGCCAGCAGCAACATACTGTACTTTCCCACTGGTCATGATTCCTTCATTTCTTTCGTCTGCATCAAAAGCAAACAGAGACGTACCTTTCACTCCCATTGGCATAATAGACAGCCATTGATCCAGCTCTCCTGCCAGCACCCGTTTATCTTCATCCTCTGCAATGACCTGAATCTGCAAATTTGCTTTAGTAAAAATTTTAGCGGCAACTTGTGCCAGCTTCTCCGCAACTTTCGGCACATTGGTTTTTAAATCACGATTTTGCTGCGCTATAAATTCATAAAAACTCAGCTCACCCTGTTCCATAAACGCGCCGGCCGGCGAGAAATAGGCCAATAACCGGCGAGATACAATATCCTGCCCTTTTCGGAATACGTCTACATCCCATTGCGCTTTCAGCTCTTCCAATAACTCAGTCAAACGCTTTATGTCAGAGAATATTGCACCAGTCGTTAATTCCCGGAAGATTTGCAGCATCTTAGTAATATTGCTGCGCAATACTTTCGCTTTAATTTGAAATACAGGAGTATACGCCGCCGTATCCTCTTGATAAGAAAACGAGGTTACACTCGATTTAAATCCGCCGGTATGCAGATTAATAAAATTCGTCAAATCATGATAGGAAAAGTTTTCCGTATCCATGTCGCCTAATATATCCCCCAACAGAAACGCATAAAGGATTTCCTCTTTATCAAGGCATTTCAAATCAAAATACGTGTTCATATACACTACGCCGTTTGAAAATTCCGGCACATGATGCAGCAATACTTCCTTGTACTTTTCTGTATGCATAGAGATTGTTTCTATCTCTCTTTTCAAATCGTCTTTGCGCAAAAGAGGTATCGTTGCCAAAGCTTCTTCGCTGTCCGGAGCGGCCTGACGGTCCTTTAAGGCTTTTGTCTGCCGAACCAATTCTTCTATTTCCTCCGGCAGAAGCGTTGCTTTATACGCAGCCAGCGCTTCTGCTGTTTCCGCTTCCTTAGCTTCTAACACCCCTTTTTGCGGAATTGCCGAAACTGCCGCCCAATGTGAGTTGCCTAAAATATATTTTTCGATCAGCATTTCAAAAAATCCCTGTTCTATATTCTGACGGATCTTTTTGATAGCCGGTTCATAGGAAAGATTGCTGATAGGGTCTTTTCCATAAAGCCAGGTTTCCAGGCAAGTTACATTATACATCAACCCTTTAGGACGCCCTGCAAAGTCATTTTCCCGCAGAATAAATTCAATTCGATTCAGTGCACCTTCGACGACCTGCCGGTCAATCCCCCGTTCCACCAACCGGATTAATTCTTTTTTTATCAGTTCACAAAGTTCTCCCTGTGTATCTGACTCTGCACCATTTACTGTAATCGACCATACCGGCTGAAGCAGGCCTGTCTGATACGCTCCGTTCACATCTTTGCCGAGCCCTGCGTCTATAACCGCCCGGCGAAGCGGTGAAGAAGCAGTTCCCAGCAATGCATAGTTCAGCACTTCAAAGCCAAGCGCCACTACTGGATCTAATCCATCATTGATGACATACGCTAAGTTATGCAGCGTTTTTCCCTGCTCAGATTCTTCAGAAGAAATCCCATAAGGAACCGTCGTCTTTACAGGTTCTGCAAATGCTGGCTCTGCTGCGATTTCGGAGTCAATCTCCATTTTTTCAAAATGACTCAAATATTCTTCATCAATAAACCGCAGAGTATCTTCTATATCCATATTCCCATACAGATATATATAGCTGTTGCTCGGATGATAGTACATTTTATAAAAATCAACAAACTGCTCAAAAGTAAGTTCCGGAATATGTGTCGGATCGCCGCCGGAATCTACCCCATAAGCCGTATGCGGAAATAGTGTCTTCATCATGCTTGCTTCCAATATAGCATCTGCCGATGAATACACGCCTTTCATTTCATTATATACAACCCCTTTATACGTCAGCGGCGCTTCCGGCGATTCTAATTCGTAGTGCCAGCCTTCCTGCATAAGAATGCCCTTGTCCGTTACCATATTAGGAAAAAATACTGCGTCCAAATATACATCCATCAAATTCCGAAAGTCTTTATTATTTCGGCTCGCAATCGGATACATTGTTTTATCTGGAAAAGTCATCGCATTCAAAAAGGTATTCAAGGATCCTTTTACCAATTCAACAAACGGCTCTTTCAGCGGAAATTTACGCGAGCCGCAAAGTACCGAATGCTCTAAAATATGCGGCACGCCAGTACTATTTGGCGGCGGCGTCCGAAACGTAATAGAAAACACTTTGTTATCGTCATCAGTTTTCATATACAGGAGTTTCGCCCCAGATTTCTTGTGTATCATTTCATAGCTATGGCAGTGTATTTCTTCTATCCATTGACTTTTAAGAATCGTGAAGCCATGGCAGCAGTCATTTATTTTCAAATCCATTCTATCCCTCATTTCTAATTTGCATATCTATGTAATAGTATATCATATAGCCTACTTTTCTTATAGAAATTTCCTTAAAATCCTCGCAGAGAAACAAAAATACGCTTGCTCCGCTTCTATCCGACGCCTGCGGTTATTCATCTTGCATTCTTTTATCTATAAGGGATTAACAGCAAAAAAAGCGAACGCCTCTGCGCCCGCTTTTTACATGAATTATTTTTCTTTTATTGTTTCATTCAGCAAGAAATTCAATACAATTGCAGTCACACTGCCTGCAGTAATACCGCTGTGAAAAATAATCTGCGCCCACTCTGGGAAGTGCTTATAAAAGTCCGGAACAGCCAAAGTAATCGTTCCAATTCCCAAGCTAAGGCCGATGATCATCATATTATAATTTCCATCAAATTCTACTTTTGACAAGGTCCGAATGCCGCTCGCAGCAATCATCCCAAACATAGCAATACCAGCGCCGCCTAATACACAGCTGGGAATACAGGCAATAACAGCAGCCATTTTTGGGAAAAGTCCCAGCAGAATGAGGATAACTCCGGATGCGGCTACTACAAACCGGCTTTTTACTCTTGTTAATCCGATAAGTCCCACGTTCTGAGCAAACGCTGTATAGGGAAAACTATTAAAGATCCCGCCAAGAACCGTAGAAAGTCCATCAGCCCGAAGACATTGCGCTAATTCTTTTTCACCGATTTCCTTTTCTACAATTTCTCCTATTGCAATACAGTCACCGGTAGTTTCCGTCATACAGACCAGCATAACGATAACCATAGAAATAATCGGCCCTAATTCAAATATAGGAAATCCAAATGTAAACGGCGTCGTAAACCCAATCCAATCCGCTTTTAATACTTCGTCAAAGTGCACATATCCAAACGCGTACGCTACAATAGTTCCCAATACAAGCGCCAGCAGCACCGATATATTGCTCAAAAATCCAGTAAAGCTCCGGTAAAGCACTACCACGCAAATCATAGTAAATGCTGCCAGCGCCAATTTGTCCAGCGAAGCAAAATCCGCTGCACTGGGATTTCCGCCGCCAGCCCATCGCACGGCTACCGGCATTAAGGTAATCCCAATAGTAGTAATAATCGTCCCCGTGACTACCGGAGGAAAAAATCGAATCAATTTGCTGAAATACGGCGCAGATAAAAATGTAATAAGACCTGCTACAATAATTGCGCCATAAATTCCCTGCATACCGTGATTCGTCCCAATCAAAATCATTGGAGAAACTGCCGCGAACGTAACCCCCTGAATCATAGGAATACGTGCGCCAATATTACCGATCCCCAGCGTCTGAATCAATGTGGCTACTCCGCATACAAATAAATCTGCATTAATCAGATAAATCAACTGCTCCACAGAGAGCCCCATAGCCTGGGACAAAATCAAAGGCACGGCTACCGCACCGGCATACATTGCCAATACATGCTGCATACCATACGCAAAAAGTTGTCCTAATGGCAGCATCTCGTCTACAGGGTGAACGGTTTGTTGTTTTGTTTCCATGTCTATCCTCTTTTCCCTAACATTTTTCTTCCTTTATTGTAAAATGTTCGGCTATTTCTTGTCAACTAGAGGAGATTTTTCAAGTCATCTACACTTTCAGCAATATAGCTTGGCTGCACTTCCCGAATTTCTTTTTCGTCTGCATAACCATAAGAAACAGCTACGGTAGCCAATCCATTTGCCCTGCCGCCTTCAATATCATATTTGCGATCGCCAACCATCACCGTCTTGTTCCATTCTTCCTGAGGGATTTCACGCAATACTTTAGCAATTGTATCTGCTTTGCTTTCATTTTCATCTCCAAGTTTGGCTCCCTTTATTACATCAAAATACTGATACAAGCCAAAGTGTTTCAAAATCGTAATGGCATGTACTTCCGGTTTCGAAGTTCCTATATATAATTTCTTACCGCTGGCTTTCAATCGCGCCAACAATTCAGGGATTCCTTCATAAGGTCGGTTATCAAACATTCCCTTTGTCGTAAACACTTCTTGAAACGCTTCATATGCTTGTCTTCGCTTTTCCTCCGTTAAGCCATAGGTATCCCGATAAGTACTCATAAGCGGAGGCCCTACAAAACTTTCCAATTTTTTCTCATCTTGTTCGTCGATACCTACTCGGCTTAAGCTATATTGAATAGAATGCACTATCCCGGGTTTGGAATCCGTAAGCGTTCCATCTAAATCGAAAATAATATGTGTAAACATAAAGACACCCTTTCTAAAATATGATATAATACCTTTCAATTACCGGAAAGGAGCTTGCAAATGGATTGGGAAGAACCACAAATTCCAACAGCGATTCTAGACAAGTACACCAAAGTATGTACCTGCCGCAGCATCAGCCGGGCAACGATAAAAAAGGCTATTACCGACGGTGCTGATACCGTTTTAAAAATCAAAGAAGCTACCGGCGCCTGTACTGGAGCCTGCAAAGGGCGAAACTGTGCGCCTAAAATCGCAGCATTATTAAAAGATACTAAAAAAGACGGCTGATATTTTGCCGTCTTTTTTAGTGCATCAGGCTTTCGTTTTTGCGATCGCTTCTTTTAATGTATGCCAAGCCAATACCGCACACTTTACTCTTGCCGGCATGTTAGCAATATTTTTCAAAGCGATCGCATCTTCCAATTCTTCAAGCTGCTCATCGTCTGTAACTTCCCGCTTGATCATTCCTAAAAATAAATCAACCAAGGCCAGCGCCTCTTCTACGCTCTTGCCTTTAATATCATCAATCATCATAGATGCCGAAGCCTGGCTGATAGCACAACCGCTTCCCTGATATGCAGCATCCTCTATAATGCCATTTTCAATAGTAAGGCGAAGAGTCAAATCATCGCCGCAGCTCGGATTATGGCCATGTTCTTCACAGGTGTAATTCGAAAGAACTCGTTTGTTTCTGGTATCCTGATTATGTTCTAAAATCAATTCAGAATACAGCTGATTCATATCCATTCTAAAACTCTCCTAGTCAGTAAGCCCCATTTGAGGACGTACGCGTTTTAATTTATCCAGGAAATATTCCACTTCTTCCATCGTATTATAGATATATACACTAACTCGATTGGAAGCCGGCACACCGAGATATGCCCCTAACGGCTGTGCGCAGTGATGTCCCGATCGAATCGCAATTCCATAGCTGTCAAGAATCGTAGCTACATCATGCGGATGAACGCCGTCAACCGTAAACGATACAACGCCATATTTTTCTTCAGGATCATCCGTTCCAATAATATGGATATGAGGAATCTCTTTCATCCCTGCTATCAATCGAGCCGTTAATTCCCGTTCGTGCTTTTCTATCTCATCAAAACCAATGGCTTCTAAATATTGGATCGCTGCGTGAAGTGCCACTGCGCCTTCCACATTTTCTGTACCTGCCTCAAACTTGAAAGGAAGCACATTAAAGGACGTTGTCTGCTCCTGCACGTATTCGATCATATCTCCGCCAAGCAAAAATGGTTCCATATCATCTAAAATAGCTTTTTTGCCATACAAGACGCCTGTGCCCGCAGACGCAAGCATCTTATGTCCGGAAAATACAAAGAAGTCACAATCCAATGCCTGCACATCTACCTTCATATGCGGTGTTGACTGCGCACCATCCAAAATAACGATCGCACCAACAGCATGCGCCCGCTCTGTCAGCTCTTTTACCGGAACTTTCCTTCCCAGCACATTGCTTACCTGAGCAAACGCAACAATTTTAGTTCTTTCGTCGATTTTATTCATTTCCGATTCCGGATACGCACCGGACTCTTTATCCAAGTACATGTATTCTAATTCTGCTCCGGTTACCCGGCAAACTCTCTGCCAGGTAACTACGTCAGCATGATGCTCAGAAATAGGAACAACGATCTTATCCCCTTTTTTCAGTTTAGCTTCTCCATAGCTGCGGCTGATCAAATTCATTGCTTCCGTTGCATTGCGCACAAAAATAATTTCTTCCCGATGGGCAGCATTAATAAATTTCTGTACTGCATCCCGTGCATTTTCGTAAGCTTCCGATGCTTCCACACTCAAAATATGTGCTCCCCGGTGCGGATTGCCATTACTGTTTTCCAAATAATGAACGATTGCATCAATTACTTGTTTTGGCTTTTGCGTAGTCGCTGCATTATCAAAATAAACAATCTGGTGTCCATTGTGGACCTTATTTAGAATAGGGAAATCTTTTCTTACATTTTCCATGGCACGGAGCCCCCTTGTCCGGATTACAGCAATAATCCATTTTTTGTCTTACCATTTGCAATACTCTGTTTTCCAACACTTCGTCTTCCAATTGATCGATAATCGGCCGCAAGTTTGATTCTACAATGATATGCTTTGCTTCCTGCTCACTAAAGCCGCGGCTCATCAGATAAAACAACTTGTCTCGATCTATCTGACCGGCACTAGCTGCATGATTTCCAGACACATCGTCTTCCTTACATAAAAGAAGAGGAAGCGATACGGAATGAACCGTTTCATCTAAAAGAAGGCAAACATCTTCTTCGGCCCCTTCGGCCCGCCGTGCCCCGCGATGGAAATCAATAGTTCCGCGAAATGTTTTTTTTGCTCCGCTCATCAACGCGCCGGTGGTGATGAGATCAGAAAAACTTTTTTCTCCTTTATGAGCCATAATATAGGAAAAATCCAATTTCTGATTGTCATTTCCCAAATAAATCGTCTTTTGGTCCATCGCCGACTCTTTACCGCATAAATCATAGGTATAATAATGCAGTACTTCGGCTCCGCCCATTTCTGCATTAACAGCTTCTACACGAGCATTGTCAGCAGCATATACATAACGATGCTCGATATGGCGGACACCGTTTCCATGCAGCTGTGTTTTTATAATTTTTACCTCGGCGCCTTCCGCTGCTTCAACTGTAGTTAAAAAGTTTACAAAGCCAAGCGGCGCATCCCCGTCAAATGTTAAATGAATCGTCGTCTTACTGTTTTCTTTCGCAGAAATATGCAGCCGTCCGCATACACTCGGCGTATTTTCTGTGAGTTCATAATGAATCCCTGCATGCTGCATGCCATTTGCTTCTATTTGCAGTAAAAACTGCTCTTCACTGCCTGCAGCCTCCCGCAAAAGTTCAGAATTAGCTCCTTGAAATGCCGGCAATACAGCTTCTGCCGCACCACGCTGAATCGGACCTTCTACTACGGCCTTTGCCGGCAAAGCATTTTCTATCTTTACATCTTCTAATATACAATGATTGACTTTCGCCCACCGATAAGTAGGCACCGGCAATTGATTATACTCTCTATTCATATCTGCCTAGTCCTCCTTATCCTATCGATCCTTCTAATTCCAAAGAAATCAAATTATTCATTTCCACTGCATATTCCAGCGGAAGTTCCTTGGAAATCGGTTCTACAAAACCACGAACCAGCATAGCCCGCGCTTCCTCTTCCGAAAGCCCTCGGCTCATCAGATAAAAAATTGCTTCATCTGAAATTCGTCCAATTTTAGCTTCATGCCCTAAATCAATATTATCATTATCGACAATAATTGTCGGTATAGTATCAGACTGAGAAATTTCATCAAGCATCAGCGATTCGCAGCTAACCGTAGCTTTGGCTCCCTCCGCCTGTTTCTTTATCTGCAGCAGTCCGCGATATAAGGCAACCCCGCCAGATTTAGAAATCGATTTGGAATTAACATTGCTGGTTGTATGCGGCGCATTATGCACTACCTTAGACCCGGTATCCAAAAACTGGCCTTCCCCTGCAAAAGTCACGCCCGTAAATTCGCAATGAGCCCCTTCTCCATTCAGAATACTCATAGGATATAAACAAGATACCTTAGAGCCAAAGGAACCGCTGACCCATTCAATAGTGCCGTTTTTGCCTACCAGGGCCCGCTTTGTATTCAGATTATACATATTTTTTGACCAGTTTTCGATCGTCGAATACCGCAGCTTCGCATTATCTTTTACAAACAGTTCTACGCATCCGGCGTGCAGGTTCGCTACGTTATATTTCGGAGCCGAACACCCTTCTATAAAGTGAGCGCTCGCGCCTTCTTCTATGATGATAAGCGTATGTTCAAACTGACCTGCCCCCGGGGCATTCAATCTAAAATAACTTTGCAGCGGAATCGTCAGTTCCACTCCTTTCGGAACATATACGAACGACCCGCCAGACCATACGGCGCCATGCAGTGCTGCAAATTTATGATCCGTCGGCGGTACCAACCGCATAAAATAGTGACGAACAATATCTTCATATTCGTTCAGCGCCGAGTCAAAGTCCGTATACACAACGCCTTGTTTCACCAGCTCTTCCTGCACACTATGATATACTACTTCCGAATCATACTGCGCTCCAACACCCGCCAATGAGGTTTTCTCTGCTTCCGGAATTCCCAGTCGGTCAAACGTTTCCCGAATATCATCAGGAACTTCTTCCCATGTGCCGCGCATATCTGTTTTTGGACGCACATACGTAATAATATTTGCCATATCCAAACCACTGATATCCGGCATCCAATTTGGAATTTCCATTTTATTGTATATATCCAAAGATTTTAAACGAAAGTCCAGCATCCATTTCGGCTCATTTTTCTTTTCCGAAATTTCCCGAACAATTTCCGGTGTTAATCCGGCTTCTGATTTATATGAATAGGAAAACTCGTCCTTGATATCATAGATACTGCGATTGACGTCAGCAACTTGTGTTTTTTTCTTTTCCATAGTGCCTCCTGTTACATCATCGCTTTGAACATATCATAGCCATTCTTTTCAATTTGCTGTACCAAGCTGGCGTCGCCGGTTGTTACGATGCGTCCATCTATCAGCACATGCACATAATCCGGCTTAATGCTCTGCAAAATCTGATTATGATGCGTAATGATCAAAATAGCATTGTCTTCATTGTGAAAACGTGCAACCCCTTCTGATACAATCCGAACCGCATCAACATCCAAACCGGAATCTGTTTCGTCCAGCATTGCTAACTTCGGATTCAGCATACACATTTGCAAAATTTCATTTTTCTTCCGTTCGCCGCCGCTGAATCCATCATTGACATACCGGTCTGCATAAGACCGATCCATATGCAGCAATTCCATTTGTTTCCGCAGTTCTTTTTTAAACGGCATCATTCGTTCTTTTACACCAGTAATAGTGCTTTTGGCAGTTCTAATAAAATTCTCTACGGTAATTCCTGGAATAGCCAACGGAGATTGGAAAGAAAGGAAAATCCCTTTTTTAGCTCGTTCATTTACCGCATCTTCCGTAATGTCTTCCCCTTCTAATAAAATTCTGCCGTCTTCTACCGTATACAGAGGGTTTCCCATGATAGCATTTACCAGCGTCGATTTCCCTGCGCCGTTCGTCCCCATTACCACATGGATTTCACCGCGGCGTATCGTCAGATCAACGCCTTTTAAAATCTCTTTTGTTTCTACCGAAACTTTTAGATTTTCTATTTTTAACAATTCGCTCAACATAATCACTCCTATTGTATTCTCAATACTATATTATAATACAACCAACCATATCTAGGCTAGTTTTACACATATCGCAAGGCATACCTCTTTTTTATAGCCATCTTTACTATATCTTGTGCTATAATTGGAATTATAACATACATCGATATTATTAGTAAGACCTTCTCTCGTCATATTTCATACTGTTTTAGTATGAAATATATAAAAACAAATTATACCTCGCTTTTACACTGTTTTTATTATACGAATTATTACGCTTCATTCCTAGCCAATATCACTATTTTGCTTTACTTTCTTTTTCATTTTCAAGCAAACACACGCAAGAAAATTCAAACTTAGAGCATTAACTTTTAGCAGATACCGTCCAGCTGTCAAATGTATCTCAAAATATTGCTCACCTATCTGCAAAGACAGTAAGCAAGGACATAATAAATACATTTTGTGTTCAGCCTATATTTTGTTTTGCCAAATTTTCCCTCTGTACTCATACCTTCCTATGCCGCTGATACAAGAATATGCCCCACACTGCAATATTACAGAAGTCCTTCGTATTATATAGTGATTTTAAAATTTTATGAGATAAATGCATCAATAGGCAGGCATTTTACTTACACATACAAAAAACGCAGCAGACAAAACTTCTGCTGCGTTTTTATACTACAAAATACATCATGACGATTGCATCTCTTTACTTCTTCTCAATCATTTCTAAATAGCGTTCTCCAATAATCCAAGCCACATAATCATCGACGGGGACAGGAGGCGACTGGAATGATAAAGGTACCAGCTTCCAAAGTCCTTTAGGCGGATTTTTTTCAAAATACCGAGTCTTTCCTTCCTGAGTCGTAAACTTTTCATTCACTAACACAATAGGAATTCCACTCTTTTTTACCAGCGTGTCCAGTCGATTATAGACAGCTTTATGATTCGTTCCATCCCCCATCGCGATGACAAATATGGGATAGTTTTGAAGCACCAGCGTCAACTCTTCTTCCAAAGAAGCCGTTTCTATAATTTTTTTCACCACTAGCTCCGCCGTATTTTTCAAAACAGCGATCCCAGTTTTATAGCTTCCCGGATCTATTGACAAGATCATACGTCTTCTCCATTGATACGCAGCGTAATACGAAGCGGCCCTTCTGTATAAATATCCTGCGCCGCAATTGCTTCTATCTTAGCTGTTCCCCCAGCCTTACTTATAAGTTGTATCGCCTGGAAAAGATCCTCCCCGGACAGCGAGCCTACGGTTCCGCTAATGGGATCCGGCAAAAGGCCGCGCTGCTGAACCTGATGGTTTACTTCTTTTAAAAATTGGATCAGCTCATATTCCACATTGCCGTCATTAGAAGCGCCGACTAGTTTTTTCTCCCATACGACGTCGCCTTTTCTGTAGATTTGGTTTCTATCATAGATCTGCAAATCTACTAGAGCAGCTTCACCGTATACGATATTTCCTGCCGCAGTAATGCGCACCATTTTTTTTGTCGAACTATTCTGCAGTTCTTCCACAGCCCGTTCAAACTCTGATTTCGAAACATACAATAAAATGGCATTTTTATCAGTAATTCCCAGCCCTTGCCGCACCACATTATTCGTATCATAAATCGCTTGTTTTAATAACTGGTCACATTCAATAGGCGTTTGATTTTCATCTACCACAAACGTAGACAAAATCTCGCCTACACGAAACAGCACCCGTCCTTCTCGAACGGTAGCCAACCCTTTCTCCAATGCTTTCGTCATCGTTTCCAAACGTGCTACGCTATCGGTCAATTCATTTTTTGTTTCTTCCAACACCTGGATTTCTTTTTCTGAAGTCGTCAGTTTTTGCGCTGCCTTTTGATACGCAGCCTCTACAATAGACAGCTTCCGGCTCATATCATCTCGTATCGCTTCTGCTTCCTCCAGCTCCTGAGTACGAAGAACAACCTTACTGTTGATTTCTTTTATTTCACTTTCTTTTTTTGCCAGCAAAATCTCGCTCTCATGGATACGTTTATTCTTCTCGGAAAGCTCTTCATTCAGCTGTTCCGTCTGCTCTTGAATTCGTTTTAATCCAAACAAAGCAACACGCACATTTTCTGACAATACAGCCATAACGCCGATGGATAAGCTGGCAATCAAAATCCCCGTAATAATAGTTACCAATATGGAAGTATGCTTAGGACGAAGGCCAAATAATGTCAGCCTTTTTTTCCCTATTTTAGTCCCAAGTTTATCCCCGATATATGCAATTCCACCACCGGTCAAGGCCAGCACTAAAAATACAATTACCCCCGTTTCCACAGCACACCTCCTCTCTTATTTCGATGCACGCCAGTTTAAATATATACCGGCAATACCACATAAAATATTCGGCAGCCAAACCGCTAAAAGAGGCGGAATATTTCCAGCTTTCCCCATAGCGGTCGCTAATGTCATAACCGAATAGTAGACAAAAATAACAATTACGCTGATGCCGAAACCTATCGATGAACTGCTTCTTTGTTTTTGCAGTCCCAAAGGAGCGCCCACCAACGCACAAACAAGGCTGGCCATCGGAAGTGCAAAGCGATTGTACATTTCGATTTTTAATTTATTTGTATCTACATGATTTGCTTCTAACGCTTTAATTTGATCCTTTAATTCCTGAATCGTCATTTCTTCCGGATCTTTTTTATTTTCTTCGATATCTTTCGGTCCTTGCGTAATCGGCAGGGTTTGCTTTTTAAATTTTAAATTTCGGTCAACTTCACCGCCGGAAGATAAATCGTAAATTACGCCGTCTTCCATTTCCCACTGCCCACTTTGCCAAATCGCGCGCTCCGCCCGTTCCATGCGGACTAAGACATTGTTCTGAAACTCTTGCAGCGTGATCGTCCGCAGTTCTTTTGTACGGCTGTCAAACTGCCGCGCATACATCAGCCGTTCTATATTTGAACCGCTCGTGTTCTTTATTACAATATGATCCTGTGTCGGCGGTATTGCATTATGTTTGATTTCTTCCCGAATAATGGTTTCATATGCATGATTAGACCGCGGTACAACATATTCATTAAATCCGATAGTCAGCACAGAAATGATAAGCGCCAGCACATATACAGGCATTGCCAGACGGGCAAAACTCTGCCCGCCCGCTCTCATGACAATAATTTCACTGGAACCGGACAGTCGGCCAAACGCCAGCAAAGAGCCCAGCAAAGTTGACATAGGAAACGTTAAAATAACAATGCTTGGAAGCGCCAGTGCAAATACCCTGGCAACCGCCCACAGCGACGCACCGTATTCGTTCATTAAATTAGCAATACGATACAGCGTTCCTGTGCCGACAAACACACTCGTAAATGCACATATTCCAAAGAGAAAGGTACCCACAAATTCATTTAATATATATTTATCCAAAATTCTCATTTCATCGTACTCCTCTTTCAGCTCTACATACTGAAAGAATCTCCCAGGTAAAATTTCTTGGCGATTTCACTATTAGCAATCGTTTCTGCATCACCTTCCAAAAGAATCTTTCCTCCGTTCAGGATGTACGCCTTATCAACGATACTCAGTGTTTCCCGCACGTTATGATCTGTAATCAAAACCCCGATGCCTCGTTCTTTTAAATACGAGATGATCGTTTGGATTTCCGCCACTGCTATAGGATCGATCCCTGCAAAAGGTTCATCTAATAAAATAAACATAGGATCCATCGCCAAACATCGTGCAATTTCTACCCGTCGCCGTTCTCCTCCAGACAGCTGCATTCCCAGCCGGTCCCGTACGTATTCCAAGCTGAATTCTTTTAATAAATCATCCGCTTTTTTCTTTTGCTCTTCTTTTGTATACTTTGTTGTCTCCAACATCGCCATTAAATTTTCTTCTACCGTCATTTTACGGAAAATAGAGGATTCCTGCGGCAAATATCCTATCCCAACACCCGAACGTTTATGCACCGGCAGGCGGGTAATATCTTTATTCTCAACGATGATCCGCCCTGCATTTGGCTGTTCGATGCCTACGATCATATAAAAGGTCGTTGTTTTTCCAGCGCCGTTAGGCCCCAGCAAGCCGACGATTTCCCCTTGTTCGACCCGCAGACTGACACCATCTACCGCATTTCTTCCTTTGTATGTTTTTACTAAATTTTCTGCTTGAATATACATATAGTCTATACCCTTCTTTGTATAGTTTACTGCGGTGTTACCACCAGTGTAGACCGTCCGTTAGTCTTTGCAGAATTGTTATCCATATGGATTTCCAATTCCGGACTTTCCAGCGTATTGCCATTTTGTACAGCTTTTGCATTTCCGGATAAAAATACGACGCCGTCATTTTTATTCGGAGTCTGCGTATAGGTAGCCCTGTCACCGGTAGCCGTAAGCTGATGTTCTTCACTTACAATGCGTACATGTCCTTCGCCGACAGCCCGCACCTCTTTCATCCAGGCTTGAATAGAATCCGCCCATAAAGAAGTCCCTTCCGACTCCGCAAAAGCATTTCCTGCAGCCGTCCCATATTCGGTTTCCATATTGTACTCTACAACATCGCCGGCAAGTTTCTTGTCTTCTCTCTGCGCCTGCACGCCGCCTCTTGCAATTACTTGATTTCTATTATGCAGCTCCACCTCGGCTGCCGTCATGTTCAATTCAGGGCCAGTCATAACTACGCCGCCGGTAAAACGCCCCGACTCCGTCTTTACGTTAAAGTTCGCAGCCGGCGCCGTTAATCTCTGCTGATCACGAATAACAACTACATTTCCAGACGCGACAGCTTCTCCAGTTTTGCCGTCATATTCCAGCGTATCTGCCGTAATAGAAATCGGCAGATTCTCCGCTGCTAATATCGGCAGACTCAGAATACAGACAGCCGTTAATGCCGCATATATTTTTTTCTTCATAGATTATTGCTCCTTTATTAATTTCGCATTGCCTTTTACCGTTAATTTTTCTAAAGAGATATCACAAACAAATGTATCGCCGGAAAGAGTGGCGTCTTTTCGCTTCAGCCGAAATGGCTTTTCCCCTTTTAAAAGATGTTTAGCCGAATCAAAAGAAATTTTCTCTCCGGTCAGCACAGAGCCATCGTCATGCTTTGCCGTTACGCTGCCTTCTACGGATATCACATTCTTTTCTAAATCTGCCACACCTTTTTTAGCCGTTAATCGAAGTACTTTTCCGTCTTTATCGTGAAACTCTCCTTTTACATTATTCAAGAATACATGTTTTGCATCTTGATCCATGGTTATTTTTTCCGCATCTACCTTCCAAACGATTTGCCCATTTTCGCGCTCTTCCAAGTTTGAACCGTCAAACTCTATCGTTCCTTCCCGCTTATTCGGCGCCTCTTCCTGCGTAGTAGTTGTCTCCGTGATACCCACAAACCAAATGCAGCCGAATATAAGAAAGGCTGCTGTGACTGCAACAGCCAGCTTATTTTCTTTTATGCGCTTCAGCATCCGTTACCTCCTGGTTTTGTTGCTGCAATGCAATGATCTCTTCCGGCTTCGTACTCCAGCGATGCTGGAACCAAAGCCATTCCGTAGGATGTTCTTTGATAAAATCTTCAATAATCTTTGCCATTTTACGAGTCATCCGAGCAATATCTTCCTCTTCATTTCCCGTATCTTCAAAATGGATAACTTCTTTTATAACCACTAAATGCCCGCCGTCAGGCTTATGAAGTGTAAAAATAGGTACGATCGGCGACTGGAAACGCCGCGAAAATACGGCCGGTCCCACCGGTGTTGACGACATTTTTCCTAAAAATTCCATGGGGACACCATGAAAACCTCCGTCCTGATCTGCCAAAAATCCCAGTAATTTTTTCTTCTTTAACGCTCTGGCAGCGCCTACCATCTCATTTCCGCCGCGGGAAAAGACTTCTATCCCAGCCATCTCCCGATATTCATTTAATATCTTTGTGAGCTGATCGTTCGGCTGCTTTTTTACAATCGTTGTTGTTGGATATCCATATAGAGCCAGCGAAGCGCCCATCCATTCCCAGTTGCCGATATGAGCGGTCAAAACAACGACGCCTTTATTCTCTGCCAAAGCCTGTTCTAAATATTCTGGATGATCCAATTCCACATATTCCCGAATATTTTCTTTTGTGAGCCGCGGAGAATACAATACCTCCATAACAGACTGTCCAATATTCCGAAATAATGTGTCCATAATTTGATTCGCTTCAGCTTCACTGCACTTTAATCCGCGTATCAAATGATAAATGCCTCGCTTGCGCTGCTTCTTCAATATTTTTGATATTACAGGACCCAGACTTCTTCCTATCGAAACCACATTCTGATATGGAAGGCAGCAAACGCACTTACTGAGTCCTTTCAATGTATGATACTGCCATTTATTAGACACACTGCTGTCTCCCTTCTCTTATTGTTCCGTCTGCATGCGGCCAGCACCGTATGCAGCCACCAACGCATTCCACGTTCCATTTTCTTTCAATATTTTTTCAATAATATCACGAACGGCGCCTTCTCCGCCATACAGAGGCGAACAATACTCTGCCGCTGCTTTCACTTCGGCGCAAGCATTTGCCGGACAAGCACCAAACCCAGCTTGAACAATGCAGCCCAAATCATTGAGGTCATCCCCGATATAAGCAGCCTCTTCCAAACAAATGCCCATCTCCTGACAAATATTCACAAATACCGAAAGTTTTTCTCCTATTCCCTGATAAATATATTCAATATGAAGTTCTTCCGCTCTTTTTTGTACCATCGGAGAATACCGGCCGGTAATAACAGCTATTTTTATACCGCTTTTTCTTGCTAACGAAATTCCCATGCCGTCAAATACATGAAACGCTTTCGCCATTTCTCCGTGTTCTCCAAAATATAGCTTGCCATCCGTTAATACGCCGTCAACATCTAGCGCAATCAATCGTATTTCTTTCATTACATGACGCCTCTTCTGAGCAAATCCGTAATATGAAGCATGCCCACTGCTTTTCCGTCTTTATCTACTACAGGCAGCACGGTAATTGGCCGTGGCTGATTCTTTTCCATGATATGGAGCGCTTCTCCGGCTAATTTTCCCTGGGTAATCGTACGAGGATTTTTGGTCATCATTGCGTCTACCGGCCATTGCAGGAAATGCGTACCGGTCTTTAACCCTCTGCGCACATCACCATCGGTAACCAGGCCAACCAGCTTTCCTTCTTCATCTACAACAGACACTGCACCGAGTCCTTTTTCCGTCATCATAAACAGCGCGTCCTGTACGGAACTGTCAATGGAAACAACCGGGTTATCGTTGCCGCCATGCATAATATTTTCCGCCGTAAGCAGCAGTTTTCTGCCCAACGAACCGCCGGGATGAAAAATAGCAAACTGTTCCGGCGTAAAATGGTGCGAAGTCAATAATGCCACGGCCAGTGCGTCTCCCAGTGCCAAGGCAACAGTGGTGCTTGAAGTGGGCGCCAACCCCAGCGGGCACGCTTCCCGTTCCACACCGGCATCTAAAATAATATCCGCATTTTTTGCCAAAGTCGACGTATGGTTTCCTACGACAGCAATCAGTTTGGCTCCTATTCGCCGAAGCGATGGCAATAAATTTATAATTTCTGTCGTTTCACCGCTGTTAGAAAACGCAATGATAATATCGTCGGCAGTCACCATGCCTAAATCTCCGTGGATCCCTTCAGCAGGATGAAGCCACAGCGACGGCGTACCTGTACTTGCCAGCGTAGCAGACACTTTCCGTGCAATATGACCGGATTTTCCCATTCCCGTTACAATCACACGCCCTTTTGAAACTAAAATAAGTTCTACCGCATCGACAAAGCTCTGATTCAGTTTTGGTATAAGCGCTTCAATCGCCTGCGCTTCTTCATGCAGTACTTCCCGCGCCTGCTCTAAAATCGTCATAGTTGATCCCTCACTATTTTTTTACAATTTTATTGATAGCTATTAAATCCGTCAAGACTTCTTCCAACGTATCTAAATAAAGCATATTCGGTCCATCGGATAAGGCTTCCGCCGGATTATCATGCACTTCCATAAACACTCCGTCTACTCCGGAAGCCACTGCAGCTCTTGCTAAATTCGCCACAAATTCTCTCTGTCCCGAAGATGCTGTTCCAGCGCCTCCCGGCAGCTGCACGCTATGTGTCGCATCAAAAACAACAGGATAGCCAAAGCTTCTCATTATAGGAAAAGATCTCATATCTACTACAAGGTTATTATAGCCGAAACTAAAGCCTCGTTCTGTCAGCATAATGTTCTCATTTCCAGCTTCCAGCACTTTTCCCACTACATTTTTCATGTCCAGCGGCGCCATAAACTGGCCTTTTTTTACATTTACTGTCTTGCCTGTTTTAGCAGCACCGTATACCAGGTCTGTCTGCCGGCATAAAAAGGCGGGAATCTGCAATATGTCCAAAACTTCCGCTGCCGGTTCAATCTGTTCGATCGAATGGATATCGCTGACCACAGGGACCTGCAGTTCTTTTTTTATTTCGCCTAATATTCGGAGGCCTTCCGTCAAACCAGGCCCCCGATACGAGCTGTAAGAAGACCGGTTCGCTTTGTCAAAAGAAGCTTTAAATACAAATGGCATTCCCAGTCTTTTACAAATTGCTTTAATGCCTTCCCCTATTTTCAAAACCCGGTCTGGATCCTCTATTACACAAGGTCCCGCCAGTAAAAACAATTCTTTATTTCCGCCTAACGTAAGATCGCCTACTTGTACAGACTTCATTCTATGCCTCTCCTTTTTTACTGAAATATTCCCGGATTTTTTTCAGATCTTCCGGAGTATCGATCCCGATAAATTTATGACTTGTTACGATAACTTGTATTTTATATCCGTTTTCCAATACTCGAAGCTGTTCTAACGATTCGGTCTTTTCTATTGGCGTCGGTTCCATTTCTGCATATTTAAGTAAAAAATCTCTTTTGTATGCATAAATCCCAATGTGCTTGTATGGAGTAGAGCCTAGTCCGAAAGCATTCCGCGGATAAGGGATCAGCGAACGGGAAAAATACATGGCTTCTCCCTGCAAATTCATCACTACCTTTACCGCACTGGCTTCCTGATATTCTTCCTCGTCCATTTCTGTCGCTACCGTTGCCATAGGCGGCGCTTCCGGCCGGATAAATACGTTGCATAACCGGTCGATAACATCTGGTGCAATCAAAGGTTCATCGCCCTGTACATTTACGATGACATCGGCTTCCGGATGAAGCAAGGCTACTTCCGCTAACCGATCCGTTCCATTCATGTGATGAGGGCTGGTCATAACGGCCGTTCCGCCAAAACGCACCACTTCGTCAAAAACCCGTTTATCATCTGTTGCTACGATTACTTCATCTGGTATCTTTGCTTTCTTTGCCTGTTCGTATGTGCGCTGAATCATCGTCTTGCCGCAAATATCAACCAGCGGTTTTCCCGGCAAACGCGTTGATGCATATCGTGCAGGAATCACACACAATATTTTCATTTCTATCCCTCCATAAGTTCACGCAGGCGCCGTTCTAAAATCTCTTTGCCTTTTGTGATCTCTATTTCAATTGTCAATATATACAGCAGTTCTTCTTTCACGATTTCTGAAAGTTTTACTGCATCTTTTTCCGTTGTAATAATGCACATCTTTGCCTGCTTCGCTCGATGTACGATTTTTTCTATTTCCTTTACTGTGTATTGATGGTGATCTTCAAAGCAATACGTTTCCGCCACCTCAATCCCCATCGTCTCAATCAAATGATGAAAGGAAGCAGGATTCCCAATAGCAGAAAAGGCAATGGCCCGCTTTTCTTTCGGCATATGCCAGGACGGCTCGCCTGCCGCCCAGCTTTGATACGTACACAGTCCTTTTATTTTATGAATACTCTCTACGATAGGCGCGTTCTTATTATAGCACCGTATCGTTTCACATACATCCTCTGTTGATTGTATTTGATCTGTTTTAGTTAGAATCACTAAATCTGCCCGATTTAAATGTTCGATAGGTTCCCGCAATATACCTCCAGGAATCACTTTTTTATTGCCAAACGGATTCGTGCTGTCAATCAGCACGATATCCAGATCCCGATATACTGCCCAATGCTGAAATCCATCGTCCATGATCAGTATATCCGGCTGAAACGTTTGGACAGCCAGCTGGCCGGTAAGGCTTCTCTTTCTGCCAATAACTACCGGGATATAGGGCAGTTTTTTTGCCAGTAAATACGGCTCGTCGCCGCCTTCTGCCGCCGAAAGAAGACAATGCTTTCCATCTGACAAAACTGCCGCTTCCCCTTCTTTTTTTGCTTTGTATCCGCGATTCAGGAGTACCGCTTTATACCCTGACTGATATAGGTATTCCGCAATATAACAAGCCATTGGAGTTTTTCCCGTTCCGCCGACGGTAATATTGCCGATGCTAAGTACTTTGACCGGAAGTTTTGTCTGACCGTTTTCACGGTGCAGGTAGGTATTCATTTTTTTTAGCATCGCCTTGGTATATACTCGGGACAGACCGCTTAATACGGCGGTTATTCCTTTATCCCACATAGTTTCAGGACCGTATTTAATTAAGCGATGAAAATAGGCTTCTCCTGATTTACGGATATTCATTCCTTTACTCCACTACAATAAATTTTCTTCTCTCATCAATCGTTTCAATTCTTCCAAGTTTCGCTTTGTAGCCCCTTGATTTTCTTCTACAATTTTTAAACAGCTCTGCCGCATAGATTCAGCCAACGCGCGGTCACGGAGTATCTGCAGACAAATTTCGCTGAATTCCGCTTCGTTCTGCGCCATTTTGCAAGCGCCTCTGCTGCTGAGCAGTTCAAAAATTTCAATAAAATTGAACATATGCGGCCCTACAATGATCGGTTTTCCATGCGCGGCCGGCTCCAAAATATTATGCCCGCCGACAGATACCATGCTTCCGCCGACAAACACCAGATCGCAGATACTATATATCCGCCCTAATTCTCCAATCGTATCTAGGATAACACCATCTGTTCCGGCCTTTGCTTCTTCTCTTATATCGCTTCGCTTTTGCAGAATAAGACCATATTTACGCGCCGTTTCCGCTACTTGATCTGCTTGAAAAATATGGCGCGGCGCAATAATAAGTTTTGCTTTCGGGAATTCTTCCCGGATCTTTACAAAGGCCCGGCAAACAATATCATCTTCCCCGCTGTGCGTACTGCCGGCAATCATAACAGGACCTCCGTCTTTTTCAACGCCAAACACAAAGCGAAACCGCTGCTTTTCTTCTTCGCTTACAATCGCATAGGATTGGTCGTATTTAGTATTCCCTGTTACCGTCACTTTATTCGGATCTGCGCCGATATGAATGATATTCTTTTTATCTACCTGGCTTTGCATACAGAAAATCCGAATAGAGGACAAGATCTTTTTGGTAAAACCATGTATCAGCCGATACCGAAACGCACTCCGCTGACTGATCCGCCCGTTTACCATCATAACTGGAATTTTCTCTTCTTCTGCTATCCGCAGAAAGTTCGGCCAAATCTCCGTTTCTACGAGCAGAATAATTTTAGGCCGGATAATATTTAAAATCCGGTTCGTAAAATACGGCAAGTCCAAAGGAAAATAGAGCAATCCGTCCGAATCTTTAATAATTTGGCGCGCCATGCGGTATCCGGTAGCCGTAACAACGGACACCACGATAACCGCTTCCGGCATCTCTTTTCGTATTTCCCGCACGATAGGACTTGTAGCAACAATTTCTCCTACAGACGCTGCATGAAGCCATATAGCATGACGGTTGGATATTTTTTCTTTTAATTCAGCCGGCAAATAACCGATGCTTTGCTTGATACGCTGAAAGAATCCTTCTTCTTTAATCAGCCGATATAAAAGCATTGGGATCAGCGTCGCCCAGTACATTACCAGCGCTATATTATAAAACCAATACATATTTTTATCCTTCCGCTTTTTCACTAAATTGCACCGAATATAAGTATGCATAAAGCCCATCTTTTTTGAGCAAATCCTGATGGGTGCCGACTTCTGCGATATGGCCTTTATCGATAACAACGATCATATCCGCATTTTGTATCGTACTCAGCCGGTGCGCTACCGCAAACGTCGTCCGCCCCTTCATCAATCGATCCAACGCATTCTGTACTACCTTTTCACTTTCCGTATCCAATGCAGACGTTGCTTCATCTAAAAGCAAAATCCGGGGATTTTTTAATATGGCTCTGGCAATAGCGATTCGTTGGCGCTGCCCCCCGGAAAGCGAGCTTCCCCGCTCTCCCACCATTGTATCATATTGAGCCGGCAAACTCATGATAAATTCATGGGCATTCGCCGCTTTTGCCGCTTCAATGACCTCTTCATCGGAAGCATCCAGCCGTCCATATAAAATATTATTTTTTATCGACGCGTTAAAAAGCATCGTTTCCTGCGGTACCAGAGCGATCTGATTTCTAAGCGAAGCAAAGGTCACATCTTTTATATCGACCCCATCAATCAATATGCGTCCTTCTGCCGTCTCATAAAAGCGGGGAAGCAAGTTGATAATCGTAGATTTTCCCGCACCGCTGGGGCCGACTAACGCCACCATTTCCCCCGGTTTCACATCGAGAGTGAAATCCTGCAGCGCCATGCGCGTTCCATCATAAGAGAATCCCACATGCTCAAACGAAACACGTCCTTCGATTGGCGGAAGTGCAATCGCGTTTTCCTTTTCTTTGATTTCCGGCTCCGTATCCAGTATTTCAAAAACCCGATCCGCCGCAGCCAATGATTTTTGAATATTCCCATACACATTACTGATACGTTTCACCGGATTCGCTAAGTTTATCGCATAAATCAAGAATGCAATCAATGCCCCTGCGGTAATCACGCCATTGATAACGCTCATGCCGCCGTACCAAATAATTGCAGTGATCGCAATAGCCGCCAGAAATTCAACAACCGGCGTCAAGAGAGAAAGTAATTTTGACGTCCGCATGACCGCGCGGAAGTTTTGATTGTTTTGCTCAGTAAACCGATTTATCTCATAGTTTTCCCGATTAAAGGACCGAATGATTCGAATGCCGGAAATAGTTTCCTGAAGCAAGGCCGTAATATCTGCGATTCGCCCCTGCACTTCATGGCCGGCACTGCGCAGACGTTTTCCAAAAAAGTCCGTCGTTATCAGCACTATGGGCACAATTGTCAGCGTCAGCAGCGTCAATTTCCAGTGAAGCAGAAACATGGATACCAACGATCCAATCAGCACAACCGTTTCCGAAACCAGAGATACCAGGTTATCTACAATTGCCGCTTGCAATGCCGATACATCATTCGTCATATTGCTCATTACAGCCCCTGTTTTTCTGCGGTCATAAAAAGACTGCGATAAACGCTGTAAATGCCGGTACAATGCTTCCCGTATATCGATGATCACTTTCTGGCCGATATAATTCATTAAATAGGTCTGTCCATAAAAAAACAGTCCTCGAAAAAAGAAGAGCACCAAAATGCCAAACACGATCAAATTCAGTGTAAAAACATCTTTTTGGGTCAACACTTTATCGATCACATCTTTAATCAGCCACGGTACAACCACATTTGTAGCCGACGCCAGCACCATGCACAGAAGCGACACGATCAGCCTCGGCACATACGGTTTTACAAATACCAGCAGCCGCCGATAGCTTTCATAGCTTTTATATGTTTTCATTCCTTACTCCTTTGCGATGGTTAAAATCAGTTCAGCCACGCGGGAAACTGCTCCCGGATCGCCTAACGCCGTTTTTACGCCGGCCAATTCCAACTTCATCGTATTTCTATATTCTTCATCATCCAAGAGCCGGCGAAGTGCTCCTGCCACATGCTCCGGAGTCGCCTCATCCTGTAAAAATTCCGGAATGATTTCTCTGCCTGCCACGATATTCGGCAGCCCAATCATTTTTATATTCACTAAAATCTGCGCCAGCCGATACGTAAGAGGCGCTACCTTGTAAATCAATACCGTAGGAAGTTCCATCAGCGCCGTTTCCAGCGTCGCCGTACCGGAAGCCGCCACCGCAGCAGTACATACATTCATCACATCATATTGCTTTCCTTCGGTGATAACATACGGTATTGCTGCTTTCTCCAACTGCTCTGTCAGCATTTTCAGGCTGATCGTAGAGGCTCGCGGAACAACAAAGCACAAATCGTCATACTGCCGCTGCAGTGCTTCCGCTGCTTGCAGCATTACCGGAAATAACGACTGCACCTCTTGTTTCCTGCTCCCAGGCATTAAAAGGATGGCTCTCTTTCCCTCCGGAATCCCCATAGTATGCCGAGTTTCTTCTTTAGACATCGAAGCCTTTACGATATCCAGCAGCGGATGACCCACAAAAGTAACCGGCGCGCCGATTTCTTCATACGCTTTTGCCTCAAATGGGAAAATAGACGCTACGCCGTCTGCATACCGTGCAATATCTTTCCCCCGGCTTTTATGCCAGGCCCAGATCGTCGGTAAAATATAATATACTACCGGTATCCCTAATTTTTTAGCTGTCTTCATCAGGCGCATATTAAATCCCGGATAATCTATACAGACCAGCACATCCGGCCGCTCTTTTTTCATTGCCTCAGCCAGCGTGTCGCGAAGGCGGAAGAAAAACGGGATTTTTTTTATAATTTCCGCAACACCAATAAAACCCAAGTTTTTTATATCATAAATGATTCGAACACCGCTTTCCGCCATCTTTCCGCCGCCCATACCAAAAAGCTCCGCATCAGGCGCCGCTTTTTTTATGGCCGCCGCTACGCTTGCGCCATGCACATCGCCGGAAGCTTCTCCGACAGAAAACATAATTTTCATATCTGTCCCTCTTTACGTACAGCGCATATGCAAATATTATGCTTTGCAGCTAGCTTTAAAACCGCTTCCTGTTCCACGAATAAGGTGCGCTTTGCTTCCATAGCTAATACGGAACAGCCGCTTTCTATCATCGATTCTATCGTCTTTTTCCCGACGGCGGGCACATCAAATCGGACATCTTGATTAGGTTTCGCTACTTTTACAACGACAGAATTTCCCCGGCCTAACTTACCGCCCCGCAAAATGCAGGCGTCAGTCCCTTCAATGGCTTCTATTGCCATGACGGCTTTATGCTTAACGACAACCGTCTGTCCAATATCCAAAGCACCCATCTCTTTAGCAATGTGAAATCCAAATTCGATATCTTCCCATTCTTCTTTAGTCGGTTTCCGCTTCGATAATATCCCTTCTTCCGGCATGATAGCCTGAAGGAAACTAGTCTGATCTGCAACGGTGATGCCATCTTTCGCCAATTCTTCTACAATAGCCAGCATAATCGTGTCATCTTCACGGTTTCGCAGGCGATTAAGCAGCTTTAATGCTCGCATGTCCGGAAAATTCAATCCCTGGAACAACACTTCTTTTGTGACCTTGCCAATCATGGTCACTTCCAGCGCCTGTTCTTTTACCAACGTTTTTATTACTTTATCCAGTTTCGCTACATTTATTTCATAATATACATCTGCTTCTTCTTTCAGTTCCGGAGCCGTCCCTTTCAGAAGACTGATTACTACTACTGCATATCCTTGTTTCTGCGCTGCCCGCATGAACTCCACCGGCAAATTTCCCACGCCGGCCAACAATCCTAACCGTTTCATATGTCACCGCCTAAAAATTTTAAACTACCCATTATTTTACCACATATTCTTATTAAATATCAAAAAAAGATGGATAATAAACCTATCCATCCTTTTCTGTAACTATTCTCTTCTAGCGCGGCAGATGCCTCGTTCTGCATCTCGCAGAAAACGCAGCAAATGTTCAACTTCTTCCGACGAATCCAGCTCCTGCTCCATTTCAGCGATCGCCTGTGAAACATTTAAGCCGGATCGGAACAATATCCGAAATCCTTTTTTCAAATTCGATTTTACGCTGTCGCTCATTCCTGCCCGCGACAAACCTACGCTGTTCAGACCAATAATGCGTGCCGGCTGTCCGTCTGCAATCATAAACGGCGGGATATCCTGCACGACTTTTGCCAATCCGCCGATCATGGCATTGCGGCCTACTTTTACAAATTGATGCACGCCAGCCAATCCGCCGATTACGACGCGGTCTTCTACAATAACATGGCCGGCCAGTCCAGCGCAGTTACTCATAATGACATTATTTCCTACAATGCAGTTATGAGCGATATGCGTGCATGCCTGAAACAAGCAATTAGAACCAATTCTGGTCTCACAGCCCTCGCCGGTCGCCCGGCTCACGGTAACAAATTCACGAAATACGGAGTTGTCTCCAATATATACATAACTTTTTTCACCGTAAAACTTCAAGTCCTGCGGCTCAGATCCGATTGAAGCACTCGGGAAAAACCGGCAGTTCTTACCGATTTTTGTCCAGCCGTCAATAACGACATGCGCCATTACCTCGGTTCCTTCCCCGATTTCGACATGGGGTCCAATTACTGCATAAGGGCCGATTTTTACGCCCGGTCCGATTTTAGCATCGGGATGAACACAAGCGGTCGAATGAATCATCGGCTCTGCCTGTACTTTTATCTCTTCCACGTTCGTGTCACTCCTCATACCTAGGTTTCCTTTACTATCGTCGATGCTTATTTTTTTGGATCCTGGCCCGGCATCAACGCAAACATATACGTTCCTTCCGCGCACAGCTTATCCCCTACATACGATTTTGCCTCTACTTTGCCCATGCGGCCTTTTATCTTCGTAATTTCCGCTCTCATCACTACCGTGTCCCCCGGAGTTACCGGATGACGGAAACGGAGCCCGTCTATTCCTGTAAACATAGGAATCAGTCCGCGGTTTTCTTCCGGATA
>OHAY01000679.1_pt1 | contig 34671 bp, 46 predicted proteins | sample 1577191 | NCBI WGS metagenome assembly OHAY01 (sample SAMEA3541504, study PRJEB24748) | human gut metagenome | biome: human gut; feature: human-associated habitat; material: faeces | place: China | collected 2012 | reverse complement strand
TGTTCTTTCGCAGGCCGATTTTATCGACTTACGAAGGAACAACACGCTGGCTTTTTAAACTGTTGATACTTGCTTGGACTATTCCCACCCAGCTTTTTTATCCCTGCAGGTATTCCCTGTTATACTATTTCCTTCTTACTGAAACCAAAATCTTTGATTCCGTATCGTCTTTGGGATTTCGGCATTCTTTTTCTTCAAAGTTATCGCATATTTGGCAAAATCCTTTTGGAGTTGTTAATTAACGCAAATATGTAAAAATACTGGACTTATTTTTCTTTCTTTTCTCTTTCTTTTATTATAATTTTCTTTATCTATTTCTTTCTTTCAGAAAGTTTTTATTACCGTATAGGGTAATGTTAATGGACTTTAATGGGATTTGGTGCGTAAATAGAAATGCCCTAAATTTGCAGCCAAGAAAATTTTTGGAGTTATGAAGACAAACAGAAACAGAAATGCAGAACTCATGCTTAGAATATATGAGTCTGTCATCTTTCCTGGCAAATGCCAGCACCTATCAAGAAACGAGCGAGAAGTATTTCGCTCAGTGTGGTCATACGACATCACCTATCTATATCCGTCGGTATACAAAAAGAATGATACGGATTGGATGGAGTTCGGCTTATTCGATTCCAAGAAAGTGGGACGGATGGTGCCGTTCTATAATATACAGCAAGAAAGATTCTTGCAGCTTTCAGAAGAATGTGTTTGGATAGAGAACTTTGTGGAGTGTCCAATGGAAATTATATATCAGGATGACTTCACCTTGACATTTACCCCAGATTATCTTCTGAAGTTAGCAGACGGGAGCATCGTCATACTCATGCTGCAGTCTTACAAGTTGTTCTCCACGCAAGATGTGCAAAAGAAATGGCATAGTCTGATGGAATATTGCAAGAAACATGGCTACGGATGCGTCATGTTTGACCTAATTAAAGGCATCAGTCTCAAATGGCTTCTTGGAATCTGGCGAAACAAGGACATGAGCAGGTTTGAAAATGAGGTATTATCTATGCTGGACAGCAAGAATAGTCATTGGATGGATGGGATTACCCTATCTAAAATCATGGATAAGCATCATGCCAACTTGTTCGACTTTCAAGTACTAGTGCTTAAGAACAATCTCTTGTTCCTCCCACAAAATGGAAAAAGAAAAGTGGATCTAATAAAGAGCCACGAACAAAACCTCTTTGATTCACAACTAATGATAGACAGTTATGCAGAAAATAATACAGCACAAAGACGAAACCATATACGAGTTAGGATGTAGTTCTGAAGACTTGGCTTTTTGGTCATCTTTTGGTTTTAAGCCATACCTATATGACAAGTTTAAGGACAGTTATTCAATGAGGAAAGTCTGTCCCTTTAGAATTCATAGGAAGATTAGCAGCTTATCCGTAGTCTCAAATGGCAGCAAGGAAGGTCTTGCCGATAGATGGGGAAATATCATTTTGGCCTGTAAGTACGAAAGGATAGAATTATGTATCAACGATGAAGCATCAGGTATTCATGTTTTACACTTTATGGCATATACCTCTCAAAGGATAGAAATATTTAGATATATTGGTGGAAATCCGAAGAAAGTGCTTCAATTAGAAAAACTTTGAGATGATATCTAAGTTGTCATTCTTTCTCCAGTGGGCAATCCTCACCTTTTTATGCTCTTTAAAAGCAAGTCTTTACCTCTTTAGCTTTTTACGTAGCAAAGGTAAGGCAGCTAGCTTAGATGCCAAGTACCACCGTAAGTTAGATAACAGAAATCCTGCGGCAGCCTTCCACAATCAAAGATTGGGTATTCCGCAGGATTTATGTCATCTTCCTTGGCTTTCTAAGGCATTAGCCGCCTTGTGATAGAGCACGTAAAAAGGCTATGGTGTAAACGGACATGCCGGAATATCATAAAAAAAAGTTCGGATTTACTGGAAAAAGAAGCATATAAAAAGGGCTGATGTACCAGAAATCCAGAATCTTTTTTTGAGGAGTTTGAGAGTGTGTGGATGATTGCATTCCCTTTCACTTACTTCTAAACTGAAAATGGATAGATATACGCTTTAAAGGATTATTCTTGCATATATGCAGCATATAACCTCCAAGAGTGTTAAACTGGAGCTTTAATTCTGCAGAATGAGGATACCCGGATGAAATCCATTAACTTTGTACAGATATTTAGAGTGGAAAAATATGAAAGCAACGGAGATTATATGGAAGGAAGAGAGCATCTTGCCACATAGCGCAAATGCCTATCCTAAGGGGAAACCCTATATGGTACAGATGGTGCAGGGCAATGTATTTCCTATTTCCAAGGCTCAAGCCATCAGTTTTGTCAAAATGGGATGCTGCTTGGGCGCATTGAACAGCGAAGATGTAAGAGTTGTTGAACTTTTGCTGAAGAGACACCAACTTGAAGGCTGTTATAGATATACCCAAGGAAAAGACTTTGTCAAGCTCATCAACCAGTGTGATTTGGACAAGGCCCTTCAGGCTGAGTATGGGTTTTAAAGAAATGCCCTCCGAACTCATGTGAGAACAGAGGGCTGCCAAAGGAATTATATTTCCAGAAGCAATGGAATTTCCATCGCTGCTAAAATGGATGCAAAAGTACAAAAATAATTTCCTCAGCACAAGATTTTAAGTGACATTTTAATGATTAAATAATAGAATTAGAGTATTAATAGACAAAAATGAAAAAGATTATGAAGAAAACAATGGTAGCAATGATGATGTTCATCATCTCCAGCAGTGCTTCTGCACAGAACGTGAAGGAGCCAGAGTACAATGGGCAAGTGGCAATTCTCCAAGCGGACAGTTCTTTGGTGGTGCTACAAAAAGAAGTGGCCCAAATGAAGACCAAAACCACTGGTTTTGGATACATTCCCATACCAGGCAGCAGCTTGCTTGACAAGGGTAAGTCATTTTTGCAGGTCAAAGGCAATGCCTCACCTAATAAAGTGACCCAAGGAAAGGTAACCTTGGTCATTAGAGTCAAGGACAATAATGAAGACCCGAAGAACGCAATTGGGGTGTTTCAATTCGAGGCCAAGAAGAAGGAACGCAGATATCAACTGGCTGAAGTGGGTGTGCTATCCGGCATGAAGGCTACAACATCATTCAACACCGTTGACTATGAAGTCAAAAAGTGGGGAACAAGTTCTTATCTTATAGCCATCAAGCATCTGCAACCAGGAGAATATGGGGTGACTGCAGCCGATTTGGGCAATATCACAACATTATCAGTTAAGTAAAAATACCAATCATTTAAAATTCAAGAGTATGGGAGCAATATTTTTAGTTCTGTTTTTCGCATGGCTTTTCAAGGGATTTGGCAAAGCCATGAAGCATAGCGGTGATACCTTCAGACCAGACAAATAATCATAGGTAAAGTTCAACATTCATCATAACTCCAGCCCACCAAGCCATCGTGAGAAGGCAGGTGGGCATTTTCATTTAGTCACACTCAAAACATATTTTTTTCTTAAGCTCATAGACTTTTTCTTCGGACAGAGGTCCACATAGCCTTTCTAACAGTGGTACCATCTTGCTGGACTGAGGAACATATTTTTCATAAATTTCCACTGGGATAGTACATCGATTCAAGAAGGTCATCAGCAGATCCTTCATTAGTTGTCCGTTTACAGTTGAATGATCATCATGATACAGGGGAATGGCCAATGAAGTAATTCCCTTATCCTCATAGGTAGCCAGTAACTTATCAAAGCTTTGACGAATGACATCCAAATCAATAAGTTCATTGGCATTACAAACAGGCATCGTCATAATGAGATGCTTCGTACCTCGATATATCCATAACAACCCAGGTCTCAGAAGCTCTCTCTCGCAGAGGCTTTGATATTTCCTAACCATTTCTGGATACTTACGAATATAGCGCAAGCCGGCCTCGCCCAATATAATGCCGTGGCAAGAAACAGGGACAACAAGGGTCTGGCAATGACTGAACAGTATGTCTCCATACAGGATTTTCACATTTCCCATAAACACACTATTTGACCAATCCCTCACACATAGCTTCCACATACAAAAGAATATCCTCAAAGAGTACTTTCTCGTCTGAATGAAGATCAGCTTTTCGTAACTTATCAGACAATCTTTGGAATACCTCAGGTTCATACTCAAAATGGTCTATCAGGAAATACCGAAGGAACTGCTTATCCTTGGGATGTGGCAACTGAAGGAAGCGATAGACAAAAGCCATAAGCTTTTTTTGTCGAAAGCGATCCATCGTGAAACTTCTGCCTGTATCCCAGTCGAACCATACGGTCAATAAAACAGCTTCACTCTTTAATCTGTCCAACTGGATTTGAATGACTTCTATCTTAAATTTCTCTGCCAGTACGGATTGCAAGGCTATGACATCCTCCAATTTCACATTCGGTGAAATTGGAAACCGGATTTCTCGAAAGAGTACCATATTGGCAAAACCGAGATTGTTATTAAACTGTCTGGCTCTTAAGAGGAGCTCGCGATGCTTATCTTCTACACTTACCCCCATCCAGAATTCATCCGACAAAGACAAATTTTTGCTCTTTGGTTGGATATTGAAAAAATGCTTCATAATTTCTAAACTCTATAACTACTTTTTCCAAAGGTCACCATCCCTATACGTATGCTTAATCTCGTAATAAACCGCTACCAGAATAGCTACAATGACAATGCCTAAAGCTACTATCAGTCCCATAACTCCTACAAACAAGTTGGAATTTCAGCAGAGGATAACTCCTTGACGAACTCCATAAGGTTTCTGTGTCCCTTATATAGGACATCACAGTTCTTGGTTTTTTTTTGGTTCCTTTGCTGAAGGGTCTTGGAAATCGTTTTCCCCAAATCAGTGTTTGGGAAGAAGAGATAGACTTCATCAAAGTCATCGCTATCCACAACCATGTGCATGAAGTTAGAAACATGTGACATGATGATACAGGTTGCTGCTTGAGGTAGGCGGAAGTGATTCATACCCTTGAGTTCCCAAAAGGCAAGATAATCCAAGAAATCATAAAACAAGCAGCACACGTGTGTTACATTCTGCCTATGTGGACGAAGTGTTATGGTTGCCGTTGTCTTCAATGAAAAAGGGCGTTGCGTATATTCAGGATTGAAAACTTCATATCCTCCAATATCATTTTTCATGCCGATTCCCTGATAGCATTTATTTACACAGAGAAACTCTACCCTTGATAGGCTCACAGGTAATCTTGAAAAGCCCATATCCTTGAGCATTTCCTTGTCTGCTTTGTTAAGCCTCACAAGTCTTATGTCATCAGTAGTGTAAATAAATGATGAAATTTTAAGGTTGTTCATTGTCATGTTTATTTTGGTTGTTATTATTTTATATTGCATCTACCTGATGGAGCATTTCCCAGAGATTCTCAGAATTGCCTCCACCTGCAAAAAAATCACTCACGTCTTTTGACTGTTTACTACCTGGCAACGGTAAGTCTATCTTAGCTACAGGATACTTATCCTTCAATTCACAGACTCTTGAACTTGACTCTGCTTTACCAGTAGAGTCCGTGTCGTACAGGAATATTATCTTTGAGAAACGCCTGGCAAGGTCATCCATGATAGATGCATGCATCTTGGCGGTCTCACTATTCAAGCATATGGCATGAAATCCATGGGCAGCCAAAGCTAGTACGTCCTTTTCGCCGCCAGTTACGATTACATATTCACCAGAAGAGGGCAGTTGCTCCTTTCCAAAGAGATAAGGCGAAGGTAGCTTTCCTGCATACAGAAAACGGTTCTCAGATCTAGGCCTATAGACCTTGAGACCCTGACCATCATCAAAGAAATAACCATAGCAGGGAGTCAATGCAGTGGAATAGATTCCATATTGACCTCCAGATGGGTTAGTAAACAAACAACTCTTCAAACTTCTAACATGATATTTTTGAAGAGTATCTTCGCTTATACCATAATGTTCCCAATAGGAAAGTTCATCCTGCGAGAAAGTTTTCTCTTCCGTCGCAAAAGTAATCAAACCGTCTTTCTTGGGAGACGGAATTATACGAATTTCATTGCAGGTGCCCTTTATGGGAAGTCTGGAGGCATCATGCTGATCACCAAATACCCCCAGGCACATATCCTGGTCGATAGCCTTCAACAGTCGAACAAACTCCATCTGAGGATTGATGCCAAGAACCAAACCGGCCACAGCAAAGCAATTTCCTGAGAACCTGCCATCGCCAAAGTCCTGCAAATAGTAATAGGGCAGACCACCCGGTTCCTGATTACAGTAAAGCTTGCATGATGGACGCATGTCATCCTCACGGAAAGGACTACGAAATTTTGGCTTGAGACATTCCTTACCCAGATAATGGACAAAGATATCCAAACCACCTGAAGTCTTTCTCAAGATTATCTCTTTTTCAGTCATACTAAAACCTTGCTAAGTTTTGTGAATAATTGCGATAGTTGGTATCAGGCATGGTCACGACCTCCATCATATGTTTCACTCTATCCGCCGCTCTATCGCCATAACGATTTCGTATAACATCCGATGGCAAGTTTGTGGTAACGATGGAAATCAGACGATTCTCATAACGAAATGCCAATAACTCAGCAAAAGGGTTGCATTGCTGGCCATAGTTCATAATTTTCTCCGGCTCTGCACCCAAATCGTCAATTGCCAAAAGTGCCTCTCTTTGATAACGCTGGAATTTCTTAGGATCATTCACATAGACATTGCAAAGCTGAGTGGCAGATATGACAACAAGACCAGCCGAAACTTGATGGGATGGATTTGACTTGATAGGATCTTGTATATCCAATGATAAAATGAGTTTCTGAATAGCCTTGACTATTGTCGTCTTACCAGTCCCACCTAAACCACATAGCCATAACCCACACTTATAGCTATATCCCACAAGCCATCCTGAAATCATAGCCAAAGCATTCTCATGCTCAGGGCGATGAATGTAATGAATACTGGCATCATTCACGCAATTTACATAAGCCTCCGTCAAGGCATAGTGGCAGAATGATTGGTTAAGGGGCAATCTGAAAATACCTTCTGGGGTTCGTGTTGAACGAAGACGATTCAAAATCCCAATCTGCTTAAATGTCAAATTCGTTTCTATTAAATGCATTTATAATTGATAATTATGTTTGTTAGAACTGATTTGTGTATATCTTTCCTGAACTTGATGACTTTGGGGTAAACTTGGAACCATACTCCAGAGTACCAGTTTGCGCCTTCTGCTTGTTGACCCAATCACAGAAATGACTCATATAATCTTGAAGATTCTCATGAGAATCCTTTCCTCTGCACAGCATATCAAGCTCGAAAGATTCCAGTAAATGCCTAACCACTTCAACTGAATCCAGTCGATAACGCTTACAAATACCTGAAAGCCATCTGCTATTTTGGATCAAACTAACGTAGTAGCTTTCTTTGCTTGGTTTCTTTGCTTGGTTTCTTTCAACCTCCACCAATCCAGGGCTTTCTTGAAAAGCATCATACGCACATATACACGCGGATGATGATATTTTATCTTTTTCTTCTTTATATCTTTCTATATTATGTGTCAGTTGTTCGTCTCCACTTTGTCGGAAGTTCGTCGGTCGCATGTCTGTGCTTTGTCGGTTGTTTGTCACCAGTTTGTCACCTTGAAAATTTTCGGTCTCATAACAGTATGGTACACAACTGGTTACAGGATTACGCCCGCTGGTTACTTCTTGTCCAAAATCAACGTTTTGGAAATAAAGATTATTTTGTTGGACAAAGTTATTTTGGATAATGTTTGTGTTTGAACCCGTATTGTTAGAACAGTCTTGATAATGACAATAATTAGAAATCGTGATAAGGTTGGAAAGGAAAGCAGAGTTTGGAAGGATTTCAATCTCACCTGTATTCTGTAACTTTTTGAGACAAGTCTTTATGCTTTGCACAGAAATACCAGTTTCTTGTTGGAGGTTATTCTTGCTGAGAGCCAGCTGAGCACGCCCAAGGGGACCATTAGGCAAATCTTGTCTCTGATAAGAGGCTCTTAAAAGCAAGTGAACAAAAAGGTGAACCATTTCAGCATTGGCATACCAACTCCAATCAAGAATCTTTCTATAAAGTTTAATCCACCCCACAGCATTGCTTTCTTCATCGAACTGCTGAAAACTACCATAATCCAGCATGGTAATAATAGTACCGCGGCTGTTGGAAACAATAGTAACTTCATTTGTCTTGGACAGTTTTTTCAAGCAAGTGCGCACATTACGTGGTGAAAGACCTGTTCTGCCTGAAATCTGAGCATGGCTTGTCACCAATTGTCCAGGCATAATGGTCAAAGTTTTGTATTCGGTCTTTTTCACATTAGCCTGGAGCAACAAATACAGATATAGGTGAACCATATTGGACTCACTATACCATCGCCACGAAGTAAAACTTCTTGGCAGTTTTAGCCATGTACCATTTGTTTGTATCATTTCATTTCATTTAAAAACACCTACTTGGTAGGTTGATAATTTATTAAGTTAGTTCCTGAACAATTTTAAAGGAGAGACTATTTCTACCACTTTTTGTAGATAAAACAAGACTCTCATCCAGGACTTTAACCACTCGGATCTGTGTGAGGTTTCTGCTTCCACGATGCCATCTCACAGAGGTGTTCTCTATAATGTTTTTAATGATAGTCAATCGCTTCTTACAAGCGTCTGTTGAGTCTTGCCAATCATATACCGTTGGAGGAATCTTATATAGCAGACACACCATCCAGGTTGGTTTAGTATCACAATGTATTGTTTTCTTTATCTTATACATTAGAAATGCAATTTATAACACCTATTAGTCAAGAGCGTATATATCCCTTATGGGGAATCATTCTGAAAATACCAATGATACTCCTTACTTAATTCTACATAAAAAGTAACTAAACTATATTTCAATCCTATGTTGATTTGACTCAATATATATTTGGCCTTATTCTTCTATTGATTGCATCTATTTTCTTCTAGGTGTTGTCGTTAATACTTCTATTCTTGATATTATTATAATGTCAAACTATAAAAGTCTAAACATTTTTCATGTTGCAAAAATAATAAAATCCTGTCATATCTATAACAAATGTATAATATATTAACATATTTTATAAACTTAAAGATACATATTTTAACAGCTTACTTACAATATGATTATTTTATATGACTTTTTAAGCCTAATTTTAACAAACTGTTACTTTAGTATATTATAACATTAGTTTATGATATAATCAGTACGCGTAGTCATAATGTCAACAATATTTGCTAATAAAGAAAAAAAATACAGATAATATGACACGTATTTAAATTTTTATTCGTACCTTTGCATCGTCTTTCGAGACATCATTTTCGTGGGAAAAAGTAAAGTGCCTCAACACTGTAAAATCGCCAAAATTTAACATTAATGCATGAGGCACGGAGCAACTCATATACGTGGGTTGTCTTTCCGTGCTGCATTATGGGGTTTGGCGATTCCAACAGTGGGTATGGTAGGCAGCCCACTTTTTATTTTTAGGAATTTTAGTATTCAGAAAGGCTATAGGGAGAAAATAATTTTCAACAAAATAATATATATCCTTTATTTAATCATTTTTTTGCCAAATTAAATTTGACTATATGAACGGAAATGAACTAAGGAACATACTTGCAGCAAAGGGAATCATACATAAAGACCTTGCGGAGAAAATGGGCATCACACAATCTTGTTTCAGCCAATTGTTAAGAGCACAGGACATACGAACAGGATTGCTGGAGAAGATTTGTGATATTTTGAATGTTCAAATGGATTTCTTTTATGGAGACACAAAATATCTAGCACAAAACAATCAACTCATAAGAGAAGACATCAAGTCTCTAAGTAAACAACTGGACAAGATACAAAGCCAGTGTTCTCAAATCATTTATCAAAATACAAAAGCCAGGTAAAAGATATATATAAAGACGCCCTCATAGCCAAGTATATCTCAACTTTAGCATGAGGGCTTACAAAAATGTTAGACAAAGACTTTTATCCCTTGATGACGGCAATAGGCAGAAGATGGGTTCTTATTTTAACCAAGTCCATCTCTTGTGATAGAACCTCCTCGATATTCTTATATGCAGAAGCAGCTTCCTCCAAATCCTGCTGGCATCTGATGGCATGAACGATGCCTTTTTCTTCAAGCTTGTTAATCTCATCCTCAAGGTTCAATGTTCTCACGGCCTCGGTACGGCTCATGGCTCTACCTGCCCCATGGGAACAACTCATAAAACTCAGTGGATTGCCAAGTCCCTCCACAATGTAGCTGCTGGTACCTTGTGAACCTGGTATGATTCCAATTTCACCCTCACGTGCGCTAGTTGCTCCTTTTCTATGCACTATACACATATTGTCAAAATGGGTTTCCCATGCAGCATAGTTATGGGCAATATTAATCATGGACTCAAACGTCACTTCCGGTAAGGCATCAGCAATGACTTCTTCTATACGCTCCATCATCAGTTTTCTGTTGCACAGTCCAAAAGCGATACAGTATTCCATCTCATGCCAATAATCATTGAATTCCTGTGTTTTCAACGGAAGGAAAGGTAAATTGATCTCTGGCTTGACCACAGAGAAATATCTCTCATTGAGCACGGCAGCCTTATTGTTATAATAGTCACCAACTTGCTTGCCTAGGTTTCTGGAACCTGAATGAATCATAATCCAAAGAAAGCCCTCGTCATCTTTCTGCAACTCTATGAAATGATTGCCTCCTCCAAGTGTACCCACCTGTTTGGTGGCTGAAACATATTGACGCTTGACCACTGTCATATTCTCAATATCAAATTCTTGAGGCATATACTTCTCGTCCTGGGCCGTCTTGTGATGTTCCATTCCAAGAGGTATCTGCTTTCTGATTCCACGCATAATTTTCTTGCGTAGAACGTCCTGTGCAATGGTCTCTACCTTAATATTAGTCTTGACTGCACACATGCCACATCCAATGTCCACGCCAACGGCATTTGGTATCACGGCATTCTTAGTTGCCAATACTGAGCCGATAGGCATACCTTTACCACCGTGCAAGTCTGGCATAAGCGCCAAGTGGTGATACAAAAAAGGCAAGCTACAGAGGTTCGTTATTTGCCTCCACGCCGTTGCATCACAAACAGATGCCCACATCTTAACAGGGGTGTTATTAATCAAAAATTCTTTCATTACAATAGTCTCCTATTCTTTAAAATTTGTACTGCAAAATTAGTCTATAAGTGCGCAGTATTTTTGCGCAGTTGGAAATAATTTCTTGCTTGGGTCAAAAAAAACTTAAGTGCGCAGATAGATTGCGCAGTTTTTATTTATCTTTGCTGCTTAAGAACAAAAAGTATAGGATTATGCCAGTAAACAAATAACCATAAATATTATCGCTACGCAGACCCGGACTTTTCCATCACAGAAATGCCGTTGAGCCAAAATGTCATCGGAGTAACCAAGCATCGTGGAACACCCTTGAGTGTGGTACGTTTTTCTGCTTCTTCCGAACAGTCTCCATACATTGAGACCAAGCCTTTGCATACATCCCAAATGGTGGTGGAGCGCAACGAGGAAACGGGTGAGGTTATCTTCCAGATAGAAGTGGTACTCAACTTTGAGTTCTGTTCGCAGATGTTATCCTATAAATACTATCTCCCAAGTATGCCGTGAATAACATCCGAAAGATGCTGGAAAATGCCTACTTACAATACAAATAATGCCATTTTGTCCAGGCTTTTATGCCACAATTTGATGAAAATCAAAAAATCATGAGGTTTCGAGATTTTCACTGCCAAATTGTGTATGCACACACAAAAATGTATTATCTTTGCACCCAGAAAGATTGAAAGTTAATTATAAAACCATAGAAAGGATAATGAAAATGATGGCATTTGGTATAATGATCGTAGCAGTTGCAGTGTTTGCATTGGTTGCAGGCGAAGGCATGAACCTTGGAATCAAAAACTGCAAATAAAGCTCTAAACCTTCCAATAGGTTAGTTTAGGTTAAAGATAATAGGATAACAATAAAATAGAGAAAGGATAGAATGATGTTAGTTTTAGGTATGATTTTCACAGTTGTAGTCGCAACAGTAGCTGAAGTATGTGCTATCTCAAACAAGATGAACATCGCTTAAATATGTAGCGGCTCTTTTTAGAATTTGAAAAACAGTTTCAATATATTAGTGGAGGCAGTTGGAAGTATCTTGGATACTTGCGGCTGCCTTTTCTTGTGTTTATTTCTGGCTTCAGTAAAAAAGAGTTGAACAAGGAACTATCCATACAGTTCAAACCAGGAAACTTCTCTATTTTTATATATATGATATATTGAAGTTTCACATGTGGTTCAAGTACGGACTATGAGTTTTTGCCTTTCAGGTCGTGTGTAACTTACTTGCAAAAATTGAGTAACTAATATATGATGCCGGTAACATTCCATTCATACTTATTGGAGCCATCATTGGCATCAAGCTTGGAGAAGAAACAGCAAAAGGACTCATACTTCACTCTGACAGAGAATGTCTGTATTGCAATCAGAATTATGTATCCTTAAAGACATGGTTATTCATTACTTTTATTTTCAATACAGCTAAGTTTATTTCTTAAATAGGCGCAAAATACGCTAATTCAGAAAATAAAATCTAAATAATTCTGATTTAGTTATCGAAATTTAAAATGTTTTATTATCTTTGCATCCAAAAAGAATAAGCTTATGTTGCAAGAGATAAAGATAAAAAACTTCAAGTCTTTTAGAGACGAGGTGGAACTTAGTTTCGAGGCCTATAATAATGACGATAGCAATAGTGTCGTTACCATGCCTGATGGGGTAAAGCTATTGCGTTTTGCCGTAATACTGGGGCCAAATGCGAGTGGTAAGTCAAACTTGCTGGAAGCAATTGAGTTCTTGCGTCAATTCTGGAATGAACTGCCTCAAAAGAACGATGAGGGGACTGAGGTTCAGCCTTTTCTCATGCAGCCTGATGCCCTCAGCCACAATACGGAATTTGACTTAAAAATATATGTAGATGGTCTCAGATATTGGTACCAGCTTGAGGTTAATCCGGAAAAGGTAGTCAGTGAAAGCTTATCAGTTTATCTGTCCAACCGTCCAACTAAGATTTTCTCAAGAGGTGATGTCAATGGCATTTCAAAAATCACATTCAATCCTTCTGTGGTGAAGTTGACACCAGCGGAAATTGATGTGATTTCAATTAGCTGCCTTCGCAACATGTCACTTTTGGCAGTTCTCAAGAAAGTAAATGTAGAGATTGCCTATGTGGACAACCTGCGCCATTGGATAGACTTAAAGATGATGCCTTTACAACGTGGCACGGAAACCACAATTTCTCCATCGGTCAAGAATATGCTGTCTAACAATGAAGCATTCAAAGAATATCTTATGCAATTTGCAAAGGAGGCAGACTTTAATATTTCAGACATCAAGGTTAAGAAGATGGCTGCTCTTTTCGGGCATACAGTGGAAACAAAACGCGGCGTGGAGTATTATGTTCTTCCTGAAGCATGCCAAAGTGCTGGCACCACACGCATGGTTGAGCTGGAATCGGTGATTTACAGCTTACTTCAGCATCAAGGGTTACTTTGTGTAGATGAGATAGAGGCTTCCATGCATCCAAACTTGATGGAGTTCATACTCACTAAATTCATCAATAGCTCAAATAACTGCTCACAGCTTCTCGTAACCACGCATTATGATCCTATATTAAAGGATATTGACGATATTTTCGGGAAAGACTCCGTATGGTTTACGGAAAAAGAGAAGGATGGAAATAGCTCGCTTTACTCTTTAATAGACTTCAAGGGATTGAACAAACTGTCTTCTATTCATCGTGCTTATATGAATGGACAGTTTGGTGCTTTGCCAAATGTTATTATGTAGAGGAGGGATAGACATGGCAAGAAGAATAAAGGAAAGAAAACTAAAGAGCCCAAATATCACAATTATAGGAGAGGGGCTTACAGAGCGGTGCTATTTCAAGCATCTCAAGTCCCTCAAGGGCTATAGATATACTTGTAAACCACGTAACTTTTCACAACAGTCCATCGATGATTTACAAAAACAGATAGATAAAGTCTTGGAAGATGATGGAGTGGCCGTATGTGTTTTCGATGCAGACGTGGCTCGTGACAAACCTGCAGAAAGAAAGAAGTTGGAAGCCATGCAAAAGAAATATGCCGGAAAAGAGCAGGTCATTCTTTGTGACAGTATGCCGTCTATCGAGTTTTGGTTTCTAATCCATTACCTCAACACGAATAAATACTTTGCCTCTTCCACAGATGTCATCAAGGTGTTGCGTCGTTTTTTACCAGACTTTAGCAAGCATGAAACTTATCTCGCAAAAGAGAAGTGGGTAGTAGATATGATTGCCAATGGCAAGCAAGACATTGCGATGGATAGAGCAAAAGGATTTGGCATGACAGGAGAATCATATAGCAATATTTATAAAGCTTTTGAGAAATTCATGGAATTAAATTCATAAAGGATATGATGACATTGCAAGAAGCTATCAAGCAAAGACATAGTGTACGCCAGTACATTCACAAGCCACTCTCAGAAGATGTAATCAAGATACTTCAGGAGAAGGTTGACGAATGCAACCCAAAGGGTAGGTTACACATCCAACTGGTAACCAATGAGACAAGGGCATTTACTGGTATCATGGCCTATGGCAAGTTTCATGGGGTGGAAAACTATTTCGTGATGGTAGGTAAAAAGGAAGGTGGACTTGATGAGCGCGTGGGATACTATGGTGAGCTGTTGGTCTTACTCGCTCAAACATTAGGATTGAATACTTGTTGGGTAGGGATGTCTTATAGAAAAGTGAGTGATGCCTATCAAGTCGATAGGGATGAGAAACTGGTCTGCATGATAGCTCTTGGCTATGGCGAGACTCAAGGTGCCTGCCACAAAATCAAGACCATTGAGCAAGTAAGCAATGCCACTGGTACTTCTCCGGAATGGTTTCGTAGAGGGGTGGAAGCTGCTCTATTGGCACCAACTGCCATCAACCAACAGAAATTCTCGTTTCTCCTTCAACCACAAGAGGAGAACAAAAAGCCAAAAGTTCTCGCCAAGAAAGGATTCTCCATGGTTGGTTATACAAAACTGGACCTTGGCATAGCTAAGTACAATTTCGAGATAGGTGCAGGCAAGGAGAATTTTGACTGGGTATAAAAGCATTAGACACATGAGGAATAACTTAAAAGATTATACTGAATTGTGGCAACTTCAGGATTCCATAACCACAGCCGTCAATGCCTGTGGTTATGGAATTTGGGACTTATGTCCATCAAACGGAGGTTTTCGTCTGGAGTTATCCACTCATATTGAAGAAGAAGATATCAGCAACCTTTGCTGCCAGCTGCCTTTGATGACAGACTACGAAGGAGAAGGCAGAAACGGATCAATGTTCAGCTTGCAGCTTTCATAGCCACAGTTGTTAAGCCTGGTAGCTAATCATAAATATTATCCCGCTAATGGGTAATATGGAAGATATAGACAAACGGATTGACGAATATTCTGGGCTTTTTGACCTCTACATCGAGGGGAAGCCCATTCCTCCAGAGTACAAGGATGATCCTGTGGCAGGGTATATAGAAGAAATCTGCCAAGACTCAGGAAACAAGGAACTTTGTAGAAAAGAAGAGACATGGAAAGAAATTTTCAGAAAGGAAATTATTTCCATGTTGGAGGGTATATTGCCTGTCGTTTCCACAATAGAGAGGGAATATGAGGAAGAAATGAAAATATTATCCCACTTCTTTGCATCCAACATAGAGCAAAAACGCCTGGCATGGAACGGTATCGCCAAGCACTTGCACGATGCTTTCGACAGCAGCATGTTCAATATACATGGATACATCCAGGAATTTAGGAAAAAGCAGAAAACTACTGACGAAATTTTTGATGCTATGGAAGCTAATTGGAAAGAGGCTAGCAAGAAGAGGAAAGACCAGAAGATTGCACAAGTACTTTCCTGTAGTATGCAAAAAATTGAGCAAGAAATCATAGCCTGTGGTGACATTGACTACAAGAAGGAATAGAAGAAAGCTCGTTTCTTCCACAAATACCCTCAACTAAAGGAGATAGCCAAGAAGATGGGAAGGGAAAAAGAGAGAAGTGATGAAATGGATTTTCTCTCATATATTTCCATCGAAATAGAAATAATAAGCAATGATTAATCAATTTTCTGCAGTTTCCTTTGCGGTTTGAAATTTAATATGTACTTTTGCCTTGTCGTCTGAAAATACGACTGAATGAAACGAATAATTAATTGTAAAAGCTATGCAGTATCCAACAATTAAGGCAAGTCAAGATGCTAGTGATAATCTTGGTATGTCCACAAAAGCAACGATTGCTGAGTTTAATGAGTCCATTATGGATGAATTTGGTGTGAAATATAGCAAAGATGGAAGAAAATTGCTAAAAGCTCCACTAGGACTTAATCTTAATGGTACTTATTCTATTAAAGAGGGTGTAAGGATAATATGTGATGAGGCATTTCATTATTGTTCTGCTTTGCGTAGTCTCGTTATCCCCGAAAGTGTAACTAGCATTGGGGATTATGCATTTAGTAATTGCAAATCTTTGAGTAACCTTGTATTTCCTAATAGCATCACTAGCATTGGGGATTGGGCATTTGAAGAGTGCCGTTCTATGAAGAGTCTTGTTATTCCAGACAGTGTAGTGAACTTGAAAGGTAATCCATTTTGCAGGTGGAATGGTGAACTTAAATGTTTGTCACCTTACTTTATTTATGATAATAAGGTGTTGTTTGATAAGAATAAAAGCAAAATTATCGCATTTAGAGATAAGAATACGACATCATATGTTATTCCTGATAGTGTTTCCTGCATTGGAAGTGGTGCGTTTTATGATTGCCGTTCTTTGACAGATATAGTCATTCCTGATAGTGTAACTAGTATTGGGGATGAGGCATTTTGGAGCTGCTGGTCTTTGAGTAGCCTCGTTATTCCTGACAGTGTAACTAGCATTGGAGATGGTGCGTTTAGTGATTGCGAATCTTTGTATAGTCTTGTTATTCCTGATGGCGTAACTAGCATTGGGGATTATGCATTTGATGAGTGCTATTCTTTGCGTAGCATAGTTATTCCAGATGGTGTTACCAGCATTGGGGATCATGCATTTGATAGTTGCAAATCTTTGACAGATATAGTTATTCCTGATAGTGTTACAAGTATTGGAGAATTTGCCTTTTATTGGTGTGAATCTTTGACAGAAGTTGTTATTCCAGATGGTGTTACCAGCATTGGAAGTGGTGCGTTTGAAGATTGCGAATTTTTGAATAATCTAGTCATTCCTGATAGTGTAACTAGTATTGGGGATGAGGCATTTTATGGTTGCAAATCTTTGACCAGTATTGTCATTCCTGATAGTGTAACTCGCATTGGGAAAAGTGCATTTATTGGTTGCGATTCTTTGCGTAATCTCGTTATCCCTGATAGCGTTACTTGCGTTGGGGATGATGCATTTTATGAGTGTAATTTCCCAACTGATCTTAAACAAGAATTAATTTCCCGTTTTGGAGAAGAAATATTTGGGTAACCATGATGGGCTATGATGTGAAATTGGGCTACCTGATTCTGGGAACAGGGTAAGGTGGCCTTTTTCAGAAAGATAGTTTCAGAAAAGATGTAATGAATTAATAATTATATAAGCTATGAAGTATCCTAAAAACTTAGAATATGTAAAGGCAAGTCAAAAAGCTAGTGATAATCTTGATATGTCCACAGAAGCAACAGACGAAGAGTTAAACGAGGCCATTACAGATGAATTTGGTGTGAAATATAGCAAAGATGGAAGAAAACTATTGAATGCTCCACAAGGACTTAATGGTACTTATTCTGTCAGAAAAGGAACAAAGGTTGTTTGTGATAGGGCATTTTTAGGTTGCAAATCTTTGACAGATATAGTTATTCCTGATAGTGTTTCCTGCATTGGGGAATTTGCCTTTTATGGTTGTAATTTCCCAACTGATCTTAAACAAGAATTAATTTCCCGGTTTGGAGATAAAATATTTAAGAATTTATGATATTAATAGAATCTAAGCGTAAGAAATACGAAAACATATTAAAGAAACATCCCGATGCCATCATTGCGGATGTAACTAGCCATGCCAAAGATAGCTTAATCAAATTAAGTCCATTCTATCCGCATGGTGGAATACCAGTTCCATTCAGCGATGGAGTGACAGCTACTTGTGTAGAAGCTATTTGGCAGGGATTGAAAGTGTTTGAAGGAGCAGATGTAGATGTGCAGATGTTCCAGAATGACACGATGAAGAATATCAAGCGAACTGTACGCAAGTATGGTAAGCCTTTGGGACATCGCAAAGGAATATATGGCAAGGAACTTCTTGGATATATAGAAGCAAGAAAGCAGATATATATTCCAACCTACCAATGGATGTTGGAGAATAAAGTGCCAACAATCATTGAACGGTTGAGGGAGGCAAGTAAAACGAAAACCATCATCTTGTTGGATTATGATACCAACTGTGATGTGGATGACCCAAGCAAACCCTTGTCTCATGCCTTTTTGATCAAGGCATACGTAGATGGTATTTATCCTTATGGAGAAAAATCGGATACGGAGGCAATACTACAGGTTGACAAGCCACAGGAATTAAATCTTTTTTGATAGAATAACAACAAAAATATGAATTATGAGTAAACGAAATAATTGGGAGGATTTTAAGAATATCCTTGAGTAGCATCATATTACAACGTTGTATCATTTTACAGACTAAAGTTTCGCAAGTGAATAAATATCAACTTGCTTGTTTATAAATATACATATTACGTAGCGTATGGGCAACAGGATTACTTTCGATGAAATCTGCCAGCAACTCTGTAGCATTTGCATGAGGAGGAATTGATAAGCAACGTGGGATTTCCCAACTTCATGCTGCATCATGCGGAACCTGGGATGCCAACAAGAACATCTGTCCTATGATGGACCAAATTAAGTATCTCATAGCTTTGGAATCTTACAAATTTATGCATACGAATATTATAGATATAAGGATGATTATGATAAATATTCTTTACACTTTTCTCGTTATATATTTCCCAGATGTAATGCCTACGCTGGCAGCTCTTACTGGAGGCACCCAATATCTGCCTCAGAACATCAACGGCATGAATATTCTGCCATTGTTCCATGGTAAGCAGATTGATACAGACGACCGAGTTCATTATTAGGAATTCCCAGGCAAGCAGCGTGCTGCCCGCCACGGTGACTGGAAGGCTGTTACCATCAAGCCAAACAAGCCGCTGGAACTCTATAATCTGCGTGAAGACCCAGAAGAGAAACATGATCTCGCCAAGAAGTATCCGGAAATGGTTATCGGCTTTGACAAGGTGATGAAGGAAATGCGAACTCCATCAGAAAACTGGCCAATACCTGAAGATGCAGAAAGTTTTACAAAGCCGTTTTTTCAAGATTTTACGGTCTTTAAGCGACGTGTTTTGCGACAACGTGTTGGCTGTAGAATATGTATCGAGCAGCCAGCGTGACAATTATCCATCACCAAGACTTTCTGAATTGGAGATGTTGTAGCGATAGCAGCCATTCTGTCGGCAATCGATATTCAACCAAATGTTTTTCCTGTGTCGTCATACGTCACTTACGTTATTTTTTACTTATCCAAAAAGCTGACAACCTCTGGAATCTTTTTATTCAAGAAGTCGTACCAAAGCTGAGGGCTATATCCCATAGATGTATGATGAATCATATAGAACGGCAGCTTGTAGCCGTTAGCAAATTGCAGTTCACCTTTCTTAGGATAAGAGTTGTTGATTTTTTCATCCAATGTTTGGATAGAATATTTTACACCTTTCTCGTCAAGAATATTCATGCCTTTGTCGTTTCTTAGACCAACAAATATGCAAACATCTGGCTTGATGATCTGTACGACATCAGCTAAGCACTTCCATGCCGTCTCGTAATCAGCCAAGGAGGGCACCTCATGTGTGCCTTTCATAGGCTCCTGTATGAAGTTATAAGAAGCTATTTTATTCCAAAAGCCCTCGACATCCATGTCGCTTTCATCCAAGAATGTTTTCTGAAGGTTTGTATGGAATTTCCAGCCACCTTTTTCTATTGCACAATTAATGATTCCTCTTGTATACTCCTTGTCTGTAACACATCTATCATATTCCTCTGGGCAGAATTCGCCTTCGTCATTCACCGTATAGTGCGAGTCTCCCATGATAAGCACACGCTTTGATGCCGAAGCATAGTTGCAACCTATCCAAGGATAGTGTACAAGATTCTCAACTTTATCAAACTGCGAATCAAATTGTTTGTCTGATGTTGTCATAATAACCTAATTTCCGCAACACTATAATTCAATATTATTTATAAGAAACTGAGCAACAAAAAGTTGATTAGTTTTTTGCCATGTCAGAAATCTCACTTGTCTTAGTGTTGCATTTAAAAACAAATAAAACTCTGATGCCACGGCAAAAATACAAATAAAATCTAAGAAACACACTCCTTTTGGGGATTTTTTCAATTATGGAGCAATTTGATGCTTTTTTAGCTCAAGCCATAGATTCCACCTTGGGATTGAGATGTACATTGTTTGATTATCAACATAGTGAGATTCTACGCTCTCTGATATGCGTATATCTTTGTGGTGGTTCATGTCTTGAGGATATTTCAACATACCTTATAAAACATTTTATAAAAATATCATAGCCTTCAAAGATGTTTTTAAGCTGTGCCGTTTTTTGGCACACCCTTGCACTACCTTTGCAATAAATTTTAAATGTTAAGTGTATGAAACAGAAAGAACTTTTACTTAGTACGGATTTTGACGCATTGATACCTGCCTTGAAAAAAGAAGGATCTTTGACCATTAGACAATATCGGGAAGCATACGACATCCTCTGCCACCTTACTCCTGTGGATAATTCTGATATAGAGAATCATAAGATTGAAGTCGAGTGGCACACTCCTGATGAAGCCTTTGAAGATGAGGAGTCATACATCGATGTTTGCAATTGCGAAGGTGACCTTTGGGAAAGCAATGTCGCCAAGGAGGTAGTTGTTGCTGATGACTGCAACCTCAGCAAGGAGGAAGTGCTAGCCAAGATTCTTTGGAGTTGTACTTTCTATGGCTATACGCCACAAACTACCCAAGAAACCTTTGAGGACAGAATCGAGCACAAGATGCACACCTGTTATGGTACTATGGCAAGAAAGTTAGAACAAAAGTACTATCTCAATTATTTGCCCGGACATAAAAAGAGAGAGGTTCTCAAAACAATGAGACTCGCATCTCTTGATAGTATATCCATGAGCATGGAAGACTGGGACTATTGCAACAAGAGAATCGCCAAAGCATCCAATATAAGAAAGAAGCGTGACTATCGTATGCAGAAGAGAATTGACTATCTAGACTATAGAGAAAAATATGAAGGTCTCCGAGATAAGTTCATGGGTGGAAAGGACATCACTTTTCATGACATGGACTTCATCTATGATGGTTTCTCTATGTTGCTAACCCACATGGAGACTCATACTTATGGAGAAAGCAGCAGAGTGGATTATCTGAAGAAACTGATAAAGTACATCGAGATGGATTCAGACAATGAGTTTTTAAATCCGCAGAAGCTTGTCGTATTATGTAAGGTGTCATCACTTCATCCACTTTCTTTGAAAGAGGAAGAAGATATCAAGAGTGAGTTCCAAATGTTGGCAGGAAAAGGAAAATTAGTCTTTGGTACCAGAGAGGTAAGTTCCGATGTAGTTGATTTGCATTTTACGATACTTATTCAGAAATACGAAAAACGTCAACCACAAACCTACTCGGATGGCTACAGGCATTTATTTAGCTGATGTTTAAAAGACTTGTCACCAAGGTGGAAACCATTCTCTATTGACCTCCATCTTGGTTTTTAAGTTCATTAAACTGTGAGACATTGTAAAACTCCGTAAAAGCACCTCCCTTGCTTTGATTTCCACAAGAATGAGCATGACCAAAGACATGGAAACGAGGTTGAGAGCGATAAACCTCTAACAATAGCGGACGGCTTCCCCTACCCTCGTCAAGTATGCCTTCCGGTGGAATATGGGTAATCAGGAAGTCCATTTTGGTAGCAGATTGGACATTTTGCTCCTTACTTTGCAAGCTTCGCATGGATATATTCCCAAAACTTATCCCATCAAACTCAAAGGTGGAGTCATGAAGGAAAACTACTTTTTTAGATAAAAGCGAAATTGTCTGCTCTAAGCTGTCTTCCAAGAACAGCTCATGATTACCTGCGACAAAAATATAAAGTTTGGCAGGATGGCTTAACAACCAGGAAAAGAAGTTCTCCATGCCATCCTTGCCAAAGCCAGACACTACATCGCCAGCACAAAGCAGGATGTCTGCTTCTTCAGGGATATGAAGCCGCTTGTGCATTCCATGAGAGTCAGAGAATGCAAAAATCCGATGTTCCTTATAGTTAAATAGCATTGATCTAATCTTATAAAGTTAATACTTCAATGGTGAATCTGGGCAGAATCTCTTCCGTCCGCATTTTTTGCATTGGCTTCCATTCCATACGAAGTCAAACTGGTTGATGGCTTGCTCCACAAAGGAAGGGGCATTGGTCAGGACACCGGCCTCAAAATTACTGTTTCTCTCCCCCTTCATGCCGAGGCCTGCACCTGTGAGGTTGGCTGACCCAACATAGGCAGTCTCCAAGTCAAAGATTACCATCTTGAAATGTACCCTTGGGCACAAGACTCTCTCCAATCGTTTGGCAAGAATCGAATAATCATCAAAGTCCTTGCGGAAATTAGGGCCAGGCTCCTTGGCATGGATTAACCGAACCTCCACTCCACGCTCAATTAATCGAGAGATGACTTTGAGAAAGGGAACGGTCATGGAACTGCTTTTTATATACAAGTCCTTGATGTCTGCAGTCCCTATCCAAAGATGGTGTTTCACGTTCGCTATCTTGGCGATGACATCAGTATAGTGGGCACCATTGCTTATGTATTTATAATACGTAGTTTCTGACATTTTATTTCATTTTTTAAGTGATACGAAACCTGTTTCCTTATTTTTCCTGGAACACTTTATAAACATCAAACCATAAACCATGCAACATGTCAAGCAGTTTGATTTTATCATCTGAAGATATGGGTAAGCCGGCAATGTCCTCTGGCTCGAAGCTGACGGATGAGACTTCATTTTTTAGCTCTAATAAGAGCATATCCATTCGTTTCTCCAAGTATTGTTTCAACCAAGAGAGTTCGTCAAAATCACAAGTTGGAATTTTGATGTTTGATACACATTTTTGTTTCTTATCACCTGTCACTGAGTACAAATTCGCAAACCATATATCGCCAAAGCCAACACTCAAACTGAGTTCTATGCTATATGTCTTTCCCATATAGGAAAAAACAGTCTCACTTTGAGCTTCATCACCTGTGTCAAAGTCAACCCATTGATTCATCTTCATATGCTTGAATGATTAACAATAGTTGTTCTTCACTTGTGCCCAATGTCTCCTGTACAAGATCCACCTTTGTTCTGTCCATAAATGATTGTGACACAGATATAAGTTGGACCAGTTCTCCCATCAGCAAAGGATATTTTACAGAGGTGACGATTCGCATAGACACCTTATTATATTTTGCCCAATCCACCAGGGTGTATTGCCTAAAAGATCGGCAGATAGCCTCTGCCCTGCTTTCTCCTTTCATTGGAAAGGAATAGATACGGCGTTTTACCGATATTCCGTGTTTAGTTTGTTCCATTATTTCTTATTACTTTACATCTATGACACAAAGGTAGTCTGAAAATGGGAAAATTACTGCACACCTGAAAAATATTTTAGGTGTGACAACATTTTACACAGGAAATATGTACCTTTGCCACAAAATAAATATACAATGGAAAAGAAAGAGATAAAGCTACAAATGAAGGAAAGTATGTTTTTTACCAAATACGACGAAATGATAGAGTTCTTGCTAAAATAATTGGCAACTGTGCAACATTATTTCTCACTTTTTCATTATCTTTGTGCCAAATTTTAAAAGTTATAGAATATGGCTATCAATCAGTTGAACAAATATGTCTGGCTCGTAGAGACCATTCATCGAGCAAGGAACAGGGGTGGCATCACCCTGAAGGAGATTCAAAGCAGATGGTTGGACTCTGATCTGAGCGAGGGAACGGAACTTTCTCGCCGTACCTTCATCAATAATCTCCATGCCATCGAGGAACTGTTTGAGATTAATATTGAATGCGGCAGCGGATTCCGCTATCACATTGAGTATGGTGACTGTTTCGAGGAAGGAAGCGCCAGAAACTGGTTGCTCAACGCCTTCTCGCTCAATGCTATGGTAGGTAACAGCCGCAAGCTCAAGGAGAGGGTACTCCTGGAAGACATGCCATCGGGCAGGAATTATCTTCAGGACATCATCAAGGCCATGCGTGACAACCATGCCATCTTCATATCTTACTATAGCTACAACACCGAGGAGTATCATGAATTTGATATTCATCCTTATTTCGTGAAGGCTTTCAAGAAACGCTGGTATGTGGTTGCCTATAGCCCTGGCACAGACGATATCCGTTGTTATGCCCTTGACCGTATGGAAAATGTCATCATCTCAAACAAAGTTTTCAAGATGCCAAAGGATTTGGAACCGGCTGATTACTTCAAAGATTGCTTTGGCATTATCAATAACAAGTGCTCTGAGGTGCAAAAGGTCGTGCTCAAGGTAGATGCCTTCCAGAGTAACTACATACGCAACCTGCCTCTCCATGACTCTCAAAAGGAGACAAAGCGAACAGATGAATACTCCATCTTTGAGTATCACCTGAAACCAGAGTTTGATTTCGAGCAAGAAATTTTCTCTAACATGGATACCATGGAAGTGCTGGAACCTCTATGGCTAAGAGAAGAGGTGAAGGAAAGAATAAAAAATCTTGCAAGTAAGTATCTTTGAAAGGCAACCCATCAATGTTCTTTTGTCAAGGGACTAAATATCCAGTCCCTTGACACAATCTATAGCTTCGTCAAACATTATTGAGAAATCATTTAAAGTTTTACCGTTCAGCAAGTCTTTTATTGCCTGTGCATTACTCCAATTACAATTTCCTCTAAAATTCTTATGAATCCATAAACCATTATCCCAATCTTTTATTTTGGAGCTTATAGAATAATGCTCCTGTACTTTTTCCCAAATGGAAGCAGGTATATCAGAACGTTTACCGTAGCCTTTACAGACAAATCCAAAAATCAAGCCATCTAATCCTTTATGGTCAAATTGAAAAGCAAGGTCAAAGTACTTCCAACCAGTTCTTTGAAAATGTGCTCCAGAATATTCTGCTATCCAATTCCTCTTATAATTTCCACAAATTTCCAAGCCTTTATCTTCTGCTAAATCTTTCAGCTTTGGAATAAACTCATCATTTATAATATAATTTACCAAATTCTCTTTGCTACCGATTATATCAAATACAGCATCGAGATTTTCTTCTTGACATAGAATATCTAATAGTTCCTTATTGTCTTCCATAACGTTATTTGTTAATATGTCAATAGTACTAATGTATTGATTGATGGTTTCTCTTACGAGCGGAGTTCTTGAAGCCAATTCCACGCAACGATCAAGCCATCCTCTAATATCATTCTTATAGGATAAGCAAACTATATCATTTTCTTTTAAGTCTTCACCCAATGATTCTTTTGAAGGAGAACAACCATCCAATGTCAAGTAAATCAATACAAATGATTTTTCCGTATTGTTTCCTTTTTGTGACATTCCATAATTCCAGTATCTTAGCATCTGATGATGTTGGTCACCAGCATAGATTTTATTTTCTATAATAATACTACGCTTGCCATCGGAAAGATAAATATCTATTCTGCCGCCTTCACTATCAGTTTGCCTACCTATATATTTCTCTACTTCTACTGAAGCATTAGTAATGTCTAGTTCTAAATTATCTGCAGATATTGCAGAAAACGATTTTTGTAGCATTTTCAAAAATGCCTCAAGGAATTTTCCTCTTTGTCCGTGACTTCCTTTTGGGTTCAGCAGGTTTGCCAAAAACATAGAGTGTAGATGGACTTCATCTGACATGAAGCCCAAATCATTGAAAATATTATAATTTTCACCACGCTCAAACTTTTCTTTGTTCTTTTATTTTCTGTGAAACTATTCGAACTTGGTTTAGAATATTGATTATATCATTCATCGCATTATAAGCTATAATTGTTTACCTTAGAAACGAAATTCTATCTAAATTATTGTAGAAGTTATTATTTTTGCCAATGAAAATGACTACGCAAACACTCTTTGTACATTAGGGCACGACGATTCATGTTGTTCATCTCTTTTTCTGGATACCAATAAAAATAAGCCATGAAAAGCATCACCATAAGGATATAGACCGCAATAAATTTTAGGGCACCATAAAACCAACGTTTCATTTGACTGATCTCTTTGGTATTTAAAATTTGAATTGCTACTCTCACATCAGCCTTATCAAGCCCTTTGCTACCTTCTACTTTCACCAGATGTTCTCGTTGAGAAAACAGAAAATCTTCCTCATCATCAAGAATTATATATTGATAAGGCTCTTTGGCGTTCAATCTCAACCATTCTGCAATCTCCAAGCCTTTACACCCATGTAAGCCTTGCCATTCCTCCACCCCATCTACATTGCTAAAGTTAGTGGAATTGCAAGAAGGAGTCAAACCTATGACTTCGCCTGGCATATGGTGTTCCTGCCACAACTTCTGTATGTACCTCATACCTTGCAATCGCCAAGTGGAAGAAATGATGATCTTGGCATCACTTCTTTCCACCAAATGGAGCAAATTGGCTACAGCTTTCTTAGCAAATTTACCTTTTGGAGTATTGATTACTCCATCAAAATCTAAAAATATATACTTCTCCATACCTTTTTTGTTATATATCAGCCGTTAGAATCCAATTTTTCTCTTGGTACGACTCCCTTCCAGTCTTTCATTTTCACAAAACTCAACAAGGGATTTGACCATGTTCTCTGGCTGGCCATGCAATATCGACTGGATGGTGAAATGACGGGCGATGTTCTCTATTTCACCACCGCTGAAATCATACTTGCCCGCCAGGTAACTGGCGTCGGCATCATTCAAAGGCGGAATCATCGCTTGCCAAATCTGAGTACGGCAATTCAAGTCTGGCTTCTCAAACTGTATCTTATAGAGGAAACGGCGCTCGAAGGCCTTGTCCATGTTCTCTGCGAGGTTGGTCGTGGCAATGAGGATGCCATCCAACTGTTCTATCTCCTGAAGGATGATATTCTGAATACTGTTTTCCATCTTCTCAACGGCTCTTTCCGCCCCCACCTGACGCTTGCCGATGATGGCATCAGCCTCGTTGAAAAGCAAGATGGGTGCCTTGGCTAATTGTTTCACCTTCTTCTTATAATCATCGAAGATGCCCTTGATATTCTTTTCGCTCTCGCCTACCCACATGCTCTTAACCTCTGAAACGTTCACCTGAATCAAGTCACGGCCAGTCTTCTTGGCTATCTGAAGCACAGTCTCTGTCTTTCCTGTACCAGGCGCACCATAGAAAAGGCAGGCAAAGCCGCTTCTGAAGTTGGTTTCTTTCAATCGATTTTTGATACGCTGGAAATGCTCCTCATCCAAGAGGGAAGTTAACTCTTCCACTTGCCTTTGTTCCTTGCTATTGTAGAATAGTTGCTTGGGGCTGATGTCCTCAAAGGAGAGCATGCCACCCTTCGGGCGAGAACCACGCATGGATGATAGGTTGAGTTCCGAGAAAAGCTGTTTCTTGGCATCATCCGTAATTTTGAACGACTCTCTATCCACAAAGCCATCGTCATTGGTATATTCAATGAACTTCTCCACAAAAAACAAGTGATCACCTTGACTCAAGCCTCGCTTTTCGCATCGCCATTCTGCATCGCCTTCTTTATATATAAATTCCAAGTCGTGGTATCGGATGTCATCATCACCATTGACAACAAAGAGTGTACAAAACAAGACGAAAAGCGGGAAGTACATATCATCCGCATCTACATCGTAGGAAGCCATCGCCTTAACAAAAGCCAACTTTTCGTTCTTGGCTACCAATGCCCTCAATTTCCTTCTCAGCACTTGTTTGTCAATCTTTCTACGGCGACATTTCGTAAACAACTCATCGAACTTGTCAAATAGTTCTCTGGCTGTAAGTTCCTCCACATCCATAGGATTATAACGCTCATTATGTTGGAACACCTCCATCACCTCCATTGGGATGGTATAATAGAAACCTTCATCCCTATTGCGGCAGATATATTCCTTGTCAACAAGCTCTTGGATTTCATTGGCATATCGAAGCAAGCTAAGGATGCGGCAGCCCAAGAAATCCGTAAAGTCCGAGAACTGGATGTGACTGTCATCGCATCTGTCGGCAAACAAGGCCATGATGGCACTGGCACGCTTGGATATGTCCAGTTTATCGGAGACAAATCCAAGATATGAATCAGTCTCCTCATAGAACTTCTCACCCAGAGAAGAATTCTTTGCCTTATCTACGATTATTTCGAATGCTTGGAGCAAGTCCATCTGCTCCATATCTTTTTTACACGACGTTTGCATAACCATAACAGCACTACATTAATATTGTCCATAATGCTTTATTTTTAAGTATATGTTCGATTTATGAAATAAGAATCTTACCTTATGAAAGATTCATTTTGCGTAGGAGTCTGAGAGTAACAGGATTCGCTTCACCTTGGAAAGCAAATCTTTCTCTGTAACTTCTAAGTTCAAAGATGCCCCATTTCCTGTTATATTGACACCTAAAACACCTGCAAGTTTTATCAGATGTTTCGTACTTCCACTCTTTACAAAAAGACAAATAGACCATTCACCATAAGTACAAAAAAGGGTTATATAAATGGGCATGTTGTCATACATGATTTGATAACCATATTTTTCAACATACGGAATCTTGCCATCGAAGGTTTCCGCTATAAAGGAAGCTATCTCCTCGTGGAACTTCTTCTTAAAAACGTTGGCGTATTCTTCGGAAATCTCATCCTTGGCACAGATAATCTGCTCTTGGGCATCTTCCAAATCATCAAGCAAATCGTCTAAAGCCGAGCATTTTTCGATAATGTTCAGTCCTTTTAACTTCGCCATTTCTTTATTAATATCAAACTTCTCCATTGTATATCAATTAAAAATTCTGATGCAAAGATAGCCCACACCTGTGTAAGTTCGTTTCACACAATAAAAAAATTTTTCATGGCAATGATTTTTCTCACGATTCACCTAATTTTGCAGAAAAAATGAATGAGCAAACAATGGAAATGGAAAAAGAACAATTAAACGACAAGATAATGGATAGGGAGGGTATCAAACATACCTTCAAAACGAGGTATCTCAATAGTGATAAGGTAATCTTCTCAGAAAAGGGATGATTCGCAATTTAAATATAAAACACAACATTCCGACAATAAAAGCAACTTTTATTTTGGTTTGTCCAAGTATATCGAGAAAAATGATATTTATGAGCGGACAGGGCTTCTTTCCTTAATGACAAGATGAAAAGAACCTATATCCGAATCATCAAGGAAAGAATCGATAGGTTCAATAGGCAGTCAGAATGGCTTCCTATAATTCCAAGTCGAGCCAATCATCAAACTCAACATTCTGGAATGTATGAATGCCGAGGTTTTCCGCAGCGACACAATTCTCCTGGAGGTCGTCAATAAACAAAGATTCTTCAGGAACTATCGCTGCTTGTCTGATGACTTCCTCGTAGATTCTTGCATCCGGCTTGGAGAGATGGAGCCGCTGTGAGAGGAAGACTTTTTCAAAATAGTCTTCCACATTATGCCCCTGATAGGGGAATAACTTCTCCACACAATAATCCCAGTGAATGTCTATGGTGTTGCTCAATAGAAAGAGACGATAGCCCTTAGCCTTGAGCTTTAAAAGCCTGCGTTTCTTCTCATCGGGAATAACAACCAACATTCGATTGGCCGCTTCAATAATTTGGTGATTAGAAACTGTTGTCAGGGTCAAGTTCCTTGCCGCATCGCAAAACTGTTCCGTAGAGATCAGTCCTACACCTAACTCACCCATGAGTCTTTTTGCCTCTGGGTTAGAGTCTATCAGTTTCTCCATTCCAAGTACCTTGAAAGCATTCATACATCCTAGAGAATTCAACTTCACAAGTACGTTCCCCAAATCGAAAATGATATTTTTGTATTGCATCTTCATTGTTGTTTAATAGAGAGGTTGAGCACTCTTCTGTTAAGTCAACTCCAATCACCTTCTCGTGGGCAAAGATGATTCAGAGAACTGCTTGTAGCTGAAGCTGGCTCATGTCGCATATCGTCTTTAAGGAAACCTGTTATTTCTCAAACTGAAATTGTTCCAGTTTCAATCCATGCTTCGTCAAAGCCTCTATTTGAGGAACCAACGTGGTAAAGTGAGTAGACTCCATGTGAGTTTTCAGCACCTTAGCGTTCTGCCAAGTCTCACATATCATCATCACGCCATCACGAGTACCACTAACGAAATAGTCATAGGCAATGTTGCCTTCGTCAGCCAATGACTTTTCCACTAACTCCTGACACAGGGCATTAAGTTGCTCCATATCCACTCCTTCTTTCACTTCAAAAAATACATTCAGTCTTATCATGTCTGTAATATTTAAATTTTTACTATCAAAAACTTTCGGTGCAAAAGTACTGAATAATACTGAAAATCATCTATTTTTAAATGATTTTTTAATATCTTTTGCTCCATATAAGCAAAATGCCTAGCGAAAGAGCAACACTATAATAAAGGCAATGGTATAGGCATGCGCTTGGATTGCTAGGGAACTATTATAACTCTTCCAGCAAAGTATTAAATTGAGTCCAGAATGGATCTTGCCGCATCGTATACTGTAGTTTGCGATCAAGCTTCAATTTGCCTAACACTTTGCCCGCATTTTCAGGATTATTTACCATCCAATAGATGCTGCAGACATTGTTGCCCTCCACAAAGCCAACAATCAGTGGATATGGCACATCCTTACATTTGATGCGAAGGGATAAATCGATGGCGCCTATCAAGTCCCCAAGGTTTTTTTTCTCCTTTTCCGTGGGCAGGCCCTGCTCGTCCATCTCTTCAATTGGAACTGTCACCTGACAGCACCACTTCAGTAAATTTCTCTTTTGGTAATTGCGCAAGCCAACATTTACCTTGCCCTCATAAAGCTTGTCTCCTTTCGTGAAGGTATTCAAATCCTCAAGCTTTTTATTTGGACAAAGTTGATTGACATGTTTCCAGCCATCCCTTATATAAGCTACAAAGCCTAACAACTTTTCCAAAAGTGCCAGGATACAGATGCCAGCACAAACGTATGCTATAATGTATGTTATAGAAATCATAAAATCAACAATTGAGCCAGTTGCTCCTTTAAGTTATTACTACCAGTAATGAAATAAGGAATTTTATCTTTTATGGTGAATTATGATCATCAATCAATGATGTGATTGATTACCATACCTGCGATTGCCATACCGAAAGTTGCGGTGATGTGGCAGAGTGAACCATTGATCTGCGCCTTCGTAGAGCACCATTCATGTTCTACAAGGCTCTGGTCGCCTGGAGCATCATAGACGGCTGTGTCTGTTCCACGTTCTCCGCTGAGCAGTTTCGCTTTAGGGCACAGACAACCGCCTGTACCGCAGGCTTTGTTTACGCCCATATTCTTCATTGGCGTTTCTACGCTATATACACATTGGAATTTGCGGTGAGGGAAGGTCTTGTTCTTCTTGAATTTTTTACGCAAGGCTTTGGCTAATGGATCACCTTCTACCTTCCAAAACTCAGCCTTTCTGACCTTGAACGGGTCGCGTCGGAGAGCAGCACCCATAGAAGATATGAATGTGATTTCCTTCGGAAGGGCAGTGGCACGGAGTATCAAATCGGCCTTATCCTTCAGTGAGTCGATGGCATCAATGATGAAGTCGTATTCCTCCATGTGGAACTCGTCGGCAGTTTCAGCCTGATAGATTTTCTGATAAGCCGTGATGTTGGCATTGGGATTGATCTCCAGCAGTCGTTCGCGCAGTGCATCCACCTTTACTTCTCCGATGGTACGGCTTGTTGCCATCAGCTGGCGGTTGCAGTTGGTTACGCAGACACGGTCACTGTCCACGATAGTGATGTTGCGCACGCCACTACGCAACAATCCCTCGGCGCACCATGAACCCACACCTCCAATACCGAAGATGAGCACGCGTGCCGACTGTAATTTCTCCAGATTATCCTTTCCTAAGAGCAGTTCTGTGCGTCGCTGCATTCCCTGTTCTATTGTTGTTATTCTGTCTCCCATTTTATCTGAAATAATTGTTATTTTTACTGCTACTTTTCTTTTTCTTTCGATTGCGGGTGCAAAGATACAATATTTTGAAAGAGCAAGCAAGAAATTTCCACTTTTTATTGCAAATACTTATCTCGCGCTATCTATTCCGAAGGGACTGATGAGTTTAACGGTTTCTTCACTTTTCCATCACATCTTTGAAATGTGAATTAAGGGTGGAGTACAGGTTGTACCCTTTCCTGGTGATGGGCACCCTGGTCTTGCCGAAATGGATAGCAAGGAAATAAGATTGAAACAATCTCGATACTTCAAAATTTTCGTCCATAGACGAAAAAAATGATGAAAATGAGGGGATTTTCGTCCATAGACGAAAATCTTGTTAAAAACAGAGATATTTTCGGCTATACACGAAAAAAAATGCTATCTTTGCACAAAAATTCGAATATGAACGAAAATATAGAATCAGTAAAGAAGTATAATCTTTGGTTCGGTAACACCATCGATTGTGGTTTTCCTCGTCCGCTTTATACCGAAAGTGTCGCTTGATGATCTCCAGTTGCCTTCTCGCAAGGGTATTACGCATGTAAGGGCATGGGAATTATCTCAGATGTTATAGTTTCATTCAGAATAGTAGATAGCTGTTATTTTACCTTATAAAAAAGGTGTACATCGTTTGTTTTTTTTGAAGTCAAACGATGTACACTTTTTGCTAAATTTCTCTTCCTTTAGAAACTTACATAGAGTCGGGCACAGAGTGCCGTGAAATCTCCATTGTCGTTTTTAATGTATTGGAATGAAGGCTGGATGGAAATGGATTCAGTCAACTGTCTTTTCCAAGTAGCCTCCAAAGAACATTCTGTTCCCTGCTGGAAACGGGCATACTGGGCAGACAAGCCACACTCGTTCTTTTCATCCTGATAGGAACCGCCCACTTCTGCATACCGGTAACAAGCATTCTGATGACTCGTATTCTCGGAATACTGCACCATGCAGGAGATCGTCTTTTCTCCAGAATTCCAAACCTCCTGTTCACCATAGACCCACCAGGCACCGGTAAGCTTGCTCCTGGATTCATCAGAAGATACCATTTCGCCATCCTCATTGATCGGATATTGACGGGTATGAACGGCAATACCTGCAAAATATTTCCCACCTAAATAATTATATTCCAACTGCGACATGTTGAAGATTCCATCCTTTTTTGGACGAACCAGGAAAGGATTATCGTGAGCTTTCCATCCACTATAACCTGCACCATTATTCAGACTATTTTTGAAGGTCCATCTTCCCTTCGTAACATCAAAATAAAGGGTTAATCCCGAATGTGGATAATTCGCTATCGGATAACTGGATGCAATGGTAGGAAAAATTCCTTCAGAACTGTTGAGAAATAGTGACGTAATATCTGATGTAAAGAAATCCTCGTTTACATTCCTCACACCCGCAAACAGATGGCCTGAATTCCACTCGTGCATATAACCCAACACGGCAAGGAGGGCAAAATGATTATCTTCATATATGTTTGAAAACCCCTGCCAGTCATCTATAATGCCATCGTTGGTCTTTGCCACATGGAGCGTTGCTGCTTCGAATGAATCCTTTCCGTTTCCTATTGGAATACTTAGTTCTAATCTCAACTGGTTCACAAGGTTGGTATTCTTGTTCATATCCCATTGCCATTCAGAAATATACTGTCCCCTGAAAACCTGTGCATGGGTCTGATTTAAACAGAACATGCCTAATAATACTAATATAACAATGCGCTTCATCTTCATGCTTTTGTATAATATTTATTCATTTTATTCACTCACTCGCTTCCCGCGAGTTTAAATCCAATTCGGGTTGCAAAGTTACAATTAAAAAAACTATCTTGCAATACTTAAAAATAGGTATTACATTGCTCTCCACTTAGTATGCATCTCTTGCAAAATCCCCATTTGTAGGTATTCCGTCACTTAAAAATTTTGTTTTATCAGATATTATTCGTATCTTGTAGGAAAATACAAGGATTATGTTAGAGCAACAACAGACCATACCACTTTTAAAAGATGAAATGCTTCTTGGTCAAGAATTAAAGTTCAAAAACAAGCTATGCAACTTAAAATTGGATACCTTTTTCAGTGCCTTCACTGGGCTAGGAACTTTTGGGCCTTCAGCCCGTACTTGAACCACATGCAAAACTTCGTGTTAATATAGGTTAACTTCATTAACAAAAATACTTCTTTTCCGTTTATGTAGTAGTTTTGAACAAATAAAACAAGTGAGAGCAAATGACAGAGAATGAATTCATCCATATCGTTCCGCAGTTGCGGCAGATAACCTTG
>OHAY01000678.1_pt1 | contig 34746 bp, 32 predicted proteins | sample 1577191 | NCBI WGS metagenome assembly OHAY01 (sample SAMEA3541504, study PRJEB24748) | human gut metagenome | biome: human gut; feature: human-associated habitat; material: faeces | place: China | collected 2012 | reverse complement strand
GTAGATGCCTTGATTGCTGCGCAGCGGGCGCAGATTCCGCTGACATTTGAACGCTCTGCGGCAATTGATCTGGCTGGCCGTGATGTGCTGGAAGCGGTACAGATGAGCGTTAACCCTAAAGTCATTGAAACGCCGCTCATTTCGGCGGTAGCTAAAAATGGGATAGAATTGAAAGTACGAGCTCGGGTGACGGTACGAGCCAATATCGACCGACTAGTCGGAGGTGCAGGTGAAGCGACGGTTATCGCCCGTGTTGGGGAAGGGATTGTCACCAGTGTCGGTTCTTCAAACAATCATTCTGATGTATTGGAAAATCCGGACGATATTTCGAAAACGGTGTTGAATAAAGGGCTGGATGCCGGTACTGCTTTTGAAATTCTATCTATTGATATTGCCGATGTAGATGTAGGCAGAAACATTGGAGCAGAGCTGATGACAGACCAAGCCGAAGCGGATAAACGGATCGCCCAGGCAAGAGCAGAAGAGCGCCGTGCTATGGCTGTGGCAAAAGAACAGGAAATGAAAGCGTACACACAGGAAATGCAGGCAAAAGTTGTGGAATCACAGGCTGAAGTTCCTAAAGCATTGGCACAGGCACTGAAAGATGGAAATATGGGAGTAATGGATTACTATAATATGAATAATATTATGGCAGATACAGAAATGAGGGAAACGATTGCGAAAGCCGGTTCTGGTGAAGAAACGGAAGAAAACTAGGTGATATAATGGACGAGTTTTTAGTATATGCTATTATTATGGCAGTAGTATTTCTCCCGGATCTGCTGCGAAAAAGAAAAGTAAAAACGAAGCCTCGAACACAGCAGAAACAGCGGCCTGCCGCTAAAACGGAGTCTCTTCCGCGGACGGATAAAGTGAGACGGTGGGAAGAGGCGCCGGTATTAGAAACTAAACCCAAAGAATCTTCTGCTAAGGCCGATCAGGAGGCAGTTTCCCGGCAGGATAGTTCGGATGCTGAAAAAGAGGAAAATAAGATTTTAGCAGTTTATCGGAAAAAGCTGGCAGAAAAAAGAGCCGCCGGAATATCAGCGTCTGCAGTAGAAGCCGCGCCGAAACGACCGGCGAAGAAAAAGCCTCTTATATCGGTAAGCGCCAATCAGGCATTGCAAGGTTTGATGTGGGCTGAGCTGCTGCAGCCGCCTTTGGCAAAAAGAAATCGGGAGAATGGGAGAAAAGGCTTATGATAACAGAACATCAGCAAATAATAGGCGATATTCCGATATTGATTTTGGAATATGAAGAAATTCCGATACAAGGTACGATTATTTTTTATCATGGCTGGACGTCCTGCAAAGAATTGCAGCGGCTTCGGGGACGAATTTTTGCTTCCTATGGATACCGCGTTTTGCTGCCCGATGCAATTCATCATGGGCAGCGAGGTGTTTTAGATGATTATGAAGCGGAAGAAGCCTATCCGGTGTTCTGGGAAACTATTTTTCAAAATGTTGAAGAAAGCCGGATGCTTTTTCAATATATTCGGTCGTTAGATACAAAGCCGATAGGTATTGTCGGACATTCCATGGGAGGCATTACGGCGATGGGAATTGCTGCTTCCGGACTGGATATACAGGCTGCTGCAGCATTTAATGGATCGGGCTGGTGGGAACAAAGTGATAGGATCATGCGGCGCGATTGGAATATTCCTGATAGTGAAGCGGCACGGGAGATAACCGAAAAGATAAAGCAGCGTGATCCATTTAGACACAGGGAAATCTTAAAAGAGATTCCTATACTGGCGTTGAACGGAGCTGTGGACGACAGCGTTTCGCCACTCCCGCAGAAAGAATGTATTGAACGATTGCAGCAGGAAGGCGCGCAGGCATCAATTGTCCTTTATCCTAAATTAGGGCATTTTCTTACGGTAAACATGATGGATGAAGGGATTCGTTTTTTACAAAAATATATGAAATAACACCAGAGCAGGCGATTTTTTGCCTGCTCTTTGTACTTCTTGTTAATACAATATATAGTGATGAAGAAGATAAATAAAAACTATATATTGAGTTGACGGGTAAAATAGTGTAAGATAGAATAAGTTCAACAAAGAAAGGATGAAAGCAAGTGACATATCCAATATTTACGTCCTTTGACGAAGCATTTCTGGCAAAATATCCAGACTTTCCTTCTCATATGTCACCGCTGTCTACGTTTGTATACTATCGAACCTATTCTCGGTGGATAGAGGAAAAAGGGCGGCGGGAAACTTGGAAGGAGACCTGTATACGTGCGCTGACATATAATTGCCGCCTTGCGGCTTCCAGTATAGAAGAGGCACAGCAGCTTTTTGATAATATGTTTAATCTTCGGCAATTTATTAGCGGTCGGAGTTTATGGATCGGCGGCACTCCATCATCGGAAGATTTAGTTACAGCAAATTTTAACTGTTCGTTCACCGTAATGGATTCCATGCAGAGTTTCTATGACTTATTCTATCTTCTTATGGTAGGAACCGGCGTAGGATTTAGGATTTTGCAGCGAGATGTAAAAAAACTTCCGCCATTCCGGCAAGATGTAGAGTTGGAAAACGTACCGTATCATGCCCTTCCTGTGATGTGGAGACATGACAATACTACGCTGGACATGAGCCGGGGCGATACTGCGGATATTAAGATCGGCGATTCTAAAGAAGGCTGGGTGCAAGCGCTGGAATTTTATTTCCATATCCTTACCCGGCATGATTACCGTCAGGTAAAGAAAGTGCGTATGATTTATGACAGTGTTCGGCCAAAAGGCGAGCGACTGAAAAAATTTGGCGGGACGGCTTCCGGCCATGATTCGCTGGCGAACATGTTTTATAAAATAGATAAAGTAATTCGAACGGATGAATACGCGCCGCGCCCGGTAAATGGCGTGCTGCGGCCGATTCATGTGCTGGATATTTGCAATATTATCGGTGAAAATGTTGTGGTTGGCGGGGTTCGGCGGACCTCGGAAACTGCGATTATTTCGCCGGAAGATGAAGAAACGATCCAGGCAAAATCAAATTTAACCCCTAATGTGTATCATCGCTTCATGAGCAATAATTCTATATTTTTTGAAGAGAAACCATCGTTTGAACGGCTGCAGGATATTTTCAAAACACTTCGCTATACGGGGGAACCGGGATTTGTTAATGCTGCGGAAGGCCGTAGGCGGCATCCGTATTTTGAAGGATTCAATCCTTGCTTTGAAATTTTGCTGCCGAAGAACTCTGTTTGCAATTTAACAACTGTTAATATGATGGGATTTGTTAAAGATGGCAAATTAATGGAAGAAGAATTGATGCAGGCGGAACGGCTGTCTGCCCGCGCATGTTATCGAATGACTTGTATTGAGTTGGAATTGTATGAATGGAATCAGACGCATCAGCGAGACCGCCTGTTAGGGTGCTCTTTAACTGGATGGAAAGATGCGATGGAAGCGCTTGGCTATACCAGAGAAGAAGAAATCGCATTGCAGAAAAAGCTGCATGCAGTGATTAGGGAAAGCGCAGATGCATATGCAAAAGAGCTGGGGTTATCACCATCCTTGCTGGTAACGGCGATCAAACCGGAAGGGACGCTGTCTTTAGTAGCCGGAGGGGTTTCTCCGGGGCTGCATTATTCGCATAGTGATTATTATATCCGTCGTATTCGAGTCAGCGCAGAAGATCCATTAGCAAAAACGGCAGTAGAGTTAGGCTGGAGCGTACATAATGAAGTGGGACAGGAAGAGCCGAACGTACGAACGAAAGTAGTGGATTTTCCATGCCAGTCTCCTGTACAAAGAACAAAATATGACGTGAGTGCATTGGAACAGCTGCAAACGTATTATGATTTCCAGAAAAACTATACAGAAATGAATAGTTCCAATACAATCAGCGTGAAAGATGACGAGTGGGACGATGTATGCCGAAATGTATATGAAAACTGGGATAATATGCTGGCAGTTTCATTTTTGAGCCTGGACGACAATACCTATGAACTGGCGCCCTATGAAAAAATAACGAAAGAGGAATATGAAAAGCTGGCAGCTGCGATGAAACCTTTCAACCCGGCTGTGCTCAATCAATATGAGCGGGCAAGCGGAAAAGAAGGCGAAGATTTTGAGATTGTAGATGACCGGCAGGATTGTTCTTCCGGAGCTTGTCCGATCCGTTAAGAGCCTCATAAAAAATAATGCAGAAAAAGCTATGGAGATTTTGTGGTATACAAAACTGCAAAATTAACCATAGCTTTTCCTTTTTTAGAGACCTATGAAAAGCAGGCCGATAAAAGAAGGGAAATTTTCTTGTAAGAAAGATGTTTTTTTGTTACCATTAAATAGCTTATAGCTTGAATATTTTGCATATCATCGCAATTTAATTTATAATAAAAGAGGTATATATGAATAAGTTGGCCTATCAAATATCCAACTTCGAAGGCCCTTTGGATTTATTGCTCTATTTAGTAGAGAAAAATAAAATGGATATTTATGATATTCCAATCATAGAAATCGCAGACCAGTTCAATGCCTATGTACAGCAGATGCCAGTTTTTGATATACAGTACGGCAGCCGTTTTTTAGTTATGGCAGCCACGCTCCTGCAGATGAAATCACGGTATCTATTGCCGAAAAGTGCGGCAGAAGAGCCGGAAGCGGATGCAGAAGAAGAAAAGCGTATACTGCAGAAAAAATTGGCAGAGTATAAGTTTGCAAAAGAGTTGGCCGGCTACATAACGGCTTGCTGGGAAAATCAGAAATATTTTTTAGGCAGAGATCCCATGCCGATGCCGGAATCATCACAGTATGCCGGCGCAATTGAACAAAGAGAACTCTATGAATTATTTATGGGATTGTTTCAAAAAGAACCGGAAAAGCGAACACCGGTAGCGTATATAGAGGAAAAACCATTGAATGTAGATGAAAAGATTGCGGAAATACAGCAATCTATCTGCCGATGGAAAGAAGGCGTCTCTGTATCCGCGCTGCTTCATCGCAGTATGACTCGATATGAATTGCTGACTATGTTTTTAGCAGTGCTGGAAATACTGCGAATGGAATCGTATTATTTATCAAAAGGGGCCGATGGACTTGTTATCAGACAAACAGAAAGTATCTGCTCATGATACGGCGATATTAGAATCCTTTTTATTTTTGAAAGGAGATCCGGCTTCTTGTCAGGAGATACGAGAAAAGTTTAATTGGACGGAAGAAAAGACGGAGCTGGTATTACAACAGTTGGCAGTACAGCTGTCTGCTGCAGAACGGGGGATAATGCTTCATCGCCGGGCTGCAATGGTACAGCTGGTAACAAAGCCCGAACTGTATGAAATGCTTCGGACGGTACAGCCGAATGTATTGAAATTGAAGCCGATGAGCATGGAAGTATTGGCTGTAGTTGCCTATAGGCAGCCGGTCACTAAACAGGAAATAGAGCAGATACGCGGCGTATCGTCGGATCGCCTGCTCGAACAGCTGCAGCAGCTGGGACTGGTGGAGGAAAAAGGGCGTTTGAATGGACCGGGAAAACCGATTTTATACGGGACAACCTCCCATTTTTTGACGTGCACCGGAATAAGCTCTTTGGAAGAATTATTGGCAGAACTTCCTGAATCATGGAAAGCAAAATTGGAGGAACAAGATGGAACGCTTGCAGAAAGTACTGAGTAATTGCGGGGTAGCCTCTCGCAGAGCCAGTGAAAAATTGATAGTGGAAAAGAGGGTTCGGGTAAACGGCGTAGTCGTAACAGAGCTGGGAACTAAAGTAAATCCTCATAAAGATTTGATTACGGTCGATGGAAAACGGATAGAAATGCCTCGGAAAGTATATTATCTTTTTAATAAGCCAAAAGGAATTATCAGTACAGTGTCCGATCCGCAGGGAAGAACGACCGTGCTGAGTTATTTTAATGAAGAAAAAGAGCGGATCTATCCGATTGGACGGCTGGACCAATATACGGAAGGACTGCTGCTTCTGACGAATGACGGCGAATTAGCCAATATACTAATGCACCCATCACATGAAGTAGAAAAAACGTATGAAGTAAAAGTAAAAGGCCGAGTATCCGATTCGGTATTGGAGAATTTGGCGACCGGCGTTCCGTTGGAAGACGGTATGACCGCCCCGGCGACCGTTACCTATGTGGAGTATGATAGAAAAACAGACTTATCTCATATTTCTATTACTATTCATGAGGGGAAAAACAGACAGGTGCGCCGAATGTTTGAGTATTTTGGGTTCCGTATTCATAATTTAAAAAGAAGTCGGTATGCGGGGCTGAGTTTGAGCGGCGTAAAACGAGGTGCGTACCGTAAATTAACGCAGGAAGAAGTACAGGAATTATATTCCTATAAATAGAGGATCAGAAAATGAAATCAGTAGTTATCATTGGCGGCGGCGCAGCCGGGCTTTTAGCGGCGCTTGGCGCAGCGGAAAACGGTGCGGCGGTTACCATTTTAGAAAAGAATGATATTGTAGGGAAAAAAATGGGAATAACCGGCAAGGGCCGGTGCAATTTAACAAATATTTGCTCTGTTCCGGAATTAATAGAAAATACACCGGGAAACGGACGCTTTTTGTTTAGTGTATATAAGCAGTTTGATAATCAGGACTTGATTGCCATGCTGCATTCCTGGGGATTAGAAACGAAAGTCGAGCGCGGAGGGCGAGTGTTTCCCTGCTCGGACAGTGCGATAGAAGTGCGGAAGGCATTTTACCATCGGTTGCGGCAGTTAGGGGTCACGATTCAGTTGAACGAAAAAGTACTGTCCATTAAAAAAGAAGCAGATCGGTTTATTATTTCCTGTAAAAATGGTGTGTATGAAGCAGAGGCTTGTATTATTGCCACAGGCGGGATGTCCTATCCGGGAACAGGCTCTACGGGCGATGGGTACGAATTTGCCAAAGCGTTTGGGCATAGAGTGACTGCACTGAGACCTGCGCTGGTGCCGCTTACGTCGGATGATGCCCTTATACCAGAAATGCAGGGACTGTCTCTTAAAAATGTAGAGCTTGCTGTATACCGGAAAAATAAGGAGATATATCGACGGTTTGGCGAAATGCTGTTTACGCATTTTGGTATTTCCGGTCCGATTGTTCTTTCTGCCAGCGGAGCGGTTTCTGGCTGCAAAGCAGAAGAATTTCCGCTTAGGGCGAGCATTGATTTAAAGCCGGCGCTGACAAAAGAAAAACTTGATGAGCGTATGCTGAGGGATTTTCAAAAGTATAGCCGCAAGCATATGGAAAATGCACTGCAAGAGATGCTTCCTAGAAAAATGATTGGCCCCGTTTTGAAAAAATCCGGTATAGCACCGGAGAAAACCGTGAATCAATTAACAAAAGACGAACGAAAGCAGCTGATTGATATGATAAAAGGTTTTGCCTTCACTATTACGGGAACAAGGCCGATAGCGGAAGCTATCGTAACAGCCGGCGGTGTAGTGACAAAAGAGATACAGCCGGCTACGATGGAATCAAAACTGGTTTCGGGCTTGTATTTTGCCGGCGAAGTACTCGACATTGACGGCTATACGGGCGGATATAATTTACAGGCTGCTTTCTCAACGGGATATGCGGCAGGGAAAGACGCGGCTCTATAACTCTATAAACAATCAGGAGTGAGTATAGGATGAAACAAATATCAATTGCAATTGACGGCCCGGCAGGAGCAGGGAAAAGCAGCGTTGCTAAAATTGTTGCCAAGCGATTAGGATATACGTATTTGGATACTGGGGCGATGTATCGGGCGTTTACCTGGTATATGCAGCAGCATGATGCTGCTTGTACTGATGATGAAAAGATCAAAGCATTATTGGAAACGGCAGATATCCGTATGCAGGGATCGACGGTGAAAGTCAATGGTACAGACGTGACGGCAGCGATCCGCAGTGCAGAAGTAAGCGCATATGTTTCTCGTGTAGCGGCGATAAAAGCAGTGCGGGAAAAGTTGGCTGACTGGCAAAGAGCCATCGCAAAAGACGGTGCCGTCATACTAGATGGCCGGGATATTGGAACGGTTGTTCTTCCAAATGCAGAACTTAAAATATTTTTGACAGCGTCTTCAAAATCACGGGCAATGCGGCGGTGGAAAGAAGTGCAGGGGCAGGGCGGAACAACGACATTTGAAGAGATACAGCAAAATATCGAAGAGAGGGATACTCTGGACTCACAGCGGGAAGAATCGCCGCTGCGGCAGGCTGAGGATGCCATTCTTCTGGATAACAGTGAATTGAATTTGGAACAGACCGCTGAAAAAATATTAGACTTAGTCAAAGGTAAACTGGTATGAAACTGGAGAATACACCTGTTGTCCGCATTATGCGAATGATATTTAAACGGATATTTTTCAGCTACTATGGGCTGGAAGTAAGCGGAAAAGAACATATCCCGGCACAAGGCGGAGCGATTATTGCACCGAACCATACCAGCAATTTTGACCCGCCGATGGTAGGAACGGCTATGGAGCGCGTTCCTCACTTTATGGCAAAAGAAGAATTGTTTCGCAATCCTATTCAGCGTTGGGTCATCAAACGGCTGGGAGCATTTCCGGTACACCGAGGAAAGATCGATGTAGATGCGATCCGCTGTGCCTATACGCTGCTGAGGCAAGGGGAAATTTTGGGTATATTTCCGGAAGGAACCCGATCAGCAGATGGAAAGCTAAAAGAGTTTCATGATGGGATGGCAGTGATTGCATTGCGGACGGGGACGCCTATCATTCCAACTGTCATTATCGGTTCGAGAAACTTAAAAAAAGAATCCCGGCCCAAAATCATTTTTTGCGAGCCAATCCCTATAAAAAAGCAAAAAGTAACGCCAGAACTTATACAGGAAGTGAATAAAATCGTGTATAATAGAATACATGATGTGCAAAAATATGCTGAAGGAGAACAGAATGGAAATTAAAATAGCAAAAGCATGCGGTTTTTGTTTTGGAGTGCGCCGGGCAATCCAGATTGCGGAAGATTCAGTAAAAGAGAAGAGACAGGCATATACGCTAGGACCCATCATTCATAATCCTCAGCTGGTAAATGCACTCAAGGAGAAAGGGGTGTCTCCCATTTCTGAAATAGATGAATTGGGGAATGGGGATACATTGATTATTCGATCTCATGGCGTAGGGCCTGCTTATTATAAAAAGGCAGAACAAATGGGATTGGAGCTTTTAGATGCGACATGCCCTCATGTTCGGAAAGCGCAGCTGGATGCAAAACATATTATTGAAAAAGGTTATGATTTAGTTATTTTGGGAGAAAAAAAGCATCCAGAAGTAATTAGTATTGCTAAATGGGCAGGAGATAAGGGACTCGTTATCGAAACAATAGAAAAAGCAGAAAATTTGCCGCATCATGCTAAGCTGGGTGTTGTTGTACAGACGACGTTTGAAGCGCGGGAATTGGAGCGGATCAAAGCAGTGCTCGAAACCAAGGCAGATGAGTTGGAAATGCATGCTACGATTTGTACGGCAACGCAGGAAAGACAAGAATCAGCTATACAATTAGCAAAAGAATCTGATATGATGATAGTTGTAGGTGGAAAAAATAGTGCCAATACTACTCGGCTGGCGCAAGTTTGCCAAAAAGAAAACTGCCCTACGTACCATATCGAGACGGCGGCTGAGCTGGAGACGGCTTGGTTTGCTGGAAAAAACAAAATAGGCATTACAGCCGGTGCATCAACGCCGGACTGGATAATACAGGAGGTTGTGTCTAAAATGGAAATGATGGAAAACAATGTAGAAGTGATGAGTGAAGAGCTGATTGATCAGTTTGACTTTGAAACGGATCTTAAAAAAGGAGATATAGTAGAAGGTACTGTTGTAAGCGTAAATCGTGACGCAGCATTTTTGGATATCGGTTATAAAACGGAAGCGATCCTGCCAGTAAAAGAAATTGCAGTGCCGACGCCGGAAGCAGCTTCTGATGTGATTTCTGTTGGTCAGGAACTGAAAGTGGAAATTGCTAATACGATTAAAGAAGACGGCGCTGTTGTAGTATCGCTGGTAAAAATGAAAAAAGCGCAGGACTGGATCGATGCACAGGAAGCATTTGATAATAAAACCGTTATAGAATGCGAAGGTAAAGAAGCAAATAAAGCCGGCTTGGTCGTTACATACAAATCTTTGCGCGGTTTCATTCCGTTTTCGCAGGCAGATATCCGGTTTGTGAAAAATGTAGATTATTTGGTAGGGCAGACAATCCGCGCCGTTATTATTGATATCAACAGCCGTAAAAACCGTTTGGTTCTTTCCCGTAAAGCTGTATTGCAGGAAGAATTGGCGGAAAGACAGGCAGCTGCATTAGAAAAAGTAGTAAATGGTGCAGTATTGGAAGGTACCGTTGCAAAAATCATGCCGTATGGTGCATTCATTGATCTGGGCGGCGTAGAAGGGCTGCTGCATATCTCTGATATTTCCTGGAAAAAAGTAGATACGGTAGACAGCGTCTTAACCGTTGGCCAAGCCGTAAAAGTATTGGTTCAGAATTATGACCAGGAAAGCGGAAAAATTTCTCTTTCGATGAAAGCATTGCAGCAGGATCCGTGGATCGAAGCAGTAGAAAAATATAGTGTAGGTACGCTGGTAGAAGGGGAAGTTGTAAAAATGCTTCCGTATGGCGCTATTTTGGCCTTTGATCCGGAATTGCAGGGCTTGCTGCACGTTTCTGAAATTACAAAACAGCGGAATGCTAAAGTGGAAGAACTGCTGGCTGTAGGTGATAAAAAAACAGTCAAAATTATTAAAATCGACATGGATAAGAAAAAAATCTCCTTGTCTATGACCGCTGTGGCTGAAGATGAAGAACGAAAAGAAGTAGACTCGTACTTAAACAGTGAAAAAAATGAAGCGGCTGCTGAAACAATTGGAGAAGTTATCGAGTAATTTAAAACTAGAAAAACCGAGCTAAAGGCTCGGTTTTTCTTTTTCTTTCTTGTTCTATTTACTATTTTTTTGTATTCCTATATATGTTACAATATAAAATGAATAGAAGTATGAAATAGAATAGGAGTTAAAAATGAAAGAAACAAAAGGTATTATTGCTAATGTGAAGCCAGGCAGTTTGGCGGCTCAGCATGGCGTGACACCAGGAGATAAAATCATATCTGTAAATGGGACTAAGGTTCGTGATCTTATTGAGCTCAGTTTTGCTGCTGCCGATGAGCAAATTCATTTGGTAACAGAATCAAAAGGAAAAAAAGTAGAGCATTATTTCCAAAAAAGGTTTGATGAAGATTTAGGTTTGGAATTGGAAAGTGCGGTGTTTGATTCAATTCGACAGTGTGCAAATCACTGTATTTTTTGTTTTATCGACCAAATGCAGAAAGGGCTGAGAGATTCCTTATATGTGCGGGATGACGACTATCGAATGTCCTTTTTGTATGGCAACTATATTACGCTTACAAATATGACGGACGCAGATTATAAACGTATACAGCAGTATCATTTGAGTCCGTTGTATGTATCTGTTCATTCGACGAATGGTGACCTGCGGCAAAAGATGATGCGTCAGCCAAGAGCGGCACAGATTATGTGTGATTTGCAGCGTCTTGTGGATATGGGCATCGAGTTCCATTGTCAGATTGTACTGTGTCCTGGATATAATGATAAAGAAGAACTGAAAAGGACCTTGTCTGACTTGGCAGGTTTATATCCGGCAGCGCAGTCAGTAGCTATTGTGCCGCTGGGAATGACGCAGCATCGGGACGGACTGTATGCGTTATCGCCGGTTACAGAGGAATGTGCGAGAGAAACGATTGCGATTGCCGAGGAATTTCAAAATAAAATGAGAGAAAAGGAAGGTACGACGTTTGCGTACTTAGCGGATGAATTTTATATCAAGGCAGGAAAAGAAGTTCCTGCAGACGAATGGTATGATGGATATCCTCAGCTGGAAGATGGTATTGGCATGATGCGTTATTTTGCTGAAGAGTGGAAGCACACTGAAGTGAAAGCCGATGACATTAAAAAGAAAAAAGTTGCTGTCGTTACAGGAACGGCAGCAGCCCCATTTGTACAGGATGTAGTGCAGGATACGCCGCATGAAGTAACAGTAATTCCTATAAAAAATCATTTTTTTGGAGAATCGATTACGGTTACAGGTTTGGTGACTGCAGGAGATATAATGAACCAGATTCGTGATGTCGATGCTGATGTGCTGGTTATTCCGGGCGTGATGCTTCGCAAAGGCGAACCAGTATTTTTAGATGGCATGACCTTGGAAGAATTTGAAAAAGTGATGCCTTTCCCGGTTCAGGTATGTGATTTTGCCGGAGATTTAAAAAAATATTTATATGAAGTAAAGTGAGGGATAAGAGATGTATAAACCTCTGATAGCGGTAGTGGGCCGGCCAAACGTTGGCAAATCAACTCTTTTTAATGCGATAGTAAAAAAGAAAATATCCATAGTGGAAGACTTTCCCGGCGTGACGAGGGACCGCATTTATTTTGACGGAGAATGGTTGGGCAAAGAATTTACTCTTATTGATACCGGTGGGATCGAGTTTGAAAATGCGGAAAATAAGATTTCTTTATCCATGCGGTATCAGGCAAAGTTGGCAATAGAAGAAGCTGACGTTATTATTTTTGTGGTAGATGGAAAAGAAGGCGTAACGGCGCAGGATGAAGAAGTAGCCAATATTTTGCGGACTTCGGGCAAGCCGGTTGTTTTAGCTGTTAATAAGATAGACAGTGTTAACCAGGAAGCTAATATTTATGAATTTTATTCGTTAGGACTGGGAGATCCTATTGGTATTTCGGCTGTAAACTTAATGAATATGGGCGATTTGTTGGATACGGTATTGGAGCATATCAATCATATCCCTGTAGAAACGAAAGAAGAAGATGTGATTTATGTTGCGATGATAGGGCGGCCAAATGTCGGTAAATCTTCTTTGGTCAACGCATTGCTGGGACAAGAGCGGGTTATTGTCAGCGATGTAGCTGGCACGACGAGAGATTCTATCGATACGCATTGGTCGCAGGGCGATTCTAAATTCGTTCTTATTGATACAGCCGGCATGAGAAGAAAATCTAAGATCGACCAGCCGATTGAAAGATACAGTATTGTGCGTTCTCTCCGTTCGATCGATCGGGCAGATGTTGTTGTACTTGTGCTGGATGCCGTAGATGGTGTAACGGAACAGGATAAGAAGATTGTTGGTTATGCTCATGAGGCGGGAAAAGGCTGTATCATTGTCGTAAATAAATGGGATTTAGTAGAGAAGGACAGCAAAACATCGCTCCGATTTACAGAAGACATTCGTGATGAACTAGGATTTTTGCAATATGCTCCGATTTTGTATGCATCGGCATTGACGAAACAGCGTATTCATCGGTTGGCAGATTTAATCAAATATGTTTCTGAGCAGCAGAATATGCGTATTTCGACCAGCGTACTGAATCAGCTTGTTACCGACGCACAGCTTGTAAATCCAGCGCCGTCTAAAGCGGGACGTATGCTGAAGATCTATTATATGACGCAGGCGAGTGTGCAGCCGCCGACGTTTATTTTATTTGTAAATGAGCCGGAACTGATGCATTTTTCGTATATGCGCTTTTTGGAAAACCGTTTGAGAGAATCTTTCGGATTTGAAGGAACGCCAATACGGCTGATCCTGCGCGGTAAAAAAGATGGAGATGAATTATGATTGCCGCCTATATTATGGTAGTGATCGCTTCCTATTTTTTAGGTTCGATTCCTTCGGGTTTGCTGATAGGAAAATATTTTTATGGAACGGATCTGCGGCTGTATGGAAGCCGGAATATTGGAGCGACTAATGCATACCGTGTGCTGGGGAAAATAGGCGGTTTGGCCGTCTTTATCTGCGACGCTGCTAAAGGTGCGTTAGGCACCTACTTGGGATATATTATGGTGGAGTATATTATCATCGAATATATGCCTGCATTGTGGCTGGCAAATCAATATGAAACGATACCGATGATGATAGCCGGTGGGATTGCTGCTATTTTAGGCCATAACTTTTCTGTATTTTTGAAATTTTCAGGCGGCCGAGGCGTTGCTACCGGTTTGGGCGTTATGATTTGTTTAGCGCCTATGATTTCTTTGATCGTATTTTTGGTTTGGGCGCTTATTGTTGCCTGTACTAAATATGTCTCACTAGGTTCCGTAGTAGGTGCTGGTTTGGTTCCGATTTTGATGTATGCGTTTGGCGAGCCTGTGGAAATGATTGGCTTTGGGCTCGTTGCAGCTTTCTTTGTAATATATAAGCATAAAGATAATATAAAGCGGTTGCTGGCTGGAAAAGAGCTGAAAGTAGAGCGTATACAAAAATAGCAGGAGGAACACCATGAAAATAGCAATATATGGAACTGGAAGCTGGGGAACTGCAATGGCTGTGCAGCTTGCTTCGAAACACGCGTCCATATCGATGTATGCCCGAAATGAAGCGTTTGCTGAAGAACTTTCTGAGTCCAGAATCAATAAAAAGTATTTGCCAAACGTAGTGCTTCCGAATCATCTCTTTATTTCTCATGATATGAACGCTGTATTTTATGGCGCGGACATGATTATTTTGGCGGCCCCTTCTCATGGAATTGCCGATGCGGCAAAACAGCTGCTTCCTTTTCTTCAGGAGGAAACGATAGTAGTGCTTACTGCTAAAGGTTTGGAGCAGGGGACTGGTCGGCGCTTGTCGGAATCAGTAAGCGATATTGTGGGGCATATCACCCAAAATATCTGCGTGCTTTCCGGGCCAAATCATGCAGAAGAGGTGGGAATCGGGCAGCCCAGTGCAACCGTGATCGCCGGAATGAATGCAGCTGCTGTGGAAAAGGTCCAGGAAGCATATATGCTGCCGACATTTCGTGCATATCGGAATGAGGATATGATTGGAGTTGAATATGCAGGCGCATTAAAAAATATCATAGCGCTTTGTACGGGGATTATTACCGGATTAGGATACGGCGATAATACTAAAGCCGCTCTGATCACGCGGGGATTGGCGGAAATTAAACGATTTGGCGTGCATTTCGGAGCAAAGCCGGATACGTTTATGGGATTGGCGGGAATGGGCGATTTGATTGCAACCTGCATGAGCCCGCACAGCCGTAATCGGACTGCCGGCATTGCGTTGAGTCAGGGTAAAACGATTGAAGAAATACAAAAAGGAACTAATATGGTAATAGAAGGGGTACGGGCAACGGATATTGTCTACCATATTGCAAAGGAAAAAAACATTCCTATGCCGATTACAGAGAAGCTTTTTGAGGTACTGTACTGCGGCAATACTCCGCAGCAGGCTGTCAATGAACTGATGGAGCGGAAGAAACAGGTGGAAACAAGATGAGAATCATAGCGGGAAGAGCGCGGGGAAAGCGGCTGAAGACACCAAAAGGAATGCTGACGCGGCCGACACAAGATCGAATTAAAGAGAGCCTGTTTAACATACTGGAAAATTATGGCTTTTCTGGCACGAACGTATTAGACTTATTTTCAGGTACCGGTGCATTAGGTTTAGAGTCTGTGAGCCGGGGAGCTGAAAAGGCGGTTCTAGTTGAACACCGAACGGGAAAAATTATTTTAGACAATATAATTTATTGCGGATTTGAGGCCGAGTGTGTTATCATTAAAAAAGATGTGTATCAGTATTTACGGACGGTAAAGGATAGTCGGTTTGACTATATTTTTGCGGATCCTCCGTACGAAAAAGGGTTCGTTCAGCCGGTGGCAGATATCGTGTCAGAAAAGCAGCTGCTGGCGCAGGACGGTATTCTGATCATAGAGCATACAAAAAAAGAACCCGTCAGCGTACCGGAAAACTTGATGCTGTTTAGAGTTAAGGAATACGGCGATACCATCATCAGCTTTTTTAAAAACAAACATGCAGAAGGTGAGACAGAACCATGCGTATAGGCATTTGTCCGGGGAGTTTTGATCCTGTAACTAACGGGCATATAGATATTTTTGAACGTAGCAGCAAGTTAGTAGATAAACTTATCGTAGCAGTATTTCAAAATCCAAATAAAAAACCGCTTTTTTCGATGGAAGAACGGGCGGATATGCTTCGGGTAACTACCGCTCATATTCCGAATATAGAAGTCGATTTTTTCAGCGGCCTTTTAAATGAATATGCAAGGCAAAAAGATTGTTCTTTAATTATTCGCGGACTTCGCGCTTTGAGCGACTTTGAATATGAATTCCAGCGGGCGTTATTGATAAAAAAAGTGGACCCTGAAATGGAAACAGCTTTTATTATGACGAACAATCAATATTCTTTTGTCAGCTCAACGGGGATTCGGGAGCTGGCATGTTTTGGCGGCGAAGTAGCGGGGTTAGTTCCAGCCTATGTAGAAGAACGTTTAAAAGAAAAATATATCAATAGAATACAAAAATAGGGGTGGATACAATGAAAACAGACAAATTATTGGAAAATTTGGAAAATGCGATTTTAAACTCGTCGAAAGTACCGTTTTCTGATAAGCGCATGGTAGAAGAAGATGAACTCATGCAGATTTTGGATGAAATTAAAGAGTCTTTGCCGCTTGAAATGGACGAAGCCCATAAAGTAGTTATGGAAAAAGAAAAAATTTTAGCAGATGCGCAGAGACATGCAGACAGCCTCGTAGCTCAGGCAAAAGACCATATTGCTAAAATTACCGAAGAAAGCGAAATGGTGCGTCAGGCGCAGGAACAAGCAAACCAGATTATCAGCAATGCAAACCAGTCGTCAGAAGAACTTAAAAACAGCTCGATTACCTATGCTGCTGATGTATTGAAATACATTGAAGGTACTTTGGAAAAAACATTGGAAAGTATTCGGCAGAACCGAAACAGCCTTACGAACAGCGGTAAATAATAGTGAAGCCATCTGTTTTCGGATGGCTTCTGTTTTGTCAGTAGGTCTATATGGCCATAGAAGGGATGAGTAGGATTGAAGGGCCATGTATATGGTTATGTCAAAGTAAGTCCAAAAGAGAAATTTATAGACCGGCAGATTGCCGAATTGAAAGAATATGAAATACCGGAAGAGTGCATTACGGTTGATAGAGTAGATGGCCGTACAGTGGAACGGCCGGGTATTCAAGAATTGCTGCGCCGAGTGCAGTCAGGCGATGAAATATATTTTCAAACGCTATACAGCATAGGCGGTACAAAAGAAGATATCCGAAAAACGGTGCTGGCTTTTTATCGCAAAGGGGTGACGGTGCGCATTTTAGACATTCCCACTACGTTAATGGCCTATCCTCAGTTTGGCGATATGGAAAAAACGATGTGGGACGTGCTGCATGTGCTGCTTCTGGAAATGCTGTCTGTAGAATCGCAGCAGGAAAAAAAATACCGCCGCCGCCGTCAATCGGAAGGAATTGCAGCGGCATTTAGCCGAAATACGCGTCTGGGGCGGCCGCCGGAAGAAATTACGGAAGCGTTTATCGCAGCCTGGAGCGAATGGCGGCAAGGAGAGATTACAGCGAAAGAGGCTATGACGCGATGTAATTTAAAGAAAACGACGTTCTATAAACTTGTGAAACAATATGAGAGTGAACGCGGTACGAACTTATTTGCTGTAAAATGAGGAGCATACTCTGCAAAATGATATATGCTGTGCATAGGTTATTATGTACGGTATATATCTTTTTTGTTGTATAGATAAATTGGCAAATCTTGAGAATTTATAAATGAATATGGTAAAATAAGAATAATACAAACGTGTGTGGCGGAGCGAGTATCGTCATCCATGCAGAGGAGGCTTATACATGGAAATTTTAGTGTGTATCAAACAAGTGCCGGATACAGCAGAAGTAAAAATAAATCCAGAAACCAATACGGTAATTAGAGCCGGAGTGCCAAATATCGTAAATCCGTTTGATAAAAATGGATTGGAAGAAGCGCTGAAGCTGAAAGAAAAGCATGGCGGACGTGTTGTGGTTCTTTCTATGGGGCCGGAACAAGCGAAAGAGGCTTTGCGGGAATGCTTGGCAATTGGCGCCGATGAAGCGTATTTGGTCAGTGACCGAGTATTTGGCGGAGCAGATACATTGGCAACAAGTTATACTTTGGCAAAAGCTATCGAAAAATTGGGTAAATTTGATATTATTTTCTGCGGAAAACAGGCTATCGATGGAGATACGGCGCAAGTGGGGCCGCAAATCGCAGAAGCATTAGACATTCCGCAAATCACCTATGCCGCGGCCGTGGATGTAGAAGGTACGACGATACGGGTAAAACGGGAGCATGAAGAAGGATATGAAATTATTGAGACCACGCTTCCCGTTTTATTGACAGCGGTAAAGGACCTCAACGAACCGCGGTTCCCAAGCATAAAAGGGAAAATGAAAGCAAAGAAAAAAGAAATTCCCGTGTGGACTGCCGCTGATTTAGATGTGGATCCGGAAAGGATCGGACTAAAAGGTTCGCCAACGAAAGTAAAAGGGATTCATACGCCGTCTCAGCGTTCCCAGGGTCTGTTGATTCAGGAGGAAGATGCGGAAGCAGCTGTTGCTGTATTAGTATCTAAACTACAGGAAAATAAACTGATTTAATGGAAAGCGAGGATGGGAACATGAAGGATTTTTCTATGTATAAAGGCGTGTATGTAATTGCGGAACAGTTTGAAGGTGTACTGCGCGGTGTTTCTTTTGAGCTGCTGGGAGAAGGGAAAAAATTAGCAGAAGAACTTGGGCAGGAATTAGGCGCGGTCCTTATTGGAGCGAATGTGCAGGGTCTGGCAAAAGAATTGATTGCCGCTGGAGCAGAACGCGTATATGTATACGATAATGAAGTATTGGCACATTATAGTACCGATGCTTACACAAAGGTATTAGCCGAATTTGTTGAAGCTGTAAAGCCGAATGTACTATTGATTGGCGCTACGAATGATGGCCGCGATCTGGCGCCGCGCCTTTCTGGCCGTATTTCCTGCGGTGTGACGGCAGATTGTACTGGCTTATCTGCGGATAAAGAAACTGGAAATGTGATTTGGACTCGGCCGGCTTTGGGCGGAAACATTTTAGCGGATATCATTTGCCCGGATCATCGGCCTCAGATGGGAACTGTTCGGCCGAACGTGTTTAAAAAGCCTGTCTTGGATCAAGAAAGAACGGGTGAAATCATTTCTTGTGACTGTCCTGTACAGAAAGAAGATATTCGCACGAAATTAGTTGAATTAATCAAAGCGGTAAACGATGGGGTAAAAATAGAAGAAGCTGAAGTCATTGTTGCCGGCGGCCGCGGCATGGGAGATGGAAAGAATTTTGCCATGCTTCATGAATTAGCAGAATTGCTGGGAGGTGCAGTGGGCGCTTCTCGTGCTGCTGTAGATGCAGGTTGGGCAGAGCCGATGTGCCAAGTAGGGCAAACGGGAAAAACGGTAGGACCTAAACTTTATTTTGCCTGCGGTATTTCCGGAGCCATTCAGCATTTGGCCGGCATGAGTGGATCAGACACAATTATTGCTATCAACAAAGATGCGGATGCTCCAATATTTAAATCAGCGGATTATGGCATAGTGGGAGATGTATTGACCGTAGTTCCTGCACTAATCAAAGAATTGAAAAAAATGCGCGGTTAATTATGAAGCACCTTGCCTGCAGAAGCAAGGTGCTTTTTTAGTAAAAATAGGAAGAAAAAGAGCGTTGCGTAAAAAGTAGGTAAAATAAGTAGAAATAAAGAAGGAAAATAGAAAAAAATAGCTAATTACATATAGTAGCGCAAATAAGCGTATAGGAGGAATATAATGGTATTAAAAAGAACAAAGGTAGTTTGTACGATAGGACCTAGTACAGATAAAGAAGGCGTATTGGAAAAGATGCTGCAAGCGGGAATGAATGTTGCCCGATTTAATTTTTCTCATGGCAGTCATGAAGAGCAGGCTAAACGGATTGCAATGGTTCGCGCTGCTTCAGAAAAAACAGGCATCCCGGTGGCTTTGCTGCTGGATACAAAAGGTCCAGAAATGCGGTTGGGAACGTTTGAAACCGGAAAAATAGAATTAAAAGCCGGCCAACGATTTGTGCTGACGGCCAGAGATATTGTGGGGAATGATCAGGAAGTATCCGTATCCTATAAAGGGCTTCCTAAAGAAGTATTTCCGGGAAATCAGATCTTGCTTTCTGATGGATTAGTAAAGCTGCTGGTTACCAGTATTGAAGGCGAAGATATTATTACGGAAGTATTGAATAACGGGCCAATGAGTGATCGGAAACGAGTGGCAGTTCCGGGAATCGCGCTTAATTTGCCGCCGGTATCTGAACAAGATAAAGCGGATATTTTATTTGGCATTTCTCAGGAGATGGACTATATTGCGGCATCCTTCATGCAGCGGGGCAGTGATGTCGTCGCTATTCGTAAAATCTTAGAAGAGAATAACAGTCCTATAAAAATTATTTCTAAGATTGAAAGTGAAGAAGGCGTACGAAATTTAGAAGATATTTTGGCTATGTCTGATGGGCTGATGGTAGCCCGCGGCGATCTTGGCGTAGAAGTTCCGGCGGAAGAAGTGCCTATGATTCAGAAAAAAATGATCCGCCGCTGCAATGAATTAGGAAAACCGGTTATTACCGCAACGCAAATGTTAGAATCGATGATGGATAATCCTCGGCCGACCAGAGCGGAAACCAGTGATGTAGCAAATGCAATTTTAGATGGTACAGACGCTGTTATGCTCAGTGGGGAAACTGCTGGCGGTAAATATCCTGTACAGGCTGTAGAGACGATGTCTCGGGTCGCGTTGTATACGGAAAGTCAAATTGTGAATGCAGAGAAAGGGAATGGGCTTCATGCCAATTGCGCGGTAACTACAGAAGCCATCAGCAGTGCGACGGTAAATATTGCGAGCTGTCTGAATGCAGCTGCGATTATTTCCTCTACAGAATCAGGGAGAACCGCACGGACAATTTCGAAATATCGTCCTTCTTGCCCAATCATTGCAGTTACTCCGAATGAACATGTCATTCGGCGCTGCCTGTTGTATTGGGGCGTATATCCGGTAAAAGGATGTGCGACTACGAATTCTGATGAAATGGTGAAACAAGCTGTCATGGCTACGTTAGACGCTGGATATATTGAACATGGCAATCTGGTGGTTATTACTGCCGGTGTTCCTGTACGGGTAGAAGGAACAACAAACTTGATTCGGGTGCATGTTGTGGGGGATGCGATGTTAAAAGGACAAGGTATAGGTCAGCTGTCGGCAACCGGCCGGGTATGCGTGGCATCAAGTATAGAAAAACTGGAAGCTGAATTTCAGGACGGCGATATTTTAGTAGTACGGGATATGGAGCCGGAATATGCTCCTTTTGCTAAACGTGCTGGAGGACTTGTTTCAGAAGAAGGCGGATTCACATGTACAACGGCAATTATGGGGTTAACCTTAGGAATACCGACATTAGTAGGTGCGGTGAAAGCTGCTGAAATTTGTAAAGACGGAGAAATTGTAACGGTAGATGGCAGCCGCAATCTGGTATACAAAGGCTGCATTGATGCAAAATAAATGTTTATAAGAAAGAAAAAAACATTCCATAATCTATGGAATGTTTTTTTCTTTAAAAGGATATTTTTTATAAGTAAAGGGAGAAATGAGGTATAATAAAGGCAACAGCGTTTTATTATTATAGGAGAGGATAGAGATGAAGGGACTAGAAGTAATAGAGGAACTGGCAAAATATCATGAAACGTTTTATTTATATGATGAGCAAATACTTCTGGAAAATATAGAACGGCTAAAAAAGGCATTTTCCGGTGTTCGCTTTTTATATTCTATGAAATGCAATCCCAATATGCATATTCTCCGATCCGTATTCAGCCAGGGGTTGGGTGCGGATGCGGCAAGTCCTGGTGAAGTGCAGCGGGCGGCTATGGCAGGGCTGCGCCAAGAGGAAATTTATTATTCTGCGCCAGGTAAGACAATAGAGGATATTGAACAAACGATTAATAAAGCAATCCTGATTGCCGATAGTATCAGTGAATTACAGCGGATAGAAACCGTTTGGAAAAAGAAAGAAAAACTTTCCGTAGGTATTCGGATTAATCCGAACTTTTCTTTTGATGGAAATGGCGGCCAACCTTCTAAATTTGGGATTGATGAAGAGGCAGTAGATGTACTTTTAGAAGAAATGCCGTTTCAATCTATTCGTATTGCAGGTATTCATATACATATACAAAGCCAGATTATAGCATGGGAAAAGTTGGCAGCGTATTATAGATATATTTTTTCCTTAGCAGAAAAATTTCATCAGGCAGGATGTTCATTATCGTACATCAATTTAGGTTCTGGGATTGGTATACCGTATGGAAACGAGCAGGAAAGCGTAGACATAGAGCGGTTGGGCAGGGCATTAAGAAACGAGATGGAGCGATTTCTTGCCAAGAGTCCGCATACTCACATATATATAGAAACAGGAAGATACGTGGCAGGGCCGTGCGGCATGTATATAACAAAAGTGGCGGACAAAAAGGTTTCTCGTGGAAAAACCTATCTGATTTTGAAAAATACATTAAATGGATTTATTCGGCCGTCATTGGCCATGTTGGTTGGAAAATATAGCAAAGAAGAGATACCTGCAGGCTGCGAGCCATTATTTACTTGCCGAACCCCAGTAACGATTCAAACGCTTACGTCGGAAAGGCAAAAAGAACGGGTGACGCTGATGGGGAACCTGTGTACATCTGCTGATGTGATAGCAGAAGATATAGAGCTGCCGGTATTAGAGGCTGGGGATTTGCTTCTCTTGTCACATGCGGGAAGTTACGGAGCGGTTTTATCACCGATGCAATTTTCATTTCAGCAAAAGCCAGCGGAAATTTTTCTTACCGCAGAGGGAACTATCCTGTATGATTCCGCGGAATAGGGGATATGTAATAGTTATATTGTAAAGAGGCATTTATTAGTACAGAAATAAAACAGCAAGATACATATTGGAGAAGTTTTTACTAAAATGGCATGACAAAATCAAATTTATGAAAAGTATAGGGTTGAGGGATAGCCAATATGGGAGGCGCAAAAATGGAACATTCAAAAACGGTAGCAGAACAGATACGGGAGATGTATGCAGGGAACTGGTTTATGAATCAATTTGGAATATCAATAGATCTGATAGAATGGGAGCATGTTATCGTAAGTTTGCAGCTGAAAAAAGAAAAACATTTTAATCACAGGAGTGTTTGCCATGGCGGTGTGCTGTCTGCATTGGCTGATTCTGTGACGGGGGTGACCGGTGCTAGCGCCGGAGCCGCTGTGGCGACACTTAATATGAATATGAACTTTATTAAAAGTGTAAAAAAAGAGTGCCGGCTTTTTGTAGAAAGCCGAGTAATGCATCGGGGACATACGACGATGTTGATTTCGGCGGAAATGTATGACGAAGAGGGAACCAGATATGCAACGATGACGGCGTCTATGTTTATTCTTAAACAATTTGAATTCGTACCGGAACAATGGAAGTAGCTAGGAGTATCTAGTGATTTAATAAGCTGGTTTAAAAAGAATAGTTTGAAGCTGCAGCAGAGTTAAAAATATAGTGGGGGGGAGTGTGTATTAGAAATGCGTAAAAAATAGGAATATTACGCAGAAAGTATGATACGATAATATAAAAAGAATGGGGGATATTTTATGTCAAAATTAGTTGTGATCGTACAGTGCGACGCAGTACAGAAACGGTGCGCCGGGTATTTCTGCACAAAGTCATTTTATAATAAGACCGGGGTATTTGGAGAATATCCGGAGGATACGCAGTATATGACATTTACTTGCGGAGGCTGCTGCGGCGTTTCTTTGGCGGCGAAATTAGAATCTTTAACGAAAAAAAGACGGATATGCGGAGAGAAAAAAGAAGATGTAACCGTTCACTTTTCTTCTTGCATTGTTTCAGATAACTATCATACGCCGCCATGTCCTCATGTAGAATATATGAAAGAAATCGTCCGAAAAAAAGGTTATACATTTGCTGCTGGCTCGTATATTTGCAAGCAGACAGAGGCAAAAAGAAAAGCTGGTTTATATGGCTCCTTTACTGATAAAGAAGTTATTTGCGAAGTGTGATTTTGCGTGTAATGACCGGTAAGGGTGATACAGAATAGTGATATATAAAACCGGTTTTGCTGAAGATGGTACGCAAAACCGATGAAGCGAAAGTAAAAACATTGGGGAATGAAGCTTCTTTATAAAGGCAGTGAGGCTGCATATAGGGTAAAATAGGATTTCACATAAAAATCAAGGCAGCACAAATACCTAATGTTAGTCTAGTCGCCACATCTGATGTTCGTTCAGCGATGCTATGAATAAATTCTTGAAAATAAAAGAGGTGCAGAAAAAATTCTGCACCTCTTTTTAATACTAAATTAGAACGCGGGGATAACAGAACCCTGGAAATGATCCAGAATAAACTGTTTTACTGGTTCCGATTGGTAAATAGAAATTACTTTTTTAATGGCCTCGTTATTTTGATCCGCTTCGCGAACTGCAAAGATATTTGCATACGGAGAATCTTTGCTTTCTACAAGGATCGCATCTTTTAATGGATTCAGTCCAGCAGCTATCGCATAGTTTGTATTTACACAAGCGATATCCATATCAGAAATAGAACGAGGAATTTGCGCGGCTTCCAACTCAATGATCTTTAAGTTTTTCGGGTTATTCGTGATATCAGGAACACTGGCGGCAACACCGACGTCTTCTTTCAGGGTGATGAGACCTGCTTGCTGCAGCAGAAGAAGGGCGCGGCCGCCGTTCGTCGGATCGTTAGGAATGGCTGCGCTGGCTCCTTCCGGAAGAGAGGAAAGATCTTTATATTTGTTGGAATAAATAGCCATAGGAAGAAGAATGTTTTTACCGACAGATACGAGCTTTAGTCCGCGGTCTTTCACGATATTATCTAAATATGGCTGATGCTGCATTGCATTCATTGCTAACTCGCCTTGCGCCAAGGCTAAATTTGGCTGTACATAGTCGTTAAATTCGACCACTTTGATTTTTACACCTTGCTTTTCCGCTTCTTTTTGGACGAAGTCCATTACTTCTGCATGCGGGCCTGCAGTTACGCCGACAACGATTTCTGAATTGTTGGAAGATGCCGGTTTGGCCGGTTCACCGGCATCAGAACCGCAGCCTGCTAATAGAGCGGCTGATAATAATGCAGCTGTACATAATACAAAGAATTTTTTCATACGAATGACCCCCTATGTCTGAATGAAATCTATTATTTTTTATTTGTTCTTGAAGATAGATAGTCGCCTAAACTCTGTAAGATTTGGACGATAACAATCAAAATGATGATCGTAGCGATCATTACATCAGCGCGGAACCGCTGATAACCATAGCGGATAGCGATATCCCCCAAGCCGCCTCCGCCAATAGTACCTGCCATAGCAGAATATCCAATGAGGTTGACCACCATGACCGTGATGTTGTCGATAATAGTGGGAAGTGCTTCCGGAAGAAGAACTTTATATATGATTTGCAGTGGAGAAGCTCCCATAGATTGAGCGGCTTCGATCAGGCCGAACGGCACTTCCCGAATAGAAGTTTCTACAAGACGAGCTAAAAATGGAATGGCGGCAATACTTAATGGAACACAAGAAGCGGTAGTTCCGATTGAGGTGCCTGCCAGTGCTCGAGTTAACGGAATGATGGCAACCATGAGAATAATAAAAGGTACCGAGCGGGTTGCATTGACAATCGCTCCCAGCACATGGTTGATGGGCAGATTTTCCAGGATATGATGCTTGCTTGTAGTAACCAATATAATTCCCAGCGGAATGCCGACGATGGCTGCAATGAGAGCGGATACGGCCACCATATAAGCGGTTTCCTGGATGCCTTTCAGCAATAAATTAATGATTTCCGGGCTCAACATAACCTAACACCTCACTTCCAATCGGCAGCGCTTTAATATATTCGAGCGCCTGCTGTTTTTTTTCTGCGGAGCCTTCTAGTAAAACAATGAGGCGTCCAAAAGAAACCTGTTGAATATAATCGATATTGCCATATAAAATACTAACGTCCAGATCAAATTTGCGAATGAGATTGGCTACAACTGGTTCATCGGTTACATCGCCTTGGAAAGAAAGACGGACCAGAATATGTTTGGCCGGATCGGGCTTTTGGGAAAGCGGCATAGATTGCAGGCCTTCAGGTAAATTTTGTGTAATAATCGAATCTACGAATTCTTTTGTCGTAGGATACTGCGGGTTAATAAAGACATCTACTACAGGGCCTTGTTCCAATATTTTTCCGTTTTCAATAACGGCGACTTTATGACAAATATCTTTAATAACCTGCATTTCGTGTGTAATAATGATAATGGTTAAATGCAGCCGCTCGTTGATATCTTTTAACAGTTCAAGAATAGCCTTGGTTGTTTGCGGGTCCAGTGCGGAAGTTGCTTCGTCGCATAACAATACTTTGGGATTGCTGGCTAATGCACGCGCGATGCCGACACGTTGTTTTTGACCGCCGGAAAGCTGGGAAGGGTAATTGTTGCGCCGTTCCGAAAGCCCGACTAAATCCAGCAGCGGCTCTATCCGTTTTTGAATATCTTGTTTGGACATGCCGGCTAACTCAAGAGGAAACGCGATGTTTTCATATACCGTTCGGGATGAAAGAAGATTAAAGTGCTGGAAAATCATTCCGATAGATTTCCGTGCTTCCCGCAGCTGACGTTCATTCATTTGCGTAAGGTCTTTGCCGTCGATAATGACATTGCCCGATGTGGGACGTTCGAGCATGTTTATGCATCGAATCAATGTACTTTTTCCGGCACCGCTTTTTCCGATAATTCCGAAAATCTCTCCTTCTTTGACAGTAAGGTCAATGCCCTTTAGGGCGTGGACTTCGGTTTTACCTTCATAAGACTTAGTAATGCCTGATAAGGTAATCATAAGTAATTCTCACTCCTTTAAAATAAAAATGCTCTTCATACAGAATGAAGAGCATGACTTGCGAAATCTCTTCATCTGTCGGGATATAAAAAAATCCTTCAAGACAGATGAAGGAAGATAATTGCATTCATCTGTCGGGATATCCCGGTGGAATTGGCACCGTTTTCCTTTCGGAATGGTTGCCGCGACGTCATAGGGCCAGTCCCTCAGTCACTCTGGATGAAATTCGAGTATGAAGTTATGTGAAGATGATACCACGTTCGCCGAGGAGTCGTCAATAGAAAAAATAAAAATAAAATAAAAATACATAGTAAAAATTATTTTCAAATTTTAAAGAGGTCAGCAATTCTGGACGATGAATGTATGAATCATATGAATCCGCAGCAAAAAGAAATAAGATGGGGCATAAAAAAGAAAAATTTTTCTTTTTAAAAGAGAATTCTTTCATTTCTATCATTTTTAGTGTATAATAAATTTACTTTAACAGAGTAATAGACGAAAGAGGGAACCCGGGATGAGTGTAAATGAAAAGCTGAAATCACCAATGAACGATCAGTTGTTTTCCTGTATTTTAAAATTGGAAACACTGGAGGAATGCTATGAGTTCTTTGAAGATATTTGTACCGTCCAGGAAATAAAAGCCATTGCAATGCGCCTTGAAGTGGCTCGCATGCTGGAAGAGGGGATCGTATATGATGAAATTGTTCAGCAAACGGGAGCCAGTACGGCGACGATCAGCCGCATAAAACGCTGTTTGGTTTATGGCGCTGGCGGATATAGGAGAATGTTGGCTCGTATGGAGCAAAATAAAGAAAGTAAATGATAGCAAAACAAGCAGATCTGTCTAATAAAGGCGGATCTGCTTGTTTTACATTTTGCAGTTACTATAGTGATTAGTCGTTTTGCCATATTCCTTTTGGAGAATAAACGAAAGTAAAAATAAAGTGTATAATAGTATGCAACTTTTTTTGACTATCAAAGGGGATTTTGCTAAAATAAATTAGATAATTAGCTTATTTTTTAGGTAATATCATCGTTACTATATAGATAGAGGAGTGTTGACGGGTGTTTAATATCATTCAGAAATTATTAGGCGATCCTAATGAAAAAGAGTTAAAGAAACTTCAGAAGATCGTCGAAGAAATAAATGGGTTGGAACCGCAGCTGCAAAATCTAAGCGATGCCTCTTTGACTCATAAGACGGCAGAATTTCGGGAACGGCTGGAGAAGGGCGAAACATTGGATGACCTTCTTCCGGAAGCATTTGCTGTCGTTCGTGAAGCTTCGCGCCGGGTGTTGGGAATGCGGCATTTTGATGTGCAGCTGTTAGGCGGTATTGTTCTTCATAAAGGCAATATCTCTGAGATGAAGACCGGGGAAGGGAAAACCCTGGTTGCCACGCTGCCTGTATATTTAAATGCTTTAACGAAAAAAGGCGTGCATGTTATTACAGTCAATGATTATTTGGCTCGCCGAGATAGTGAACAGATGGGAAAACTTTATCGTTTTCTGGGCATGTCTGTCGGAGTTATTTTGCATGATTTGGATTTTAATCAGCGTAAAATGGCATATGGCGCCGATATTACCTATGGTACGAATAATGAATTCGGGTTCGACTACTTGCGGGATAACATGGTAATTCATTGCGAACAAATGGTGCAGCGGCCGCTTCATTATGCGATCGTCGATGAAGTAGACAGCATTTTGATTGACGAAGCACGGACGCCGCTTATTATTTCTGGTCCGGGAGAACGGTCTACAGACAGTTATTATACCTTGGCAAAAGTGGTGCCAAAACTGCAAAAAGACATCGATTTTACGATGGACGAAAAAGCAAAAACAATCGCGCCAACAGAAGAAGGAATTGCCAAAGTTGAAAAGATGCTTCATGTAGAAAATCTGTACGACGCATCTCATATAGAGCTGAACCATTTGCTGAACCAAGCGCTGCGGGCTAATTTTATGATGGAACGGGACAAAGACTATGTCGTAAAAGATGGGCAAGTCGTTATTGTAGATGAATTTACAGGCCGTTTGATGTTTGGCCGCCGGTATTCCGATGGGCTCCATCAGTCTATTGAAGCAAAAGAAGGCTTGAAAGTAGAAAGAGAAAGCCAGACCTTGGCATCGATTACATTCCAAAATTATTTTAGAATGTATGAAAAGTTAGCTGGCATGACAGGGACTGCAAAAACGGAAGAACAGGAATTTAATAAAATTTACGGATTAGATGTGTTTGTCATTCCGACAAACCGGCCGATTCAGCGTAAAGACCTTCCTGATTTGATTTATAAAACGAAAAAAGCAAAATATAAAGCAGTCGTAAGGGAAATCGTATCCCGCCATAAAACTGGCCAGCCGCTGTTAGTGGGGACAACGTCTATCACACAGTCGGAAGAATTGAGTATGATGCTTAAAAAAGAGGGAATCCCTCACAATGTATTGAATGCAAAATTCCATGAAAAAGAAGCGGAAATTATTTCGCAGGCCGGGCAAAAAGGCATGGTTACTATTGCTACCAATATGGCTGGCCGAGGAACGGATATTGTCCTTGGGGAAGGCGTGCCGGAATTGGGCGGACTTCATATTTTAGGGACAGAACGGCATGAAAGCCGCCGTATCGATAATCAGCTTCGAGGACGTGCAGGCCGTCAGGGTGATCCTGGATCGACACAGTTTTTCCTTTCTTTGGAAGACGATTTGATGCGTATTTTTGGTTCGGAAAACATTTCTAATATCATGGATAAATTAGGAATGGAAGAAGATGAACCGATCGAGCATTCGTTGATTACAAAATCCATCGAAAAAGCACAGAAAAAAGTAGAAAATCATAACTTTAATATCCGTAAATATATTTTGGAATATGACGATGTTATGAATCAGCAGCGTGAAGTTATGTACGAACAGCGCCGCCGTATTTTACGAGGCGAGTCTATGAAAGAGCGCATTATGGAAATGGTGGATACCATCATTGAAGATGCGATGAATCGGTATGCGGACGAAAAACTGTATCCGGAAGATTGGGATTATGAAGGCCTGTTGAAAGAAATGGAACAGTATTTTCTGCCGGCCGGGCTTATGGAAGCTTCTGATTTGGAAGAATTAAGCCGCGTAGAAATTCAGGAACGGATGCATGATATAGCGCATACGATTTATCGGAATAAAGAAGAGCAAGTAGGCGAACATACTATGCGGGAGCTGGAAAAAGCCGTTATGCTCAAAGTAGTAGATGCAAAATGGATGGAACATCTGGACGCTATGGATATGCTCCGTGAAGGGATTGGACTTCGGGCATATGGACAGAAAAATCCATTGGTAGAGTATAAATTTGAAGCGTATGAAATGTTCAATGAAATGATTGCTTCTATTCAGGAAGATATCGTAACTTATATGTATCGTATACAAGTGGTGTATAATACAGAAGCTCCAAGCGCGCCTCAGACGGATGACCACTTGCATGGAGCTAAAGAAAGTCATGGAGAAACCGTGTCTTCGGCAGAACCTGCGAGCGGTGCAGACCAGTAATCTTGTCTTTTGAAAAGAAAGATAAACGGCTGCAGCTGCGGCGGATAAACTGCCGGGAATAGAAAATGAAAGTTGGTGACAGTATGCTGTTGGAAGAAATGAAAAAGCCTATAGAAGAATTGCAAAATCGCGTACAAGAAATCGGGGATTCACTTTGACTTGGCTCATAAAAAAGAGCGGATTATTGATTATGATATTAAGATGAGCGATCCGGCGTTTTGGAATGATCCGGAAAAAGCAAAGACAATATCTCAGGAAGCTACAGCATTAAAAGATGCAGTAGAAAGTCATGAACGACTGACGCAAGAGATAGAAGAACTTGGCATGCTGCTGGAAATGGCTATGGAAGAAGCGGATGAAGAGCTTGGAAAAGACATCGAAAAAAAGTTAAAGGAATTAACTGATGAAGTAGAAAAGCGAGAAGTGCTTCTGCTGTTAAACGGCGAATATGACAAAGAGAATGCCATCGTAACATTCCATGCAGGTGCAGGCGGAACGGAGGCGCAGGACTGGACGCAAATGCTGGTTCGTATGTATTCCCGATGGGCGGAAAAGAACGGATATGCAGTGTCTATATTAGATATGCTTCCGGGAGATGAAGCGGGAATCAAAAGCGCGACATTTATGGTGAAAGGTCCAAATGCGTTTGGTTATCTGCGATCGGAAAAAGGTGTACACCGGCTTGTCCGCATATCGCCTTTTGATGCGGCAGCGCGGCGGCATACCTCTTTTTCGGCGGTAGATGTTATGCCGGAATTGCCGGACGATGTGGAAGTTGATTTGAATATGGATGATGTCCGGGTAGATTACTATCGCGCAAGCGGCGCTGGCGGACAGCATGTCAATAAGACCGATTCTGCTGTACGTATGACGCATATGCCTACTGGGATTGTTGTGCAGTGTCAAAATGAACGTTCTCAGATACAAAACCGGGAACAATGTATGAAGCTTTTGCGGGCTAAATTATACGAACTGGAACAGGAAAAACAAAAAGAACTGAAAGCCTCTATTGGCGGCGCTTATCAGGCAATCGAATGGGGCAGTCAGATTCGTTCCTATGTTTTCCACCCGTATAATATGGTGAAAGATCATCGGACCGGCGTGGAAACTGCAAATGTGCAAGCGGTGATGGACGGTGATTTAAACGCATTTATAGAAGGATATTTGCAGTATGAAAAAGGGAAATCATTTTAAAGGAGCAGGCATTGCTGCCGTGGTTCTCTTATTTGCAGGCGGGGCAAGCTTTGGCTTGCCTAAGTTGCTGGAAACGTCTTGGGAAGCGCGGCTGAGTCAGGTTTCTTCCGCCGAGAAGATGGAAGTAACCGTACAGGCCGTTCCCCCGATGAAGTTGTTGTGGGGGAGTGCGGATAGGCTTTTGGTAAATGGGGAAAACATGCGCTTTGGCAAGATGAATGTGACCGATGCCCATTTGCGATTAACCGGAGTATCGGTGAATGTATGGGAGTCTTTATTGGAAGGAACAGTTTCAGTATCTTCCTTAGAGGAGGGAACCGCAGAGGTTGCTTTGAATGAAGAGAACTTGCAAACGTATTTGGAACAGCAGGTGCCGGAACTTAAAAATCCAACCGTTAAAATCACAAAAGAGGGAATTCGCGTTTCCGGAATGGTTAAACTCTTTGGAACACAGCGGCAGGCTGTGCTGCAGACCGCTGTAGAAACAGGGGCGGATGGATTTATACTGGTGCCGCAGAACGTCGAAATCGGTTCCTTACGTTTGTCCGGTGTTCAGGCTGTATACACTAAGGAGATTCCACTGCTTAGGACTGGGGACTTTCCTTTTCAGCTGATTCCGAAACAGGTAATAATGGAAGAAGGAAAAATAATTTTCTATGCCTCTGTAATGGCATAATGATATAGGTGAAGCAAATGAAATTATGTGCGGCTTGGTATAAAAAAATATGGCTGCTCTGTATTTTTGTCGGCTTATTCAGCTGTTTGTGGCTGAATTATGAACGATATGAAATAGAAGAACGAAGTAATACGATCGATATGGTGATCGATTATGACTCGGTTTTGGCAATGATAAAACGAGATGAACCGAGTGTGGAAAGCGGCATGAAAAAACTGCAGGCAGCAGGCATAACCAGTTTTGCCTTGTATGACACGACGCTGGAAAAGCTTTCTGGCCGCGGTTCCGTTGCTCTTTTAGGAAAGGCTGACGCGGGAATTTATCGGCCGGAACTGCTTCAGGCGTTAAATAAAGCTGATTTTTATGTAGTGATTCCTAAAACAAATCCTTCTTCATTAGCGCAGGAAATAGAGGAAGATCTGGCGATACGTATAGGTCGTGAAAAAATACAGCCTATGGAAAATGCCGGCGATACGGTATTAGGTGTTCAGGGGAATATGGATACTATAAAAGCCATGAACTTGGGGCTCTTATCTTCTGATGCCGCGTATATCAAAGATTTTGGCTTCCAGGTAGTGGTTCGGCCAACAAACTATCGGAATATCCAGCCGGAAGATTTACAGCATTTTTGGAAACGATTGGACAAAATAGAAAATACTTCCGGGATTATGTTTGTAGGAAAAGAAGTTTTAGGCTTTGAATCAGAAGTGCAGGCAGCGGCTGATGAACTGAAAAAACGAAACATCCCTTTTTATATGATTGAAGCGCCGAATCAGCTGCAGTATGACGTACAAAAAGGCATGTTTGATATGATTGAAGATATGGGGTATTATGGGGCTCGGACCTACGCGATGGCTAAGGAAGAGTTATGGAAAATAACTCCGGAAGAAGCAGCTCAGCGCTTTTTTATCAGTGATATTGAGCGGAATGTGCGGGTCAATTTATTTCCCTTATACAAAGATCCGCAGGATGGGATGACGCAGTTTGATACCAATCTTGAGTATATTGCATTGACTGCAGAAAAGTTAGAAGCACGGGGGTATCATTTTGGTACCGCAAGTATCATGCCTGAATATTATCCTAATAAATTTTTAGCCGCATTGGGATTGCTGGGAGCCTTTTCTGCCGTATGGCTGCTGATGGATGCGCTGCTTCCGCTGTCGCTTGCGTGGCGGGCTGTTTTTACAGTCTTAGGCGCGGCAGGTGCAGCTGCGGCAATGCTGCCGTATCATGCGCTGCTGTATCAGACGGCTGGATTGGCCAGTGCGGTAGTATTCCCTGTACTTGGAATCATTGCGGTTCTTGATATCTGGCGCAGAAAAGAAATTTCTGAAGCGGTTGGATTTAAAAAGATTTTTTCTGATGGTGTGAAATATATTGTTTTTGCATTTTTGATTTCACTTGCCGGCGGTATGTATGTTGCGGCTCTGATGGGAAATACCCGCTTTTTCTTGGAGCTCGATATTTATCGTGGGGTAAAACTGACTTTTATAGCGCCTTTATTATTTACAGCATGGGCGTATATACAACGGTTCCCGCTGATGGGCAGTGAACTGCATTCGCTGGAAGATTTTACCGCATTTGGCAAAAAGGTATTAAACATCCCAATTAAATTAGGAACGCTGCTGCTTTTAGGTGTCATTGGCATAGGCGCGATTATTTTCATAGGGCGCAGCGGGCACACCGCAGGAATTCCGGTTCCGGGAGTAGAAATTGCACTGCGCCGTTTTCTGGAAGAAACGCTGTATGCCCGGCCAAGAGGAAAGGAATTTATGATAGGACACCCGGCCTTTTTCCTTGCTGCAGCCGCGTTGTACCGCAAATGGCCGCAAATTCTGCATTTCTTTTTAGTGATGCTGGCTGCTATTGCGCAAGGATCGCTGGTAGAAACTTTTGCACATATCCGGACTCCGTTTTATATGTCGCTTGTTCGCGGTGCAGACGGTTTGCTGCTGGGAATTTTCCTGGGCGGGCTGCTGCTTATCGGAGTGTCGGTACTTAAAGAACTGACAGCTTGGTTGGGAAAGAGAGGCTATGATGTATAATATCGTGATTTCTGGATATTATGGATTTGGCAATGCCGGAGACGAGGCTATGCTGGCGGCCATTTTAGACTCCCTTTCTGATCGTGCTCCAGGGTGCCGAATTACGGTTATTTCTGGAAATCCAGAACGAACGAGAGCCATGCATGGGACTGCTTCGATTCATCGGTTTAATTATTTTGAAATCGTACGGGCGATTCGGCAATGCGATTTGCTGATTAGCGGAGGCGGCAGTTTGCTGCAAGACGTGACCAGTGATCGGAGTTTATATTATTATCTCAGTATCATTGGCATTGCTGTAGCTGCGGGAAAGCCAGTAATGCTGTATGCACAAGGTATTGGTCCAATTCGTAAGAGCAAAGCTCGGCTCTGGGCGGGCCGTCTTTTGAATCAGGTTGACTATATAACGATCCGCGACTTGCATTCCAAAGAAGAACTGGAATCTATGAGGAGATGTGTCTTTTATTCGTCCCAGTTACATCAGTTTATAAAGGAAAATAAGGATGTTTATAAGGCATTTAT
>OHAY01000671.1_pt1 | contig 34951 bp, 39 predicted proteins | sample 1577191 | NCBI WGS metagenome assembly OHAY01 (sample SAMEA3541504, study PRJEB24748) | human gut metagenome | biome: human gut; feature: human-associated habitat; material: faeces | place: China | collected 2012 | reverse complement strand
TGTTAGGCGGAATCCGAGTTGCAGAACCAGCGGCAGATTTGGCAATTGCCCTGGCGGTTATTTCATCGAGCCGGGATATTGCTATGGATCCAGATATGGTCGTTATGGGAGAGATCAGCCTTACCGGCGATATTCGGCGTATACCCAAGGCTGCGAGCCGCATCAAAGAAGCGGAGAAGATGGGGTTCAGTAAATTTGTCGTTCCTTATGGAAATAAAGGAGAGCTGATAAAGCTGTTTCCCAATGCCGAAATCCACGGAGCCCGCCATCTTATCGATGTGATTCCGCTGGCATTTAAAGGCAAGAATGGACAGTAGTTCAGTATGGATATTTATAAACAGCTATGATATAGTAATAAGAGCATAGAAAGGGGGTGAATACTATGTTGGATAAAATATTCAGAGTGCTTATCATCATTATATGCGGTATAACCGCGCTGATGGGAACGGATCAAATTGCGCCGCTTTTAGTAGAGCTGCTGGGAGAAAATTTCCCCGGGATCGGATTGTTTCAAACGACGCTGATCACAATTATTATGTTTGTGATAGGCGGTGTCATCGGCGTTTTGATCGGGTATATCCTGGCGCCGATGCTTTCTCGGTGCATTTGGTGCGCAATTCGTTTGATGGAAGGCGCTTTGAGCAAGTTTTCCGGACAAGATTTGCTGTTAGGAACGATAGGCTTGTTTCTTGGACTTATTATTGCGAACCTCATAGGACTTGCGTTCATTCATCTGCCTATCATCGGCGCGTATCTTCCGGTCATCTTCAGTGTCGTATTCGGCTATGTGGGAATGAGCATCGCAGTGCGGAAAAAGCCGGAGATACTCAATATTATCGCCAGTCTGAAATCAAAAGCGGTGAAAGAAAAAGACGGGAGCCGCAAGAAAAAGAGCATTCCCGGAAAATTACTGGATACAAGCGTTATTATCGATGGGCGCATTGCAGAAATCTGTAAAACCGGATTTTTGGAAGGGCCGCTGCTGGTGCCTGTATTTGTACTGGAAGAATTGCAGCATATCGCCGATTCGGCAGACGTGCTGAAACGCAATAAGGGGCGGCGCGGTCTTGATATATTGAACGCGATGCAAAAAGAAGACAAGATGGATATTCGGATCATTCACGATGACTTTGACGACATTACAGAAGTGGATTCGAAATTGATGCGTCTTGGCGCGCAGCAAGGGTATCGGATTGTTACGAATGATTATAATCTGAATAAAGTAGCCGTGCTGCAGGGGATTACCGTGCTGAATATTAATGATTTGGCCAACGCGGTGAAACCGGCGCGGATTCCTGGTGAGGAAATGACCGTGCTTGTTGTAAAAGCCGGAAAAGAAAATAATCAGGGGATTGCTTATTTAGATGACGGAACCATGATTGTCGTAGAAAATGGACAGCGGTATATTGGAACCAGCGTAATGGTAACAGTTACGTCGGTGCTCCAGACTTCGGCAGGACGAATGATATTTGCGCGGCCGAATGAATAACAGGAGAAGGTGAAAGATGGTCAGTCTAATCATTGCGGCAGCTGGCTCCGGACGCCGCTTCGGATATGAAAAAAATAAAGTATTTTACCCGCTGGGCAACAAGCCGATGATATGGCATACGGTGCAGCGGGCGGCAGAATGCAGTCTGGTAGACGAAATCGTCATTGTTGCGGGGAAAAATGATATAGAGGAAATGAAGGCAATATTTGCGGAATTTCCTCTGCCCGTTCCGATAAAGATTACTCAAGGCGGCAAAGAGCGGCAGGATTCGGTATATTCAGCAATGAAAGAAGTATCGCCGGACGCAGATATTCTTTTAGTTCACGATGGGGCGCGCCCCATGGCGGACAAAAATATGTTTTCTGAACTGATCGAGCAAGTGAAGGAAAAAGAGGCCGTCATTTATGCTGTGCCGGTTAAAGATACGATCAAGCAGCAAGATGAGCAGGGGCTGGTGCGGAAAACGCTGTGCCGGGATACGCTGGCGGCGGTGCAGACCCCGCAGGGATTTAAACGAACGGTTTTGGAAGCGGCATACCGATATGGCAAAAAAGAAAACATTTATGCAACGGACGACGCTTCTCTGGCAGAAGCTGCCGGATTTCCCGTCCATATTTTATTGGGCTCCTATGCCAATATCAAAGTAACGACAAAGGAGGACATCAAAATGGCGGAACAAGGTTTGGGAATTGTGCCGATCCCCCGGGTCGGACTTGGATATGACGTACATCGGCTGGGAGAAGGCCGCCGGCTTGTATTGGGCGGCGTCGAGATTCCTTTTGAAAGAGGTCTGGTCGGTCATTCTGATGCAGACGTACTGGTTCATGCTGTCATGGATGCGCTGTTGGGAGCCGCCGGATTGAAAGATATCGGCACCTACTTTCCCGATACAGACGAACGATTTCGAAATATATCGAGCATTTCCCTTTTGGAAAACGTGGGGCGTTTATTGAAAGAAAACGGGTATGCGATCGGGAACATTGATGCGACACTGATGGCGGAGCGCCCTAAAATAGCGCCGTATATCGACAAGATGAAAGAACATATCTGCCAAGCGTTGGAAATTGCTCCATCGCAATTAGCGATTAAAGCAACGACAACGGAGAAATTAGGCTTTGTGGGAAAAGAAGAGGGCATGGCCGCGCAGGCTATTGCGTCTATTATATGAGGAGGAATCAGGATGATGGAAGATACTATGCTTAAAGTTCGGTTTGCACCGAGCCCGACAGGGCCGTTTCATATAGGAGGAGCCCGTTCTGCGCTCTTTAACTGGCTGCTGGCCAAAAAGACGGGCGGTAAGTTTGTGCTTCGTATCGAAGATACGGATTTGAAACGCTCCACGCGTGAATCGGAAGAAAATATCAAAGCGGCTTTGAAATGGCTGGGAATTACTTGGGACGAAGGCATCGATGCCGGCGGAGAAAACGGCCCATACAGACAGAGTGAACGCCTGGATATTTATGAAAAATATACACAGCAGCTTATTGCGGAAGGAAAGGCCTATTACTGCTACTGTACGCCGGAAGAAATCGAAGCGGAACGGCAGGCGCAGATGGAAAAAGGACTGACTCCGGTATATGGAGGGACTTGCTCTCATTTATCGGAAGAACAGATAGAAGCCTACAAAAAAGAAGGGCGTAAACCGGTAGTTCGCCTGCGTGTTCCGAAAGGACGGACCGTAGAATTTACCGATATGGTTCGGGGGCATGTAACGTTCCAGTCTGATGGCATCGGCGATTTTGTTATTGTAAAATCGGACGGCATGCCGGTATATAACTATAGCGTAGTCATCGATGACGCCTTGATGGGAATTACCGATGTTATTCGGGCGGAAGAACATTTGTCCAACACGCCGCGGCAGATCGTTCTGTACGAAGCGCTGGGATTCCCGATTCCGCGGTTTGGTCATATTTCGCTGATTTTGGGAAAAGATTATAAAAAAATGAGCAAACGCCATGGGGCTACGTCTGTAGAACAATATAAAAATCTGGGATACCTGCCGGAAGCAATCGTAAACTTCCTGGCGCTTTTAGGCTGGTCTCCGGAAGAAGAGAAAGAAATCTTTTCTTCGGAAGAACTGATTCAGCAGTTTTCCATGGATCGGGTCGCCAAAAACCCCGCCGTATTTGATATCGATAAGTTGAATTGGATTAACTTCCATTATATGAAGCAGCTGGACGAAACGCAGCTATACGAACTTTGCCTTCCGCATCTGCAGCAGGCCGGATATGTTGGCGAAACGGTGTCGGACGAGGAAGCTGCCTGGCTCAAACAGATGGTATGGACCGTGCGGGACCATTTGAGCTATGGCGCGCAAATAGCAGACAACGTAGATATTTTCTTTAAAGAGCTGGAAGAAGTAACCGACGAAGAAGCTTTGGCTGTTATGGCGGAAGAAACCGTGCCGGCTGTGCTGGGGCTTTTCAAAGAAAAATTAGCGGCGCTTTCCGAGCTCACTGCGGAAACGGTAAATCCGCTGTTTAAAGAAGTGCGGAAAGAATTAAAAGTAGGCGGCAAACAAGTATTCATGCCGATTCGCATTGCCCTGACCGGACAGATGCACGGTCCGGAGCTGCCGCAGATCATTGCGCTTTTAGGCAAAGAAAAAGTAATGAGCCGCTTGGAAAAATAACTTGACAAAAAACAGATGGATTCGATATAATAAATGAAAAATATTATTAAATGAAATGCGATGAGCAAACGAGTACCTATACCCAATGGATCCAGAGAATGCGGATCTGGGCTGGAAGTCCGCATACCGGGAGGATAGGGAAATGCAGTTGTGAGCAGAACAGCTGAACAAGAGTAGGGTGTTCCGGCGGCAGCCGTTATCTGCGTGAAGTGTATACAGCAGCGCTGTATAAAACAGAGTGGAACCACGGGCCACCGTCTCTGTCAGGGGGATGGTGGCTTTTTGTATGCAAATAGTTAATATTTCATTAAAACAGGAGGCGCAATAATGAGAGAAATAAAAGTGTACAACACGCTTACCAGAGAAAAAGAAGTGTTTAAACCCATTGAAGAAGGAAAAGTAAAGATGTACGTTTGCGGTGTTACGCCGTACAATCATCCGCATATAGGCAACGCGCGGCCGTTTATTACCTGGGATGTGATCCGCCGGTATCTGGAACACATCGGCTATCAGGTAACTCTGATCCAGAACTTTACCGACGTAGATGATAAGATCATCAATACGGCCAACGCGGAACATGTGGCATGGGATACGATTGCGAAACGGTATATTGAGGCTTACTTTGAAGTGATGGATAAACTCCATATTAAACGGGCTACTTTGTATCCGCGCGTATCGACGCATATGCCGGAAATCATTAAGATGATTGAAACGCTGATTGAAAAAGGGTATGCATATGTCTTGGACAACGATGTATATTACAGCGTGGAAAAATTTGAATATTACGGCCAGCTGAGCGGACGCTCTTTGGACGATATGATGGCGGGAGCCCGTATTGAAGTAAACGATAAAAAACAGAATCCAATGGATTTTGCCTTGTGGAAAGGCGCTAAACCGGGCGAACCCTCCTGGGAAAGTCCGTGGGGTCCTGGCCGGCCAGGCTGGCATATCGAATGCTCGGCAATGAGCAATAAATATTTAGGCGATAATTTTGATTTCCATGGCGGCGGCAGCGATTTGATCTTCCCGCATCACGAGAATGAATTGGCGCAGTCGGAAGCCTGCACGGGCCATCACCCTATGGTAAATTACTGGCTCCATAACGGGTTCATCACCATTAATCAGGAAAAAATGAGCAAATCGCTGAATAACTTTTTCTTGGTACGGGATATTTTGGACTCTTATGCGCCGGATACGCTGCGGTACTTTATTTTATCGACTCATTACCGCAGTCCGCTGGATTTCAGCGATGAACGCCTGAATGAAGCGGCCCGCAGCCTGGACCGTTTAGGAACGGCAATCGACAATGTCCTCTATTTGCTCAAACAGGAAAACGGAAGCGCTTCGGAACAATCGGCTGCCTTGCTTGCGGAAGTGAAAAAAGCGGAAGAAGAATTTGAAAACGCGATGAGCGATGATTTCAATACGGCCTTGGCGACGAGCGCAATGTTTGCCGTAGCTAAAGAAATCAATATTTACACGGCCGCTGTATCGGCAGGTACGGTTACGGTAGATAAAGAAGCTGTTCAGGAAGTAAAACGAATCTATGCGTTTATGACGGAAATCATCGGTGTATTGCAGGAACGGTGGAGTGAAAAATCTGCAACGGGAAAAGAATACGATGAACTGATGCAGGTAATTTTATCGATCCGCCAGCAGTGCCGGGAACAAAAGAACTGGGCTTTGGCTGATTCGATCCGAGATCAGCTGATGGAAATCGGGATTGTCATCGAAGATTCTCCGCAAGGCGCCCGGTGGAAGAGAAATGAAATTTGATCGGTTTTTATATTTAAAAGGCCGCCTGCTGGAAGAGCTGGAAGCAGGCGGCACTGTTTCTGAAAATATGGAATTGGCGGACTCGCTTTCTCTGGCTTATATCGGAGATGTTTGCTATTCGTTATATTGGCGCAATGAAGTGATCAAAACGGGGATCGAAAAGGTGCGCGTATTACATTCTTTCGTCGCAGAAATCGTATCGGCCAAAGTACAGTCTGTCGTATACAGAGCGGTTAAAGAGCAGCTTTCTGAAACAGAGCAAATGGTGGCAAAACGGGCCAGAAACGCCAATGTCCATGTGCCTAAAAGCGCAACGGTGGCAGAGTATAGAGAAAGTACTGCGCTGGAAGCCGTGATTGGTTATTTGTATATCAGCGGTCAGGAGGAGCGGCTGAACTTTCTGTTGCGGCAGTGCCGAACGGCTGTATTAGATTATATGAAAGCACAGGAAAAATAAATGGATGATATCATTATTGGGAAAAACAGCGTATATGAAGCATTGGAAGGCGGGCGAAGCTTTCAAAAAATATATATGCTGGCCGGACGAAAAAACGGCGGGTTAAAAGAAATATATGATAAAGCCAAGAGAAAAGGCATACCGATACAGGAAGTTTCTGAGCAGGCTCTGCAAAAAATCGCCGGGCCCGGACGGCATCAAGGCGTAGCGGGAGCGGTGGCTCCGATTCGCTTTTGGGAAATGGAAGAAGTGCTGGAGGCTGCTTTTGCAAAGACGGATTCACCGGTATTGGTGCTGCTCGACGGCATTGAAGACGTTCATAACGCCGGCGCGATTATACGGACGGCAGAATGCGCAGGGGCGGACGGGATACTTCTTCCCAAACGCCATGCAGTACCCATGAATCAAACGGTGGCAAAAACTTCTGCAGGCGCGTTGGAACACATGCCGATCGTTCAAATCGGAAATATTGTGCAGGAACTGAAAAAGCTGAAAAAATTAGGCTTTTGGGTGGTAGGCACCGATATGGACGGCGAAATAGAATACTACGATGCCTCGCTTAAAGAACCGACGGTTATTGTTATCGGAAGCGAAGGAAAAGGCATGAGCCGGCTGACGAGAGAAAATTGTGACATGCTGGTAAGGATTCCGATGTTTGGCAGGGTAAATTCGCTGAATGCTTCTGTTGCCGCCGCATTAATATTGTACGAAACAGTTCGTCAGCGGAGACAGAAATGAAAAAGGTATTGATTGTAGACGGGTATAATGTTATTTTTGGCTGGAAAATGCTGACGGAGCTGAGCCGGCAGAGCCTGGAACACAGCCGAATGAAGCTGATTGATATTCTTCTTAGTTATGGAAAGCTGAAAGGATATCAGGTGGTGCTGGTTTTTGACGGCTTGCATGTAAAAGAACCTGCGCATACGGAACAAATCAGTAAAGAGTTTGAAATTATTTATACAGGGTTTGAAGAAACCGCAGATAGTTATATTGAAAAAGAAACCTATCAGTATAAAGAAAAACGGGCGGAAGTCTATGTAGTCACCTCTGATGGGAGCGAACAGAATCAGATACTTGGCGTTGGCGCATACCGCATTCCGGTAAGCGAACTGGAAAAAGCGGTAATGGAAGCCAAGAAAGAAGAACACCAGTACTCACATCGCAATGTATTGGAGTATAAGCGGAATGAAATGGGAGGACTGCTGGATCCGGCTGTGGTAGAAAAACTGGAAAAGCTGCGCAGCAAGAAAGAGAAATAAGTTGGGAAAGCGGCTGCCCTTGATTATGGCGGGGGAATACAGTATAATCGGTATAGTCGGTGTCTTAGCAGACATCAGGGAGGACGATACTGTGGTTGCGGATAAACCGATAGATTTTAAAAGCATGACAGATGAAGAAATCGTCAAAGAAGCGCAGCAGAACCAGAATCGGGAAGCTTCGGCGTTTTTGGTGAATAAATACCGCAATTTCGTGCGGGCAAAGGCGCGGGGGTATTTTTTGATTGGCGCAGACCGGGAAGATATCATTCAAGAAGGAATGATCGGGCTGTACAAGGCGACCCGCGACTTTAAAGATGATAAACAAGCTTCGTTTCGGGCGTTTGCCGAGCTGTGCATTACACGGCAGATCATTACGGCAATAAAGACCGCTACACGGCAGAAGCATATTCCGTTGAATTCCTATATTTCATTAAACCGGCCGGTGTATAACGAAGAGTCCGATCGGACACTGATGGATATTATTGCCGGGAGCCGGGTTTCCGATCCGGAAGAAATGTTTATCAATCGGGAAGAGTTTCAGGATATCGAAGGCAAAATGAACGAGATCCTGAGCGATTTGGAATGGGAAGTACTGCTGGCTTATTTAGATGGAAAGTCCTACTATGAAATGGCTCATGATTTGGGACGGCATGTTAAATCCATTGACAATGCGCTTCAGCGTATTAAAAGAAAACTGGAAAAATATCTTACGGAAAAACGTAAAGAAGAAAATATGATGTAAGAAAGCAGAGGGAGAATATGAGAAGTTTTTTGATGATTGCAGAAGTAATTATTTCGGTGCTGCTGATTTTAGCGGTTGTTTTCCAATCCAGTAAAGCTGCAGGGATGGGCGGTGCAATTTCCGGCGGTGCGGATACGATTTTCGGCGGAAAATCCCGCGGAGCCGATGCGCTGCTGGCAAAATGCACGGTCATATTGGCTGCGCTGTTTGGTGTGCTTAGCCTGGTATTAGGCAAGATGCTGAATTCATTTTAACAAAGAAAAGAGAAACGCCTGTGACAGGATTCACAGGCGTTTTTTTATGGCAAAGAGGAGTTATACAAATGATGAAGAATGTATTAAAAGAAGATGTATTGGAGCTCTGGAAAGGGATATATCCGGAATCGATTACAGAAGAAGAGGGCGCGGAACGGCTTCGGCTGAAGGGAAATATATTGACGGAGTATTTCGCTGTGTTCCGAGAATTAGTCAGGGAGGGAAAACTGATGAAACATAAAGATGATACGTACAGCGCCAGGCCGGAAAGTACAATGATAGAAGGAATATATAAAGCGTATTCTCCCACGTTTGGATTTGTGCTGTCCATAACAGATATGCCGGATATTTATATCGGCGAACAAAATCGGGGCAGCGCGATGAATAACGATAAGGTGCGGGCGGAAATCCTGCATACGCATCAAGGCCGTTATGAAGGGCGGATTTTAGAAGTCACAGAGCGGGCGAATAAACGGATCGTCGGTACGTTTGATCTGCAAAAAGGATTGGGGTTTGTGACGCCGGACGAAGAACGGCTGACAGAAGATATCGTCATACCGCTGTCTGAAACGAAAGGTGCAAGAAGCAGCGCGCGCGTATTGGTAGAGATTACGAAATGGCCGACTGCAGTAAAAAAGGCCGAAGGACGAGTCGTTGAGATTTTAGGTTATACCGGCGATAAGGATTTAGATATTCGGGTAATCATGGCAAAACATCAGATTCCATTTGCCTTTCCGAAAGAAGTCGAAGAAGAATGCCGCCAGATTGATGAGACGATAGCCGCTGCAAAAGAAAGAAAAGATTTCAGAGGGATAGATCTTATTACGATAGACGGCGAAGATGCAAAGGATTTGGACGATGCGGTAGAAGTGACGGTGCTTCCAAACGGCAGGTATCGTTTGGGCGTGCATATTGCAGATGTCAGCCATTATGTGCGGCCGAATACCGCGCTGGATAAAGAGGCATATAAACGGGGGACGAGCACGTATTTGATAGACCGCGTCATTCCCATGCTGCCGAAAGTATTGTCGAATGGAATATGCAGTTTGAATGCCGGCGAAGATCGGTATGCCATGTCCTGTATTATGGAAATCAATGAAGAAGGACAGGTTGTTTCTTATGAAATCACACCGAGTATCATACGGGTGAAACGGCGCTGTAATTATCAGGAAATCCGCAAAGCGCTGGAAGAAAATATTCTGCCTGACGATTTGATCCCGTTCATGCCGATGGTTAAAGACCTTAAGCAGCTGGCGCTTATATTAAAACGCATGCGGATTCGCCGGGGAGCCGTAGATTTTGATTTCCCGGAATATAAAATTCTGCTCGATGAAGAAGGAAAGCCGCTTCGGATTGTAAAAAAAGAGCGGTCTATTGCAGAACAGATCATTGAAGAATGTATGCTGATTGCCAATGAAACCGTAGCGTCTCATTTAGAAAAGACCGGCAATCCTTCGATATACCGCGTGCATGAAAAGCCTAGCGTAGAAAAAATAACGGTGCTGCAGCAAGTGCTGAATGCATTTGATAAACAGCTGGATATTGAAGAAGAAGTCCGGCCGATAGAATTCCAGAGGCTTGTCCGGGAAGTAAAAGGAACGGATCTGGAAGCCGTTGTGCAGATCATGGTGCTTCGTTCTATGCAGCAGGCGCAGTACGGTACGGAAAATCAAGGGCATTTTGGGCTGGCTTCGGCTTGCTATACGCATTTTACTTCTCCGATTCGAAGATATCCGGATCTATTGGTTCATCGTCTGCTGAAAAAATACGCGTTAAAAGAAGAATTTAATGTCAGCCGGATGAGCGCCTATCTTCAGAAAGCGGCTGCGCAAAGCAGTGAGCGGGAACGGCTGTCGGCAGAAGCGGAACGAGATACAGAAAATATGAAACGGGCCGAATATATGAAACCGCATGAAGGAGAAGTCTTTGAAGGTCAGATCAGCAGCATCATGGGGTTTGGCATGTTCGTGTCTTTGGAAAACGGCGTGGAAGGATTGGTACACATCAGTACCATGACCGACGACGAATATTTTTATGATGAAATTGCTTGCCGGCTCATAGGCGCGCGGAGCGGAAAAATATATCGTTTGGGCGATCGGGTAACCGTAACGCTGGCGCAGGTGAATTTAGAGCGCTATGAAATTGATTTTGTGTTGGGCCGGATAGAAAATCTATCAGATCTGCAGGCGATGATGGAAAAGCGGCGGCTGCAGCGGCAGAAAAAGGAAGCCCGCCATGGCCGGAATAAAAAACATGAGGCCAATAAGAAAAAAACGGCAGGTACAAAAAAAGGCGAGAAAAAACGAGGCGGAAAGAAAGCCGGAAAGGCAAGCCGTAAAACTCGGAAGAAAAAAGGGAAGAAACGGAAAGGATAAAATATGGCAAAAGGTGAAAAAATTATTGCGGAAAACAGGAAGGCGCGTCATGACTATTTCATTCACGACGTATATGAAGCGGGAATCGTATTGACAGGAACCGAAGTAAAGTCGGTACGGCAGGGGAAGGTAAATATGAAAGATGCATACTCGCAGATCCGCAATGGCGAAGTATTTTTATATAACATGCATATCAGTCCGTACGAGCAGGGAAATCGATTTAACCATGAACCGCTTCGAGATAGGAAGCTGCTCATGCATAAAGCGGAGATTCATCGCTTGATCGGCGCAGTGAAAGAAAAGGGATATACGCTGGTTCCGCTTAATTTATACTTTAAGTCAGGGCGAGTGAAGGTATCGCTTGCACTGGCGACAGGAAAAAAACTTCATGACAAGCGGCAGGCTTTAGCGGAAAAAGAAGCGAAAAGAGAAATGGATCGGCATTTAAAAGCCCGTTCCCGAGAATATTGATTGACAAATCAAAGTGAATACGATTATAATGAAGAGTAAGCCAATGGCTTATTTTGATCAGGGGGTGTACTGGTTTCGACAGGAGCAGGTGTATCATAAATAGCGAGCCGGGGTTCCATTTGCCCGTAATACGGTGGATCTTAAACACAAACGCAAAAGAAAATTTTGCTTTAGCTGCATAGCTAACGTCTGACATTGCTTTTCCTGCAGGCAGTGTTAAGGCGTCAAATCGCAGGATACTTTGGCAGTATGGTTCGGTGCTGTCAGGGGAATGCTACGGACTGGAACGGTCTAGTTTGTTTATGTACGAAACCCGTTTGAGATAATAAAACATAAACTGCGCTCGGAGAAGTTTATGGGGCAATGCTTTTGGACAGGAGTTCGATTCTCCTCACCTCCACCAGATGCTGTAAAGGCGAACTCTCAATCTTTTTTATTAGGAATGTGATGTTCGGCATATCGATAGACAATGTAATGACCTAGGCCGCCATTTGAGGCGGTCTTTTTCTATCAGCAGGGGAGCGGAAATCGATATGAGGCACCCGGGATTTTATAAAACCGCGGGGCTTTATAATGAATTTTACATAGGGAATTAATGAAAAGATAGGGCAGATGTGGTATGATTAAAATAAAAACAGTTATACTTGCTTTTCCTATAACTGCAAAGGGGTATGGAATATGTATGCAGGAAATATTTTTCAAATAGAAAAAGAGTTGGTATCCTTGCCGGAATTGCTGCGGCCTTGGTTAAAAAAGTTAAGTGAAATGGATATTGAAAGTCTGGTTCCGGGACGCTATGAGTTGGAGAACGGCTGTTATATGAACGTGGATCAGGCAGCTACAGAACCGGAAGAAAATCGAAAGTGGGAAGCCCATGAAGAGTATATCGACATACAATTCGTCATATCAGGCAATGAACGAATTGAGTATTTAGCGCTGAATGAAATGGAAGAGAAGACAGAATCCTATCCGGAGCGGGACTTATATTTTTATAGGGCTAAAAAGGGAACTCAGCCTTGTTCGGTTTCTATGAGTAAAGGGCGGTATGCGGTGTTTTATCCGGCAGATGCGCATCGGCCGCTGTGTATGGCGGATAAACCGGAAGCGGTGAAAAAAATCGTAATGAAAATACGACTGTAAAAACGGGCTGTGCAGAAATCCTGCACAGCTTTTTTGGAGGAATGGATATGGAAATCAAGCAGTTGATTGGAAGCGGGCTGTATCGCATCAAAAGTGAACAGCCTCTGATCCATCAAATAACAAATCAAGTCAGTATGAATGACTGCGCCAATGCGACGATTGCGGTGGGCGCATCGCCGATAATGACAAGCCATCCCTGGGAAGTTGCCGATATTGCAGGGAAGGCGCAGGCCTTGGTACTAAACTTGGGAACGCTGCAGGAAAGCTCTGTCGATGCGATGTTAAGAGCGGGAAAAGCGGCGGCGGAACGCGGCGCTCCCATTGTGTTTGATCCGGTCGGCGCCGGCGGCTCCGGATTTCGGAGTGAAGCGGCTATGGCTGTATTAGCAAAGGTTCCCGTTTCCGTTATTCGTGGGAATGTGAGCGAACTGCGGTATTTAGTTTATGGTGAACATACAGGACGCGGCGTGGATTCCGGAGCGGAAAAACCCATGTCGTGCGAGGAGATTGGGGAATTGGCACGCCGAATGGAAGCGGTTGTGGCTGTGACCGGTGAGGTGGATTATATTTCAGACGGGCAGGAAACCTATATGATTCATAATGGAACTCCGTTTTTGCGGCTGATTACAGGAAGCGGCTGTATGACTACTGCGCTGACAGGCGCTTTTGCCGCGGTAATGCCGCCGCTGGAAGCGGCTGCTGCGGGAGCGCTGATGATGGGCTTGGCCGGAGAGTTAAGCGCCGCACAGACGCAGGAGGAAAATGGGGGCCCCGGAACCTTTCGCGTCCATCTGCATGATTGGTTGTATAAAATAGATAAGACTATCATTATGGAAAAAGGAAGAATAGAGTATCATGAAAAGTAAGGCGTTTTCTTTGCAAAAACTGGTGATTGCAGCTGTGTTTACCGCTATGGGCGTGCTGCTTTCGCCGCTTTTGTACGTACCGGTTGGGCCGGTTAAAGCATTTCCCGTTCAGCATATGATCAATGTGCTGCTGGCCGTTTTGCTGGGATGGCGGTATGGTATAGGCACGGCATTTAGTATTTCTACCATTCGGATCGTAATGAGCAGCGGATCGATTTTAGCGTATCCGGGAAGCATGATCGGAGCGGCTTTGGCAGGTTATGTATATAAGAAAACCGGCAATGTGTTGGCTGCCGCTGCCGGGGAAGTCATCGGGACCGGCATTATTGGAGCGCTTGCGGCCTATCCGCTGGCCTCTGTTTTTTTGGGAACGCAGGCAGGCGCCTTCTTTTTGGTGCTTCCGTTTGCAGCCAGCTCCGCAGTAGGCGCTCTTTGCGCCTGGCTCCTCTGTCAGGTTTTGCCCATGCCGCGTCTTCGTGAAATTGCAGAGCGGGAAAGAGGATAAAGTTGATAAATTTATTGCTTTTTCCATTTGACAATGAATTGAAGGTATATTAAGATAAATATACGTGGTACTGAAAAATCAAAATGAGTTTTGAGGGTGGAAGATGAGAGAAAGAATTTTAAAGGCCGCCTCGGAAGAAATAAAAAATAAAGGAACCGCCTTTCGAATGGACGATTTGGCGCATGAGCTCAATATCAGCAAACGAACGCTGTATGAGCATTTTTCTTCAAAGCGGGAAATTGTAGAAGTAATCATCAATGCGAAAATTGAGGATACGTATGAACAGCATCGGCAGCTGCTGGAAGATCCGGACTTATCAGCGGAAGAAAAGCTGGCGAAGTATTTTTTGATTCGGTCGCGCATTTATCCGCTGCTGACCGAGTATACGCTGAATGAGTTTTTTTATAAAATGCCGGATTTGATTGACCACGTTCGCGAGTCTTGCCAAAAAGACTGGGATCTTTTGCAGACCTTCATGGAAGAAGCAAAACAGGATGGATTTATAAAAGAATATGATACCAAAATCCTGCTTACCATGCTGCAGGGGACCTTGCTGGAACTTTTCAGTAAAAAAGAAGATTTTAAAGAATACGGTACATTCAATGACGTCATGAAAATCGTAGTGGACGTATTATTGAATGGAATAAAAAAAGATGGGGGTAGAACGATTCATGAATAAGAAAAAATGGGCGCAGGCCAGTATAGCCGCTATGCTGACAGCAGCGGTGCTGACGGGATGCGGAACGCAGAAGCAGGTACAGCAGGCGCCGGTAAAGGTAAATGTTTTTAAGGCAGTAGCAGAAAATACTCCTATCACGGCAGAATACAGCGGTACGGTCAGCGCACTGAATCAGGTAGCCGTACAGGCTCGTGTATCGGGAAGAATTGTAGAAAAGTTTGTAGAAGGCGGGCAATATGTAGAAGCGGGACAGCCGCTGTACCGTATCGACAGCCGTCCGTATACAACGGCGCTGGCAAACGCACAGGCCACGCAGGCCAAGTCGGCTGCAGATTTAGCAAATCAGCAGCTGCAGCTGGAAAGATATCGTATTCTGGCAAGTGAAGACGCGATTGCCAAACAGACATTGGATACACAAGAATCGGCAGCCCGGCAGAGTGAAGCCGTTGTGGCTGCAAACGCTGCATTAGTACAGGCAGCACAGGATGATTTAGACGATACGATCGTACGGGCGCCATTTTCGGGAAAACTGTCCGTAGATGATCTGCCGATCGGTACGTATGTAACGGCAGGGCAGACTGCACTGGTGACGATGTCTTCTGAAAACCCGGTATATGTAGAATTCAGCTTAACAGAAGCGGAATATTTGCAGCTTGTAAAGAGCAAAGCCGGCGGAGAATGGGGCGATCATTTAAAACTGCGTCTGAGCGACGGATCTATTTATGAACAAGAAGGTCATGTAGTGCAGATCAACCAGCAAATGGTGGGATCGACCGGCTCGCTGATTATCAAAGCGCAGTTCCCGAATCCGAACCGAATTCTGATTCCAGGCTTATATGCAACGGTAATTTCGGATACGCAGATACAGCCGAATGCTATTTTAGTGCCGCAGCGCGCAGTACAGCAGACGCTGGGAAGATATTTCATTTCAGTTATTGATGCGGATGGAAAAGCAGTGCAGCGTCCGGTTACTCCGGGAGCGATTGTCGGCAATTACTGGGTCATTACTTCCGGTATTAACGCAGGAGATACGGTTATTGTAGACGGCTATCAGAAAGCAAATAATGCGGCAGCTTTGGAAACGACAGAACTGACGAAAGCAGATATCGATAAGAAAGAATAGGAGGAACTACTGTGTCTAAGTTTTTTATTAATCGGCCTATTTTTGCGATCGTTATCTCATTGATGATCAGTATATTAGGCCTCCTGGCGATGGCTACGCTGCCGATAGCAAAATATCCGCAGATCGCTCCGCCGCAGATCAGTGTTCAGGCCACCTATAACGGGGCTAACGCGGAAGTTATCAGCCAGACGGTAGCAGAAGTTATCGAAAAGCAGATGGTCGGCGTAGAACACTTTGTAAATATGACGAGTACCAGTAATGACAACGGTGTGTATTCTCTGACGGTTCAATATGAATTGGGCTCTGACGAAGACATGGATACGGTCAATACACAGAACCGTGTCAGCCAGGTAACGTCTGCTTTGCCCCAGGAAGTTATTGACGTAGGGGTTACGGTAAAAAAATCATCTCCGGATATGGCGCTGGTATTTAGCTTGAACTCGCCGAACGGTACATATGATGAAACCTTTTTGAAAAACTATGCGTCCCAGTATTTCATGGATGCAATAAAATCTGTTCCGGGTGTCGGCAACGTGCAGGAATTCGGCTCAGATTACGCGATGCGTATCTGGATGGATCCTATGAAAATGAAAACGCTGAATGTAACGCCGACTGATGTAACGAGCGCGATTCAAACGCAGAATATACAGGCTCCGGTAGGTACGTTGGGAGCCGCGCCGGTATCCAGTGGAGATCAGCAGTATCAGTATACGCTGCGGGCGGACGGCCGTTTGCAGACTGCTGAGCAGTTTGCAAAAATCATCGTTCGCAAAAATGCGGACGGAACGCTGGTGCATTTGGGCGATATTGCAGAAATTAACTTGGGTTCGAAAGACTATAGTATTTCTGCCCGACAGAGCGGTGCAAACTCTGCAGGCTTCATGGTCAACTTAACGTCATCGGCGAATGCGGTGCAGACCATCAGCGGGATTAAAGAAGTATTGGCAAATGCGGAAAAAGATTTCCCGTCTGATATGACGTGCACCATCATGGTTGACAGTACGGACTTTGTATACGCGTCGATCGAAGAAGTAGCGCACACATTTTTTGAAGCGCTTGTTTTGGTAGCGCTGATTGTATTCTTATTCCTGCAGAACTGGAGAGCGACGCTGATACCGATGATCGCCGTACCGGTATCTCTGCTGGGAACGTTTGCTACCTTTGAAGTGTTAGGATTTACGATCAATACACTGACTTTGTTTGCGATGGTTCTCGCCATCGGGCTGCTGGTTGACGATGCGATCGTTGTTATTGAAGCGGTAGAATATGAAATCAAATACAACGGCAAGAGCGCAAAAGAAGGTACGGAAATTGCGATGCAGAATGTACAGGGACCGGTTGTCGGTATTGCCTGCGTACTTTCGGCCGTATTTATCCCGGTAGCTTTCTTGAGCGGGATGATCGGCGTATTGTATCGGCAGTTTGCTCTGACGATTGCCGTATCGGTTATGATTTCCGCGTTTGTTGCCCTGACTCTGACTCCTGCGCTGTGCGCGTCGATGCTGAAAGTACATAAAGCGACGGAAAGCAGCAAAGGGCTGGATAAATTCTTTGACCGGTTTAATGAATGGTTTGACCGCGTCATCAATTGGTATGGCGTGAAACTGGCCTATCTGCACAGCCGGCTGAAACTCTCCATTCTTTTCTTGGTAGTGCTTTCGGCGGCGACGGGACTGTTGTTCCGTGCGATTCCGACCAGCTTTGTTCCGGCAGAAGACAATGGTTATTTTATGACTTCTCTTAGTTTGCCGGAAGCAACGGCTATCGGCAAAACGGAAAAAGCCATGCTGGCATTGGGCAGTACGATAGAAAAATTCCCTGGCGTAGAACGGGTATTGACGGTTTCTGGTTTTAACATGCTGGCAGGCAGCCAGAAAACAAACAGCGGTATCGCGTTTGTTAAAATGAAACCTTGGTCGGAACGTACGACCGATGATCTGAGCATCAACACTAAAATCATGCAGGTATTTGGCTATGGCAACAATGTGCCGGAAGCTACGATACTGGCATTTAACCCGCCTCCGATTCCAGGTCTTGGCAACAGCAGCGGCTTTACGATTATGATAGAAAGCAAAGGCGACGGTACGCTGACTGACTTGAATGATATCGCCAATAAATTTATGGCGGAAGCAAGAAAAGATCCGGCAATCGGCAGTATCTATACGACGTTCAGTAATGATACTCCGAGCTATAAGTTTAATATAGACCGGGAAAAAATTGAAAAAAGCGGCGTAGCGGTAAGCGACGTATTCACGACGCTGCAGGCGTATTATGGAAGCTTGCAGGTCAATGACTTCACGATTTTCGGCAAGAACTTTAAAGTTGTTGTACAGGCTAAACCGGAATACCGGATGTCGGTAGACGATAACAAATATCTGTATGTACGCAGCGAAAGCGGAGAAATGATTCCGGTGCAAAACTTTGTTACTCCGGAAGCATTAGGCGCTCCGCCTATTATCACCCGGTTCAATAACTATCCGGCGATTAAAGTAAACGGTGCTCCGGCGGCAGGATATAGCTCCGGGGAAGCCATTGCGGCGCTGGAACGGGCTGCAGAGGCGACATTGCCGGAAGGCTATGGATATGACTGGGCAGAACAAAGCCGGGAAGAAGTAGAAGCAGGCAGCCAGACGCTGATCATTTTCGCACTGGCAATGCTGTTTGTATTCCTCGTACTGGCGGCGCTTTATGAAAGCTGGAAAGTTCCGTTTGCCGTATTGTTCAGTGTTCCGACCGGTTTGTTTGGAGCTACGTTGATTATTTACCTCTTGAACGAAACGAATAACATTTATTTCCAGGTAGGGATATTGACGGTTATCGGGTTGGCTGCGAAGAATGCGATCCTGATTATTGAATACGCAAAAATCCGTGTGGATGAACGCGGTATGGATCCGGTGTCGGCGGCCATCGAAGCGGCTAAGATCCGTCTTCGCCCAATTATCATGACAAGTTTGGCCTTCGTTGTAGGGTGTATTCCTTTGGCTCTGGCAACAGGAGCCGGCGCGGCGTCTCGTGTCACGATGGGGCTTACGGTAGTCGGCGGTACGACCATGGCTACGATTTTAGGGATTTTCCTCATTCCTATGCTGTTTATTATCATTGAACAGTTCCATGGCATTAAATTAAAAGGAAAAACAAGTAAATAAAAAGATTCACCGCTAGTGATGGAACGAGAGCAGTGAACGCTGTAACTCCGACAGCTCTTTTATGAAAGCCCTTAAGGACTTTCTAAAAGCGGCTGTCGGAGTTTTTACAAAAGAAAGTGCTGGTATTGTCTGTATGCGGCGGCATGAAGCAATCTGCTGAATGATGCTGCACAGAAAATATATTCTGTGCACGGGGCTTTTGGATATGAAAAGAGATACGCTGTACAAAATATTACAGTAAAATTCGATATACAAGCAGGAATTTTATGAAAAATAGCTAATTCTAATAGTATGGAAATAAAAAGGAGGCTGAGGTATGGAATTTAAAGATATTCTTTCGAATTCGGGGAACACCCGCTTAGAAGTATTTTTTGATTATATTTGCCCGTATTGCTATAAAGGCCATTCGATGGTAGAAGAGATTGTGAAAGGGCATCCGGAAATAAAGATTCTTTGGCGGCCGTGCGAAGTTGATCCGCAAGGAAAGCGGAGCCGTGCTGCAATAAAAGGATTATACTATTTACTGCATCATGAGCTGCCGGCAGAGGACTATCATCACGCGATGTTTGCGGCTTATTTTGAAGAACGGAAAAATTTGAATGATGTGTAGACCGTTATAGACATCGCAGCGACTGTGGGAATTACCGATCCGGCGTTTAAAGCTGCAGTAGAAAGTGATCAGTATAAGCCATGGATTGAGCTGGGCAATGAATATGGCTGGGAAATGGAAAAATTTGAAGCGATTCCCAGTTATAAATTAGGGAACAAATCGATTGGTTCAGGCAGTGGAAAATTGGTAAGCAAAGAAGCACTAGAAGCGTTTATACAAGAATAAAAAAACAGGCTCTTCTTTAAAGAAGAGCCTGTTTTTTTATAGCTCGGCGTTTGTACCGGGAGCAATGATGCGGACGCTGACCTGGTATTTTTCTTCAGCCAGCTGTTTGAAATCTTCCGGATCTTTATCGATAACCGGCCAAGTCCCATAGTGAATAGGAATCGTGGTTTTGGCCTGGATATAGGAAGCTGCCAGGGCAGCATCTTCGATGCCCATGGTAAAATTGTCGCCGATCGGCAAAAGCGCATAGTCAATCGGTTCGAAACGATTGTGCAGCTTCATGTCGCTGCAAAAAGAAGTATCGCCGGCAAAATATATCACCGTACCATAAAAGTTTACGATACAGCCGGCAGCATGTCCTCCGGGAACTCCGGAACCATGAAAGGCTGGGACAAGACGTACATAGCCGAAAGGAAAATCATATTTTCCGCCTAAATGGAGGGCATGGGCTTTGCAGCCGCCTTCTTCTGCTTTGTGAGCCACCTCTGCCGTAGAAATGATCAAGGCATCGTTAGCTTTGGCAATGGCTTCTGCATCACCGTAATGATCGCCGTGAGCGTGTGAGATGAAAATATATTGGCAGGTAATGTCTTCCGGTTTGGCTTTTTCCCAAGTATTGCCTGTAAAAAAAGGATCAAAAAGAAGAACGGTACCTTCGTGTTCCAGCTGGAAAGCGGCATGTCCAAAATAAGTTAACCGAACCATATTGTTCACACTCCTTAAATAATAGTATATAAATATTATACCAGCTGAAAAATTGGTTGTCAGTACGGTGGGGTGGAAACGATTGACAGAAAGGGAAGCCTCATTCTATGATAATAAAGAAAATATACTAGAAATGAGCAGGAACTATGAAAGACATTTGGAGCAGAGCCATAGAATATGCCCGCTTTTCTGTAACAGGGGGCTGTAATTTTCATTGCCGCTATTGTGAACGGGGCAGCAGGATAAAAACAATGGATCTGGAAGAACAGAAAGAAATGCTGGAATTGCTGCATGACTGCGGTATTCGCTATGTTCGCTTTACCGGAGGTGAGCCGACCGTATATACGGGATTGCTTCCGTTAGCTGCCTATGCAAAAAAGCAGCGGTGGTTTGAAGAAATGACGCTTACTACAAATGGCAGCCGGATGCAGCTGCTGGCTGAACCGCTGCAAAAAGCGGGAATAGACCGAGTCAATATCAGTTTAGATACGGTGGATAAACGGCGATTTGCTGAAATGACCGGCGGAGGAAATCTGGAAGAGGTGCTGGATGGGATCGCCGCGTCCTGCAGCGCCGGTTATAAGGCGGTGAAGATAAATACGGTTCTTTGGAAACATACGACAGAAGCAGACCTGGACGGTGTATTGGCATATGGCAAAGCCATGGGGTGTATCGTTCGTTTTATTGAATATATGCCTTTTGCAGGCAAGGCGTATGGAGGAATGAATTTTTCTCAGTGGAGCGAATGGATCCAGGAGAAAAAAGGGCGGTATGAAGAAATTGAAATGGCCGGCGGCCATGGCCCCGCGCGTTATGTCCGATTTTCTGATGGAATGATCTGCGGATATATTTTTCCGGTTAGCCATCAATATTGCCAAGACTGCAACCGTATTCGGATTACCGCGGATGGAAAGCTGCGCCTTTGTCTGCTGCAGGACGGAGAAATCGATATCCGTCGTGTACTGAGACTGAAAAAAGAGGAGCGTGCAAACGCGCTGCAGGCGTTATTGCTGAAAAAGCCGAAAGAATACAGTCATATAGGCCCGATGAAACAGGGCATGAATACGATAGGAGGATAAGATGGGATTTACTCATTTTGATGAAAATGGCAGACCGCGTATGGTAGATGTGGGAGAAAAACCAGATACGAAGAGGGAAGCAGCGGCTCGCGGACGGGTTTATGTCAGCGAACCGATCATGGAGCGCATAACAAAAGGAATGATAAAAAAAGGAGACGTACCGACGATTGCAGAATTGGCAGGAATCATGGGGGCGAAAAAAACAAGCGACTGGATTCCGCTTTGTCACCCGCTGCCGCTTACTAAAGTAGAGGTGAAGGTATATCCGCTTCCTGAAAAAGGGTATTTGGAAATTTTGGCGCAGGTTGCTTGTACGGGGAAAACCGGCGTAGAGATGGAAGCGCTTACCGCGGTATCGGCAGCGGCGCTGACGGTTTACGATATGTGCAAAGCGATAGATAAATCTATGGTAATCGGCGATATCTGCCTGCTGAAAAAGAGCGGAGGAAAAAGCGGCTGTTATGAACGAGATATGGAATGTATTGAAAAGTGATAAATGGAAAGAAAGAATTCCTCGCATCCTGGAGGCGAATACGGCATTTCAGGCTGCCGTTTTGGTGCCTCTCCTGATAAGAGACGGGCGTTTGGAAGTGCTGTTTGAAGTGAGGAGTCCTCATCTTCGCAGACAACCGAATGAAATCTGTTTTCCCGGCGGCAAAGTAGAGGCTGACGACCGGTTTCCTGTACAGACTGCCTTGCGTGAAATTGAAGAGGAATTATATGTGCCGCGGGAAAGCATCGATATCCTGGGCGCTTTGGATATCGTGAAAACACCGATCGGCGCTATGGTGTATCCGTATGTGGGGAAGCTAAAAGAAGAGAGACTGCCTTCCTTTTCCACGCAAGAAGTGGCAGAAGTATTTACCGTGCCGTTTTCCTGGTTTTTGGAACATGAACCGTATGAAGCGCCTATGCAGGCGGGAACGCAGGCCAAAGAAGGATTTCCTTATGAGAAAATTCCTTATTATTCGAAAGGATGGAAGGTACGGTATTCTTATTCTGTTTGGATATATGAATATGAAAATCGGGTAATATGGGGATTGACAGCAGGGATCGTCAAAAATTTTGTGGAAATTTATCGGGATATCTTCTATAATAATGATAAAGAATATTAAATAGAGGAGGCGTACTGATGAAGACAGAAGTGCTTCGGGTAGATGGCATGATGTGCGATCACTGCAAAAATTCTGTGGAAACGACAGTAGCTGCGCTTGCAGGAGTACAGTCGGTAAAAGCCGATGTAAAAGCCGGCTTGGTGACAGTGGAATATGAGGAAGGCTCGGCGGAAAGAGCTGTTATTGTACAGGCGATCGACGAGCTTGGATTTGACGTAATCGGATAATGAAAAAGAGATGGCGGCGTGTGGTAACCGTCATCTCTTTTTTTATAGAAACTATCAGTAGCCTTTTGCAGGATCAATGCGATTGATAAGTGTTTTCTGCTGATGATATTTTTGCATGTTTTGGACTAATAGCTGGAGAGAACGAAGCAGGAAAGAGGAGCTGAATGCCGCGATATGAGGCGTTAGTATCAGATTAGGCAGTTCCCAGAATGGATGCGATGATGGAAGCGGTTCAGTTTCCATCACATCCAGCGCTGCGCCGGCAATGATGTTATTTTGCAGGGCATGCAGCAGTGCAGTTTCATCGACGAGAGAGCCGCGGGCAATATTGATGAAATAACTCGACGCTTTCATGGCAGCAAAGAAGTCTTTATTGCAGATATGCTGCGTCTGCGGTGTAGCAGGAAGTGCCGTTACGACATAATCAGCCTTGCCAATATGGGTAAGGAGACCGGAAGACGGATAAAGCTCATCGACGTGCGCTTCCTTTGTCATGTGTTGTTTAAAAGCAATAACATGAAGTCCCAATCCTTTGGCTTTTTTGGCCAGGACAGAGCCGATGCTTCCCAAGCCGACAACTGCCAGCGTCTGCTCTTCTAAAATTGCGTTGGGATGGCGTTTCCAGACGGCGCGGCGCTGCTGAGATAAGTAATCCGGCAGATGATGAGCAAAGCCAAGGATCATCGATAACGCATGATCGGCGATAATGGTATCGTTTACTCCTTTGGAATTGGTCAAAGCAATGCCGCGGGCCCACAGTTCCGGAATTGCCAGCCGTTCGACGCCGGCACTGAGGGAGTGCACCCATTTTAGCCGGGGCATATGGGGAAGAACAGAAGATAAGTCCTGAAATCCCCACATCGCGATAACTTCTGTATCCTGCAGATACGGTTCGGCGTCCGCTAACGTGGGAGCCCAATGAAAGTCCGTATTCGGCAGCTGTTTATTTAAAAAGTCCAGATGTGAGGGAGATAACTTATTAATGATCAATAATTGGGTATACATGAAAAGACCTCCTTTATCCATACTGCAGTAAGATGGTTAGTTCTAGTATAATATAAAACAGGGAGATTTCCTATTGATGGGACGAAAAGAATAAATATGGTATAATGAAGAAAAATATGGGTAGAGGAGTTTCTGATGGAAAGAAAACGAAACAGCAAAACGACGAGGCGAAGCAGCAAAAGAAAAAAAGGCAGCATTTCTTTTGGCAAACTGATCTTCGTTATTTTTTTACTGGTCCTGGCTGGGGTTGGGCTTTATAGTACGGGACTTTTTTCCAATATCGGATCTTCGTCCGATGATGGAGTTAAAAAAACGGTTCCTAAAGGCGTGATAGCGGAAAAGGATGCGGATTTTACGACGACGTCTAAGGCGATACAAGATATGCTGCAAGTATCGCTGAAAAAAGAAACCGAGCGGCTCGAGACAGGGGAGATAGAGAAACGCAGCACGAGCCGGGAACATACGGGCGGCGAAATTATATGGACGACAGGGAATTATTTTTTTCAGCCGATGTCGATCTTTAAAGAAGATATGCTGAAAGATATACTATCAAAGCTGGATAAGGACGCGTCTATTTATAAAGTGGAAGCGGATTCCTGGAAGAAAGAAAAGACGCTCCGATATGATATTGCAATAAAAGAGCAGCTGGACGGGCAAGAGGTTTATTTAGTGGTTGCCAGGATTTATGTCGGTCAGGCCATATTGAAAGCGTCTGTTCCGTCTAAAGAAACGGGCACGGCGCCTGTGCAGCAAAAAGTACGGAATGGGAAAAGCGCTAAGATGGCGATTATTTTAGATGATTTTGGATATGGAGACGGGCAGCTGGCGGTGTTCAACAGCATGACTATTCCGCTGACTTACGCCGTGCTGCCGAATAAAGGCTACAGCGCGGAAGCTGCGGCAAGCGGATATCAGCATGGCAAGCAGATTATTCTTCATTTGCCTATGCAGCCGCTGAATACAGAATCTTCAGAGCCCGTACATATCCGAACCGATATGTCGGAAAAAGAGATTATTGCTGCGACGGAAGAGCTGACGTCAGCAGTGCCGCACATTATCGGCGTAAACAACCATCAAGGGTCGCGGGCTACCTCCGACCGCAAGACGATGTATCCGGTATTGCAGGTGTTGAAGAAAAAAGGGCTGTTTTTTGTGGACAGCCGCACGACCAGCGCTTCTATAGCCGGACAGACTGCTCGGACACTGGGCGTAGCGACGGCCAGCAACGAACTGTTTATCGATAATGACAGCAATGTGGACGCAATAAAATCTCGGCTGCAGGAAGGGGCGGATATTGCGTTTCGGGATGGATACTCGATCGTTATCGGCCACGACCGGGCGAACACTGCGAGTGCATTGAAAGCGATGATTCCTGTGCTGGAAGCGCAGGGAATAGAGTTTGTATTTGTATCACAAGTTTTGCAATAGGAGAGAAGGATAGCTGTGGATATGATAAATTTTTCGTGGGATATGGTGCTGCTTTTGCTGGCAGCAGGCTTTGCTTCCGGATTTATAGACGCTTTAGTTGGAGGCGGAGGGCTGATTTCCCTTCCTGCATTTTTGATTGTAGGGCTTTCTCCGGGGCTGGCGTTGGGGACGAATAAATTTTCCGCTACCTGCGGGATTATTATGAGCTCTTTTACGTTTTACCGCTCCGGAAAAGTGGATAAAGAGTTGCTCAAACGGATCATGCCGGCGTCGTTTGCGGCTTCTGCATTCGGTGCGTATGTAGTAATGCAGATACCGCCTTTGTATTTAAAGCCGATTATTGTGGTGCTTCTCGCCGCCGTATTGCTGTTTGTGGTGTTTAAAAAGGATTGGGGAAGTGTGGAGGCTCCCAGAGAGCGGACATTCAAGCAGTTGGTTCTGGCTTTTTTATTTGCTGCGGCTATGGGCTTATATGATGGATTCATCGGCCCGGGGACGGGAACGTTTTTGATTTTCGGCTTGATTTTTATGGGGTTTAATTTTGTAAATGCGGCAGGGAATGCAAAATGCATGAATATGGCCAGCAATATAGGCGGGCTTCTCATATTTATGTTATATGGAAATGTAGATTATATTTACGGCGGACTCATGGCAGTCAGTACGTTTATAGGGGCATATTTTGGTGCGAAATTAGCGATATTAAAAGGCTCTCAATTTGTCCGCTGGGTATTTATTGTGATGACCTCCGTAATGATCGGCAAACTGATTTGGGATTATTTGCAGACATGGTGAAAGGAGGAGCTATGCAACCATCTGTTTGTATCAGCGGCGGCACGTCTGGGATTGGTTTGGCCTGTGCAAAGCTGCTTTTAGAAGAAGGGGCCGCCGTATCTATCTGCGGGAGAGATGAGGCGCGGGGGGCGGCGGCGCTGGCTGCCCTGCAGAAAATTTCCGATTCCGTTCTCTTTGTCCCGGCTGATGTGAGCCGGCCGGATGAGTGCCGGAAGTTTATCGCCGCTGCAAAAGAGCGGTGGGGCGGCGTAACCGGACTGGTAGCCAATGCGGGTATATATGAAGAAGAATGGCTGGCAGATGTTACAGAAGAATCGTATGCGCGCATCATGGACTGCAATGTGAAGGGGACGATTTTTCTTTGTCAGGCAGCAGAGCAGGAATTGAAGCGGCAGCGGGGAGCGGCTGTAACGGTAGCCAGCGATGCGGGGCTGCAGGGAAATATCGGCTGCGCACTGTACTGCGCTTCTAAAAGTGCGGTCGTTGGGTTTACCCGTGCCTGGGCGTTGGAGATGGCCGTGCATGGCGTACGGGTCAATTGTGTATGTCCGGGAGATATCGATACGCCGATGGTAGAGCGGCAGATACAAAAAGATCCTTCTCTGACGAAAGAGCAAATGGGAAGTTATTATCCGCTGGGCCGCATAGGAAAAAGCGAAGAAGCTGCCCAAGTCATTATGTTTCTTCTCAGTCCCAAAGCTTCTTTTGTTACCGGCGCGGCATGGACTGTGGACGGCGGACTGACAAGCTGGTAAATGAAGAAGAAAATCATACATAATAAAGGATTTTTGGAATGGACAGCGAATATATTAGATATTGGACTTTATAAAAAGAGGTGATTGTGGATGCATGAAGATAAAATAAGAATGCTTCAGGAAGAAATGAAAAAAATACAGGAACAAATAGAAGCGCTGCAAAAAGAAGAACAGAAAGAGGATGGGGCAGAAGAGGTGCTGACGGCAGAAACGGAAGCGCTGCCGGAAGAAGATGAAATGCAGTACCTGACGATTCCTGCGGATCGGGCGACGGTAGAAGTTCTGGAATCTATTGAAACGTCTACGGACGATAATGACATCAAAGTAGAAACGCTTTGCCGGTGGGCGGCTGCCCGGGCGGGGGTTATCGTAGTCGCACCGCTTTTGGGAACGGTAGCGTTAATGGCCAATGAAGTATACTTGGTCAGCCGGATTGCCAAGGTATATAATGTGAAACTTTCTGAACGGGCGCTGGCCGCTTTTTTAGGCGCCGTTGGAGGGCATGTGGCAGGGAATTTGCTGGCTACGCTTATTCCGATCAGCGTTGTACAGATTCCGATTGCCGTAGGCGTTACCTACAGTGTGGGGAAAGTGGCGCAGCGTTGGATGAAAGACGGCATGCCGAGCGATATGCAGCCGTATTTGGAAATGCTCGGCGAATGGCGTGAAAAAGCAAAAGAACAAGTGGACAAGTTAAAAGACAATCCGCTGAAAGATATCCCGTTGGGAGATGAAACCAAAGACGTGCTTCGCAATGTCAGTGAAAAGATGAAAGTGGCATTTGAAGATGCAAAAACAAAAAGCAAAGATGTATTGGAAACCGTAAAGCAGAAACGGACGTCTGTAGAGGCGCAGGTTGAAGAAGAACTGGCGGAAGCAAAAGCACAGTGTACGGTCAGTAGTGACGAGGCCGAAACAAACGAAGGCGGCGCGGCGGCAGCGGAAACGGCGGAAGAAATTTGTGAAGCGGAATCAGCGCCTGCGCCAGAAGCGGTGGAATCGGAAGCGGCAGATAAAGTAAAGCAGGCAATTACGGACGCAGAGGAAGCCGTGAAAGAAGAAAAAGAGCAGCAAGAGAAATAGCAGGTGGTGCAGATGGTAAAGTTTTTGACATGGTTTGCTAAATTTTATAAACCTGTCCGGTTTTTCGGGCTGATTCGGCGGATCGGAGTAAAGTTTCTTTTTGCCAGAAAAGCGCTTACCCTGTTTTACTGTTTGCAGGACCGGGAGACACCGCTGGTTGTAAAAGCAGTCGTGATGGGAGCGCTGGGATATTTTATCCTTCCGATAGACGCTGTTCCGGATGTACTGGCTGGATTAGGCTGGATCGATGATGCGGCGGTTATTGCATTTGCCATGCGGTTTGCTGATTCGTATATCAAAGCAGAGCATATAGAGCGTGCACGAAAATATTTGCCTTTTGGACATTAAAATGATATGCTCCTTGACAGGAATAGTGTTTAACTATACTGTATAAGGAGCATATTTTTATAGTACGATAAGAAAGAGGTACGAGGATGATTGTAGTTCGGGAAAAAGTACGGTTTGTGGAAACGGATATGATGGGCGTGGCGCATCATTCCAATCATTTGCGGTGGTTTGAAATGGGACGGGTTGAATATCTGCGCAAAGGCGGAGTCAATCTGTGGGATTTAATGGATAAGGGAATCGTATTTCCTATTACAGAAGTAGAATGTAGATATAAGAACTCGATTTTATTCGATGACTATATTTTAATAGAAACAAAACTGGCCTTGCTTACGCGGGCGCAAATGGTATTTACCTATCGGGTTATTCGGGAAAAAGACGGCTTGCTTATGGCGACAGGGAGAACGCAGAATGTATTTACCCATAAAAAATCAGGGAGTATCGTACGGCTGGATAAAGAATACCTAGATACCTTGTTTACGATGTATGAAGGAGATAAAGAAGCGTAAGGGGGAAAGTCTATGGAGATGAATAGATGCCCGATTGGGGTAATCGATTCCGGAGTAGGCGGGCTGACCGTGGTGAATCGGATACGTCGCACGACGCCTAATGAGGATATTATATATATAGGAGATATCAAGCATAGCCCGTATAATGACCGGACAGAAAAAGAGATCATGCAGTATACGCGGCAAATGATTCATTTTTTGGCGAAAAAGTCGGTAAAAGCGATTGTTTTGGCTTCTCATATCATCAGTAATTTAGCTCTCGATGAATTAAGAAAAGAGATCTCGATTCCGGTTATCGGCATGGCAAGCGGACTAAAAACCGGGGCAGAAATCAGTCCGCGGAGAAAAATCGGCGTTCTTACAAGCGCAAGAGTGATCCTGCATGGTTCTTATCAGGAAGAAGCAAGCCGTCTATATCCGGGATTGACTGTTGTAGAACAGGCATGCCCATTGTTAGCCAAAACGATAGAGGCCGGCAATTTAAACGGAGAGTATATCAAAGATCTGGTAGAAGAATATACGATGCCTCTTATAGAAGCGGGAGTGGATACTGTCGTTTATGGGTCTACGCACTTTCCGTTTTTGAAACGTGCTTTTGAAGCGGTTGCGGGAGAGCGGATCATTTTTGTCGATCCCGGGCATGAAACCGCTTGGGAAGTGAAAACCGTATTGGAAAAGTATGCACTGGAAAACGAACATCGCCATCAGGGACGCATTGCGTTATGCTTTACGAAAGACAGCCGCAGAGGCAGTCAATTTGCAAGTATGGTGATGAATCCTGAAGCGTATCAGGCGGCAGAAATTTCTCTGTAGGCAAAAAGTTGAAAAAACAGTTGAATTTTGATGCACATGCCCTTACAATAGCATAGAGGTGTTTTGCATATGAATAATAAGAAACTGCCCATAGGTGTGTTCGACTCCGGGATCGGAGGACTAAGTGTGGTTAAGCGCCTTCAGGAACAGTTGCCGCATGAAGACATTCTCTATCTGGGCGATACAAAACGCAATCCTTATGGGAACCGCAGCCGAAAAGAAATCATCCAGTTTTCGATGGAGATGGCGAAATATTTGGAAGCGGCGGCAGTAAAAGCAGGGGTGATCGCATGCAATACGATAACCTGCACTGCTTTTGATGAAATTGAAAAGGAAATGTCGTATCCGTTGGTTGGTATGAGCCGGGGACTGCAGGCAGCTTCTGCATGCAGCCGAAATAAACGGATTGCCGTATTGGCGACGCCGGCAACGATAGGCAGTCATAGCCATAAAATCTTGTGCGCGGATATGTTTCCGCAAGTGCAGATCATAGAAGTGAGTTGTCCGTCTTTGGCGGGTCTTATAGAAGAAGGTCATGCGGATGCTGCCCTGGAAGAGGCTGTTAGAGAAGGGATTGGGCAGGCGGTCGGTCAAGAGGCTGACACCGCAATTTTGGGATGCACCCATTATCCGTTTGTATTAGACGTAATGAAAAAGACTGCGCCGGCGCTGGCATTTGTGGATCCGGGAACAGAAACAGCAGGACAGGCAGCTGCTGTATTGGAAAGCGGTCATTTACTGACGGATAAACAAACGGCGGGAACTGTGCGCATTCTTCTTACAGACGGCATAGCGCGGGGAGAAAACGCCGCTAAGCAGATGCTGCGGCCTGGAACGTATACAATAGAAGAGGTGCGATTGTAAATAAACGGTAAGGGAGACGACGTCGTGTATATGTATTGGTTGATCAATATATTGGTAGGAATTGTTGGCTTTATAGCCTTTGTATATCTTGTGGTACGGATCCATGCAGTAATGCAGGGAGATGCAAAATTTCGGTTTGGCGTAAAAAAAAGAACTCCGGCAGTATTAGAAAATTTGGAACGGGCCAAAGCTGTATTTTATACGGATATTCCCTATAAAAATGTGGGAAAACAGCTGGGAACAATTATGGATTGTTTTCCGCGGGTGCAGCTGCCGTGCGAACTTTATGACGCTTGCCGGGCCAGCGCCTGGCTGACAAATATGAACCGGGAAAGAAACGACGGGTATTGGGAAGCCTATATCGTAGACGTGGGAGCTAAGGGATATATTCGGCTCCGCCTGGAATTTACGACCGATAGAGGCAATATTGCTGATGCGTTGGAAACCTTTCCGGATATGCCGGTGGATATCATTTATCAGGGCGTTTCCCGCAGCGATTGGTATTTGTCCAAGGTACGGACTGTTATAACCGGCAAAGAACTTCGCCGGGCATTACAAGAGTGGTAAAGGAGACAGATACATGAGTGGATTATCGTTAGTTCCTATAAAAACACGGATCCTTACAGACAAAGATAACATCGTAGATGTGATAGAACAATACGGCGCGGACAGTATTGGACCTGATGACATTGTCTGCGTTGCCGAAAGCGTGGTAGCGATTACGCAGGGACGGATTGTCCGTCCGGAAGAATTGACGCCGTCCTGGCAGGCTCGGCTGATGAATCGGTTTGTTCCTTCTGCTGGGAGCATGTCCAGTCTTTATGGCATGCAGGCTGCAATGGAATTAGAAGGCGAATGGAAAATGCTCTTTGCATTTATAGCCGGAATGTTTGCGAAAGCGGTTGGCAAAAACGGCGTGTTTTACGCATTGGCCAGAGAAGCTTCGCTCACCGATGACGTGACGGGCACTATGCCTCCGTTTGATAAGCATATTGTATACGGACCTGCCAATCCTCATGGGGTGGCGGAAAAAATAAAACAGCGGTTAGGCTGTTTTGGGGCTTGCGTTGCAGACGTTAACGATTTGAAGCGTTCGGCTGTTTTGGGCGTTTCTAAAGGGCTTCATGCAGGCAAACTGGCGAAAATATTGATAGATAATCCTTTTGGAAACGATTCGCAGATGACGCCTATTGTAGTGATAAAAGGATATAAGCAGGCATTGAAAGCCCGCGAACAATAAGATAAATTGGATCTCATACATGGCGGTGAGATCCCTTTTTTCGTAAAGGAGTGATGGCATGAATAAGGAAATTGTATTAGCGACGCGCAATAAGGGGAAGATACGTGAGTGTAAGGAAGTACTTGAACCGCTGGGGTATGCGGTGTATGCGGTCAGTGATATGATTATGTGCGAAGAACCAGTGGAAGATGGGAAGACGTTTGAAGAAAATGCACTGATCAAAGCGCGGTATTATATGGAAAAATGTCATAAGCCCTGTTTAGCCGATGATTCCGGACTGGAAGTGGATATACTTGACGGAGCCCCGGGGATTTATTCGGCCCGTTATGCAGGCGGGCATGGTGATGATGAAGCAAATAATCAAAAATTGATTGCAGAAGTAAAGGAGTTTCCGCTTAAACAGCGGACTGCCCGATATGTATGCGCGCTGGCCTTGGTTATGCCGGACGGTAAAACGATCCTGGTAAAAGACTGCTGCGCCGGATTGATCCAGGATACGTATGCGGGAGACGGCGGTTTTGGATATGATCCACTGTTTTATGTGCCGGAATTTAAAAAGACGATGGCAGAGCTTAGTTTGGCAGAGAAGAATCAGATCAGCCACCGAGGAAAAGCCATACGCCGGTTGGCGGAGCTCCTGAAATGAAACGGATTGGCATCGTAAGCGACAGCCACGGCAATATAGCGGCATTGGAAAAAATGGTCAGACAGGCGGGCAAGATCGACCTTTGGCTTCATGCGGGAGACTGCGGAGAAGATAAGCGTTTGCTGGAAGAATTTTCCGGCGTTCCTGTAGAGATCGTGCGGGGAAATAATGATTATACGCCGCCGTTTTATCCGTATGAAAAGACGATAACCATTGAAAAAGTAAAGATATATCTTTGTCATGGACATCAGTGGAACAGCGCGATGCGGCTGCCTTCCCTTTTTTATAAGGCGCAGGAAAGCGGCGCTGCATTGGCTGTTTTTGGGCATACTCATGTACAGGAAGCTCATAAAGAAACTGGCATATGGCTGTTTAATCCGGGAAGCATAGCGCGGCCGAGAGATGCCTATGATGGGAGTTATGGCACTGCGGTAATACAAGGCGGCTGTATACAAAGTTTAAAAGTATATCGCCTTAACGGGTCTTGTAAAGATATAGAATGATTTGCTATACTGTGGTAGAAATAAAAAGAGAGGGTTGAAATATGGCAGCAGTAAAGAAAACGGGTAGTAAATTAAAGTTGTACGGCTTCAACAATTTAACGAAAACATTGAGTTTTAACATTTATGACGTGTGTTACACCAATACTGAAGAGGCGCGGCAGGAGTATATCCGGTATATTGATGAAGAATACAGTGCAGAGCGGCTTACCGGTATACTGCAGAATGTGGCTAAGATTATAGGCGCCAATATTTTAAATATTGCCAGCCAGGATTATGAGCCGCAGGGCGCAAGTGTAACGATACTGATTTCCGAAGAGCCGGTAGAGCAGCATGATGCAGATGTAGTCTGTCATTTGGATAAAAGCCATTTGACGGTGCACACATATCCGGAAAGTCATCCTCATCAGGGGATCAGCACGTTTCGGGCGGATATCGACGTATCGACCTGTGGGAAAATTTCCCCGCTCAATGCGTTGAATTATCTCCTGGACAGCTTTGATTCGGATATTGTGAGCCTGGATTACAGAGTAAGAGGGTTTACCCGCGAACTATCCGGAAAGAAAATTTATATTGACCATCGGATCAATTCGATTCAAAACTATATTTCTTCCAAAACCAGAAATCAATACGATATGATTGATGTGAACGTGTATCAGGAAAATATTTTTCATACGAAAATGATTTTGAAGGACTTTGACCTGGATAACTATTTATTCAATGTACAGGAAAAAGATTTGCAGCCGGCGGAAAAGAAACGTATTCGCCAATTGCTTCGGCAGGAAATGCTGGAAATTTTCTATGGCCGCAATATGCCTAGTATAAAATATTAATCAGGATTACCCTATAATAAGAAAAAGCAGCTAATATTTAGCTGCTTTTTCTTATTATACAATAGGTTATTTGCTTTCCAGTGAATGAGCCCGGTCTAAAAAGCCGCGGATAATGGAACAAGAAACGTGGAAGTTTTCGGCTTCTTCGGGAGAAAGCGGAAGGTCGCAGATTTCTTCGATCCCATGTCTGCCAATAATACACGGTACGCCGGCTGCTACATTGGCTTCGCCGTATTCACCGTTTAAAACGGTAGAACAAGGCCAGAATAATTTTTGATCATGGAAAATAGCCTGGATCAGCATGCAGGCAACATTGGCAATACCGAATTCTGTGCAGCCTTTTCCGTCTACTTCCCAGTCGCCGGATTCTTTTACTTCTTTTTGTACGGCAGCCCGATCTAATGGCGGCAATTCCGGATGACGGCGGTAATACTCTTCAATAGGATATCCTGCGATGCGAATATGGGACCAGACGATGACGCTGGAGTTTCCGTGTTCGCCCATGCAAAATGCCTGGATAGAACGGCGGCTTACTCCGGTGAGCCGGGACAGAACGCGGAGCAGGCGGTATGTCTCTAGGCTGGTGCCGGTGCAGAAGCATCGATTGGCTGGCCAGGACATTTTCTGACGGACATATTCACAAATGATGTCTGCCGGATTGGAAATACTGATAAGAATGCCGGAGAAGTTCTGCTCCTTTAAATGCCGGATTACATCATTTGCCATACGGATAGAATCGTCAAACATATCGAGCCGTGTTTCGCCGGGACGGCGGCTGCGGCCAAAAGCAAGGACTAAAATATCGGCATCGGATATGTCGGCATAATCACCGGCATAGATGCGGGTATCACGGCCGCAGAGAGCGCCGCTTACCGCGTCTCCCAGATCAAGAGCCTGGCCGAATGCTTTATCTTTATCAATGTCGAGCAATACAATTTCATCGGCGGTGCCGGACTGAAGCAGGGACAAAGCGACATGCGACCCTACATGTCCGGCGCCAACGATGGCGACTTTACGAAGTTTCATAATAATATCCTCCTTTGTATCGAAACTGAATTCAGTATACCCCCGGGAGGTTAAAACTACAATAGAAAGCTTGGAAAAAGGCCGTATATATCAGTTTAGATAGGGCGGGAAAAGAAAATAGAAATAAAATAAAAAAATTAAAATAAAGCATTGACATATGAACGAATGCAGGATATAATACTTATTGTGTTACGGGGCATAGCGCAGTTTGGTAGCGCACCTGGCTTGGGACCAGGG
>OHAY01000668.1_pt1 | contig 35121 bp, 32 predicted proteins | sample 1577191 | NCBI WGS metagenome assembly OHAY01 (sample SAMEA3541504, study PRJEB24748) | human gut metagenome | biome: human gut; feature: human-associated habitat; material: faeces | place: China | collected 2012 | reverse complement strand
TTCGCAGAGAAGCAGAAAGGCTGCTGCGCCAGCATTGGGCCAGCCTGAATGGATCGCAGAAAAAAGAATAGTCGTTACGAAAGAAGGAGCTGAGACCGCCAAGTCTCAGCTCCTTCTAATCGAATGGTGTTATCGTCGGTTTTCAAGCAGTTTATCGTCACTTTTTATCGCCGCTTTTATCGTCACTTCCATCGCTTATCGCTTGTGTTTTTACTGCCGTTTATCGCTTGCGGATGCATCAATGGCATCGGCTATTGACCAGACCGTATATCAGATACAAGTTGAATTAATGTTTCTTCCCGGCATTTCTTTTTGAGTTCGCATTCCCAAACAATGATAACTTTCCAACCAGCCTCGCGCAGTAACTCACCGTTGCGTTTATCCCGTGCTACATTTCCAAGAATTTTAGGTTCCCAATATTCTTGATTAGAGGACGGCCAAACAAAACGAGGGCAATCATGTTTATGCCAAAAACATCCGTTTACAAAAATTACAGTACGGTACTTGGGAAGAACAATATCTGGGCAGCCGGGCAAGCTGCGAACATTTTTACGGTAGCGAAAACCCTGTGAGAACAAAAACTTCCGCACGATTTCTTCAGGTTTATTATCTTTGCTCCGGATATGTGACATATTCATGCTTCGTATTTCCTTAGAATGGTTGTCCGCCATAATTCATCCCTCTGCTTTCTGATAGCGGCATTGCAACATCTATAAGCAGGAAAAAACTGCAAGAACATAGAAAATAACTTCGAATTCTCACAGATCATGTTGCTTTTACGTAGTTTTTGATGTATTATAAAGCGGTTGAAGGGAGGTACGCATATGAGAATCAGTTATCATAGGCTGCTAAAACTTATGATTGATAAAAACATGAAAAAGAAAGATTTACAGGCCCTTACTGGGTTGAGTGCCTCCTCCATTGCAAAATTGTCGCGCGATGAGATGATCAGCATGGATGCACTTATGAAAATCTGTGCTGTTTTTGGCGTTCAGTTCTCTGATGTTGTAGAGATTATTTACGAAAACACAGATAACACAGGACAATAACATACAGATTGGATTCCGTTATCTTGGTAAATTTAGATACTTGACTAATTGGTTAAGCAGAGCGAATATACCTCAACGGATTTCCCACCTTTGTATGAACGCAATGCTGTCTTGGATCGAATGGTCACTACAACGAAGAGAAGGTAATTGAAATGGCTTATAAAGTGGTAGACCTGTTTGCAGGCGCAGGAGGATTAAGCCTCGGATTTATGCAGACAGGAAAATTTGAAATCGTTGCAGCCGCAGAAAACAATCCCGGTGCACGCAAGACCTACAAACGGAATCACAAGTTGACGCGTCTATATCCTGATGTCCGTACAATTGATTACAGGGAATTAGAGGAGTCCTGTGGTAAAATAGATGTAGTTATCGGAGGTCCGCCTTGTCAAGGTTTCTCCAATGCAAATCGGCAGCATACTACCATTATCAGCATGAACAATCGTCTGGTCAAGGAGTATGTTCGGGCGGTTCGAGAGCTGGAGCCCGAAGCGTTTGTTATGGAAAATGTGGCTATGCTCAAATCTAATATCCATCGATTTATGGTAGAAGAAACCGACATCGCTGACCCCATCATTATGGGATTAACTCTCTCCGAAGATAAAATTGAGTTGTTGCCAAAAGGCATCAATTTCCCCGATGCAGTTAACTTTGCTAAAAATCCCTCTAACATCAAAACTTATCTGTGGGACGAAAAAGAACTCAAAGCGATTACTGTGTTATACCGCTTTCGTATCAACAGGCCCAAGTTTGCCAGCTCTGTAGAGCGCTATCGAAAGTATCTCACCAAACTGTTGGCAGATATTATGGCGTCCAACGATGAAGATTGGGTACGAACACAAGAGCACGAAATGGCACAAATGCTGATCGCCTACATGAATGGAGAAGAAATAGAATTTGATGCGTTGATTCGTGCTATCGAAATCCCACTCTCTGTACAGCGTATGTTGGGCAGGATGCAGGAACTGTTGGATAACAACATCCATGTAAGCGAATATCGCTTCGAAAATGGTACAGTTATCGCAGCAGTGCAGTCTTATGCTGTTTTTGATTATATCGATGGTGTTTTGTCTGCAGCACCGTACAATTACGATATTACAGCAAAAGTCTACAATGCTCTCGATTACGGTGCCCCGCAGAAGAGAGAACGGTTTATTATTGTCGGCACAAAAGAGGGGATGGTTTATGTTCCTCCAAAACCTGAGTTTACAAGTGATACATTTCGCACTGTGCGAGACGCTATTGCGGACTTGCAAGATGTCCCTGCTGTAACAGAGGTCGATGCACCCCCTGTTGAATTGCAGCGCATGGATAATTTGAGTGATTTGGCTCAAGTCCTTCGCGGCAAATTGCTGTATAATCACGTGTCCACTGCGACCCGCGAAACCGCGCAAGCTCGTTTCGCAGCATTAAAAGAAGGCCAGAATTTTCATGATCTGGGTTCTGAGTTAAAAACTACGTACAGCAATGCAGACAGAACGCAAAACACTATTTATATGCGATTGAAATACAACGAGCCTTCTGGTACTGTTGTGAATGTCAGAAAATCCATGTGGGTACATCCCGAGTTGGATCGAGCTATATCTATCCGAGAGGCCGCCCGCCTGCAGACTTTCCCAGACACCTTTGTTTTTGAAGGTTCTAAAGACTCACAGTATCAGCAGGTAGGAAACGCAGTTCCTCCATTTTTGTCAAACGCAATTGCGCGAAGTTTGGTCAAAGCATTAGACACTGAGAAGAAATAAGAGAAGGGTGACCCGAGTAACTTGCTTGGGTCACCCTTTTTGTCATTTAGCAAGTTCACGAGCCTTCGCCAGGATCTTGTTGTAAATAGTATCATAAGGCAGGCAATCCAGAATATATGTGCCACCCAGTAGGTTTAGATACTTTGATAGTTCTCCAACTATGTCAGTGTTGATATTCAATCCTTCTGCACGTGCGGTAAGGATAGCACTTACAAATGCGCGAATGATGGTAGGGCTGTTGGACGTATTGCGTTCAATAATGTGCAGCGCATGGTCAGCATTTTCACACACGAACTTCGTAAGTTCATAAGGATCGGGACGAGAGTCATCATAAGTAAGTCTGCCAATCCACCATAGACGGGCGAGCGCATTTCTGCTTAACGACCGCCGCGCACCAAAGCCGAAAAAGTAATGTGCTTTTACATCTTGTTTGGTACATTTTTGGGCTATTTTCCATCTGTATTGTGTGTACTCATAAAACGGTCCCAAACACAGACCCGCCCACAAGCGTTCATCCGATGCCTGAGAGTCAGAAATGAAGCTCAGTTTTCCGTAAAACTCCTGGACATTAGCCGCATCTGTTAAATAGGCCTTGTCCATCGGTTGAGACATATCCAGATGAATATCCGGCATTGGATACTTTGTGTTGAGAAATGGGGAATGTCCCAGTTCCTCTTCGATCCAGGCATTGGAAGGCAGAGCGAACTTGCTGACATACTGATCTAAGTTTTCTTTTATAGCATTTAGATCGTCCCAGCTTATAAATTGCAGATTCATTCCTCATCCCCTCCTGTGGTTCCAAAGCCATCACAGAGAACTTTAAAGGCTTCGGTAAGCGGATCATTAATCAAGCGCTGTGCCAGCACAACCATATTCTGCTGATTGAAATCGTTACTTTCAATATCGACATCAAATTTTGTTAGCAGAGTTTTTCGCACAGTTCTATACCAGCCACACTCGGACAACTCCTCGCGTTCCTCAATACTTCTGCATTTCAACTCCTCCAGCGCATATGTGAGTGCTGGGATAATTGTAATAGCATTCAGAACAGGCTGTGTTATAGGAGCCTTAGCGAGCTGCTTATAACTGTAGTAGTCGTTGAGCGGCAGTTTCACAACGATTTTCTGACCGTCAATACCCACAATCATGTGTGTCACTAATGGATCTGCGTTGCGAATGATACTGAAAACAGAGGGGGTGTTTGCCAAATCCTCCATTTCTTTAGCAATGGTCGCATTGACCTGTTTCCCCACCGCTAAGACGCATCCTGCTTCAATCTCAAAGGTCGTTCCGCTGTAGTCATCATGAAATCCCGGATTACTATACCCGGTAATATCCTGAGTCGCAACAATAAACGGGCATATCTGTAACTTGCCGCATATCTTCTTGTCTGAAAGCATGCGGCTTTCCGCTACCTTTTCAGTAGTCACAACCTCACGGAAACCAGTCTGAGCACATTCCAGATGGTAAACATACCGGGCCTGTCCATCATGAATTAGCTTCTTCAGTCCCTCGTTGGTAAGAGAGGCCATAAAGTCAATACGGATGTTATAGCCATCTTTCTGCAAATCAATGGTAGTATCAAAACTACCGTCTTTGTAATCATCAGAATAATATGCTAAGACAGGGTAAGGATACAGTTTATACCTTATTTCCATATGCTTTCACCTCCATCGAACAGTAGTCGTGGAAATCAATCTTTACGGATAGTTTCACAGGAACATTTTCGGTAAAGGTTAATCCGCTGATTTTATTTCCGCTCACCGTCAGTTCAGCACCTTCTGCGGTTGCAGAAATAACTGCTGCATCGTAGTTCTGGGATTCCGCAGACATGAAAAGGCTGATAATTCCGTCTGTTGCAGATGCATTGGGAACAAAAGTGACAGTATACTCCCCCTGACTCTTGTTCGTACACATAACACGTGACTTTACTGCAGACACTGCAGCCAAACTCTTGCGGTGTTCAGTAGGCTTGTCACCCTTTCCAACGCCTTCTCCGCTTCCACCGCCGCCATTGCCGCTGCCTCCGGCGGCAGTGCCTTCGCGACTGCCTTCACCAGGAATATCATCTATGATAATATCTCCATCGGGATCATCGACTTCAGTAGTGCCTGTACCAGCTTGGCTCATACTGCCCGGCTTGGGACTGCGGGACACAGTCTTTGTTTCAATCACTTGTATGGCATCGTTGATGTTTTCGCCCTTATCTTCGGGTCTCGGTTGTGCTGAATCTTGCTCAGCGGCGAGATACTCTCCAACAGAAGGGTCAAGCGCTTCTTCGCTATCATCATTTTTCAGCTCATCCAAACAGGCTTTGATAAACTTAGTAAGGGCGGATAGAACACCCTTAGCCTCAGATTTATTTTCAGCACGCTCAATTTCCCATTTTGTGTGTTGAGGATTCTCCAGGGTTCTGAGATATTCGTTGAGCTTGTCACCTTCGATGTATAACACGCCTGCAAAGGGAATTAATCCGTTGATATTACCCTTATCCATAATTTTCATACCTGTTCGGCGAACCATTGCAACCCTTCTGTGAAAATCAGGCTGTATCATGAGGCGAAGTGTCACCTTACCCATTGTACCGATGTCTTTTGTGTATGTGGGCGATTTTTGCTCGTCCGCAGTAAGTACCTGATAGTATTCGTCAGCATATTCGGAAAAATATGCTTGATGGGATGCAACCAGTTCTGGCAAGGTCTCCTTGCTGATGATGATATCCTCGACCTCAACAATAAGTTCTCCGGTATATACCGCATACAAAAAGCCGTCAAGGACCGATGCTACCATATCATATTTCCAATCCTTGCTGCCATTGAAGCCCAAAACAAAGATGTCTGTGCCGCTCTTTCCTATCTCGCGGCTATAGGAAGGATCAATGGATATTTGCTGTTTTACAGGAGCATTTTTATCTGCTCCGTAAAATCCGATACCCTGCGTAGTCTCACCTTTTTTATCCTTAAAGCTGGTAAGACGGGCTACTCCCTGATACGCAGCTACACCATCACTATCCAAAGTGCTATAAAAAACAGTTCTAAAAGCAGAGCAGGCATAAGGTGCAAATTTACCAATGCCAAAAGAGCCGCCGTGAGACCCGCTCTTGTCAGATGCGCCCTGAGACTTGGTAAGATTACACCAAGGAGAATTGTATTCTTCATCAGAGCCAAGCAACCCTGTGGTGTTGGTATCACTGATTCTTAAACAGGTAATCTTAGGCTGCTTTGCCAACTTAAGAGCAGACTGAAAAAAGCTCTTTGCTTTAGTAGATTTCTGCTTAGACCAGTATTCCAACGACCTGGAAAATGCATCGTCTAAGTCATCAAAGTCAGGAATTGCAGACGGCGCAATCTCAAATGTACGAAAAATAATACGAGTAGGTTCACCGTTCTTCAGATTTGCATCGATGGAATTCTGGCAAATCTCGCGCGCCAAGGATTTGATGGGAGTGCCATTAAAGGTTTCAACGCCAGAATCTGCAATACCAAAAATCTGACCATGGTTATTAGACGGAAAATTCCAAGCATATCTGTGAAGAGAGAATAGAGCCATTCAATAACACCATCCTTACTTTAGGGTAAACCTGGAGGTTCTGTTGCTTTCAACTTTCTGGTATTTTTTCTTTGCTTCACGAAGTTCAGTTTCGATGGCAGAGAAAATCTGATCGACATCCTGTTGAGTATACTCATAGGTATTAGTGTTTGCACAGTTCCCCAGCAATTGAAGCATATCGATGATTTTGTTTGTCCTGGCTTCTGCCAACCTAACAAATCTATCGCGCTTGGATTCGGACTTTTTTTCCATAATGACTGCTCCTTCGACTTAATTTGATTTTATTATATAGACCGATCGAGTATATGTCAATATATTTTTCAAATAATTTTTGTATTTTTAGAATATTGTATCTTATTTTAATTTTGTGGCGTTCATTTCGTGTGTACGCTTATCGTCAATTTTCAAACCGCTTATTTCATTGTTTATGCGGCGCAATTTTTGAGGTCAGCCCATGGTGCCAATTTTGTTGCCGTTCTCGTACATATCCTCGGCATACTCGACATGATTGGGTCCTTCGCTTTGTATCCAGCCAAAGCCGGGGACATAGACCATATCCGCCAGTTCATTATCGTTAGCTATTGGCTCCGGTGCCGATTTAGGTTCAGGTTGCGTGGGCTGTACCGGGATGGAATCTGTCTGCGTAGGAGGTACATATTCTTGTTCTGCCTCGGCTTCATCTTCTATTTCCGGTACAGGGATGGACAACTCCTCGGTGGCTACTTCCAGGGCTGATTCATCTTCCGGCATTTCCGTTTCTTTCTTTTCTGTTACCACTGGCAGCACCGGTTTCTCTGCTTCCGGAAGCGTCGGCTGTGGAGCGATCACGGCGGCCGTTTCGCTCAGCGTGGGTGTTTCCCCGACCTTTTCGGTCTGTGGCCACACAGCGGCACACAGGGTGAGACAGGCGGTGAATGCAGAGGCAATGATAATCGGATATGGTCAAGCCCCGCTTCTTTGATGATCTCATCGTGCATCCGGCGCACCATCTGCGGCGAGTAAGGTTTCAGCGTGGCCGGGTGCATAAACATGAGCGGACTGCTTGGGTGCTTGTCGTGTTCCATGATCAGGAGGTCGATCACCTCCGATGTCAAGGTTATTGTTCTCGTTTCCGAGCCATATTCGATCAACTCCCGCCGTTCTACAGAGCGCTGCTCTGATATGGTCAGCGTCCTGTTTTTTACATTGAGGTCGCTCCATTTCAGGGCGATTAGCTCGCCTTGGCGTAGGCCTGTCGTCAGCGCCAGCATGAACATGGGGAGATGCCCCAGCCGTTCTGCCGCATCCAGATAATCCTCCATCTCCAGCGGCGTCAGCACATCGGCATTGACCTTCTTTGGCTTGGAGTAGTGGAACGCTCTGGCGGGATTATCGCCAATCAGGCCATCCCGCATGGCTTGGTCCAGGCATTGCTGAAGCAGGCGGTGGATGTGCCGCATGGTTTCTTCCCCCAAACCAGAGCTGCCGGGTCGATGATTGCCGAAGCGCCGTCGTTCCTCCAGAAAATCTTCAACCATCTCCGATGTCAATTCAGAGAGCGGTATATCTCCCAGGCCGGGGATGATATGGTTCTTAAATACATAGTTGTGTGCCGCATAGGTGGTCGGTCTGCTCTGGGACTTATCGTAGGTTTCCTGCCAGAAGTTGATGTATTCCCGAAGAGTCATATTCCCACCTCCATGCACTGGCGCTGCAGATCCCGGAATGCCACCCACGGGAGTCTGGCCTGTTTCAGGATTTTCTTGTGTAGATAGTAGAACTCGTGGAGTTTATACTCCGCTCCAGTTTTGGGATTGAGGAACACATAGGGCGAGTCAGTTTCCGGCAGCTGCTTCAGAAGGCGTTCTGCTTTGGCGTTGAGCGTCAGCAACCGCTGACCCTTGAGGATGTACCTGTAGCGGACATGAAAATCGGCCCACGACAAGGTGATCAGTTCACATTGCCGCAGGCCGCTTGAAAGTCCTGTATAGATGATGGGAAGTACGCCGAGCTGCTCGGCTGTGTTGAGGTAACGCTGAATTTGTCCCAGGCGCAAAGGAGCTGTTTTGTATTCCTCTGCCTTGGGCTCCTGGCAGAGCCGCACCGGGTTGTAGGGAATGAGCTGGTCCTGTGCCGCTTTGTCCATGCACCGCCGCAGGAGCAGATGGACGCACCAGACACTTCTGGCACTGAGCCCCCAGTTCTGCAGGCTGTCGTAGAAATCCGTGACCGTCTGCTCTGTCAGGTCAGAGAGCGCCACACTTCCGATGCTGGGGATGATGTGGCTGTAGATCAGATTGCGGTACCCGCCCTCGGTGTTGCCGTTCCATTTATGGCGGTTGGTGATGAACCACCGGCCGCACCACCGCCCGACTGTCATGGTATTTTCTTTCTGCATATCGTCGCCTCCTTTTGGCAAACGAACAATATCACAGAAAGCAGGAAATAGCTACTGAAAAGAGCGGAACATTTGCAGGAAAACTACTATTCCAGACGCTGCCGATGGCAATCTTTCTTGTCATTCTTGTCAATTGCTAATCACATGACAAAAATCCGGTTTTACAGCTTTATAAGAATCCCCATGCCGGGTTTATTTCTTTGTTTATGCGGCGCAGTTTCTGAACTGCTCCCTGCGGCAAAAAGCACCTGCTGTCGGAGGTGAATCTGGTCGGAAGCACTTTTAATATACAGAATTCCATCCCATACAAATCCCAAAAGCCGAAAGCGGTGGCTGAAATAAACAGGCCAATAGAGTTCCAAAGAGGAACTGTTGGAGCGACAGAAAGCGCTAAAGAGGGCACAAGAGTCCTCACTGAAGGTTCAGACATAGGTTTGGGTTCAAGAGACCGGGCGTTCGAGTCGCCCCACTCGGACCAAAACCCTCTGAAATCGGTTGATTTCAGAGGGTTTTTCTTATTCATTGTCTATTGCGGCGCAGAATTTGAGGAGTGTCGCTATGGCAAAAAATGTGATAATTCGATGTTTTCTTGTAATTTGTTCCGCTATGTACTATAATTAATCAACGGTAGGTCTTTGTGCTACCAAGGTAGCCGTGTGGGAGTATTCCCATGCGGCTACTTCTCTTTACAGAAAAGAGTGATCTTATGCAGAACAAAAAAGATCAACACTATGTTCCAAGATTCTATTTAGAGAACTTCTCCAAAAATAAAAAAGCCTTGGTATGCTCAGAAAATCCGGTTTCAGGGTAGTCGAGCATGCGTCAATTAAACAAGTAGCCTATCGGGACTATATGTATGGAAGAGATGGCGTTATAGAAGAGTGGCTGTCCAAATGTGAAGGAAAATGGTCTCAGGTGGTGAGATATCTATTGGTTGAGGACGACACAGAGTGTACAGAACCATTGGAATACTACCTGCTCCTCCTTCACTTTGTACAGATTTCATTAGTAAGAACAGCTAAAAATAGCAGACGCTTATCGTTCATTACTTGATAATTTTAGAATGATGCTCGATGAAACAGAAGCATCCGGAGGAAAGCTTGCAGTTAGTCGCGAAGAATTCTTTGCTGACTACGATACTCCCAATAAAATCTCCATCGCTGTAGCGAACGAATGTTTTGATATTTTGGTCGATCTAAAGCCATTGACAATCATAAACGAATCCGGTCGTGGCTTTATTATTTCTGATAATCCGGTCACGTTGTATAACCTTCTCTATGCGCGTAGGAATTATAGAATTAACTATGGTTTAGGTACTGGAGGTACTATCATTTTTCTTCCTCTAAGTCCAACTGTGTGTTTTTGCCTTTGCGATCCAGAAGTGTACGATGAGAAAAGTGAGGATGGTTTCAATATTACAATTAAATCCAAAAACCAAGTAAACGAACTCAATAAAATGTTTGCGCAAAATGCATATGAAGCGATTTATTGGGGTTCAGGTGTTGATGCCGATTACGCCAAACGCATGGGCAGAGAATTTCGAACACCAAAGCCTCCGGTAGAAGAATTGCCCATTAAAGGAAGCCTGCACTCCATTATTCGATTTGGTACAGAATCAATATTTGAGTACTACCAAATACCAGAAGCGGATTTTAGAAAAGTATTGCCGGGATCACGGCTATACAGCCATCCGCCACTACGACGAGGACGACGGATATTCGGGAACCAACTTCAACCGGCCCGGATTCCAGCGGATGCTTGCCGACATCAAGGCGGGCAAGATCAAGCGCGTTGTCGTTAAGGATATGAGCCGGTTCGGGCGTAACTATTTGCAAGTCGGAATGTATACGGAAATGCTGTTTCCAGAGTACGGCGTCCACTTTATTGCCGTCAATGACGGTGTGGACAGTGTGCGCGGGGACAGCGAGTTTACCGCCATCCGCAACGTATTCAACGACAATCTTGCATAAAGCATGACAAGAAAAACAGCGGTGCGGATACAATCAGAAATCTACAATCAAAGCCCAAAATTGTGTGTAATTTAGGGTGGAAAAACGAGGATTTTGTGTCTTATAAGAAGCGTAAACTTAGGAGGCGGATGGGTTTATATGTTGTTACTGCAACTATCCACGTGGCAAAATATATCCTTCTTCCGCCGTTTATAGGTTGACATTTCCGACTCTTTTCTGTATAGTGTGTATGGGTGGGTACCTACCGGCACTTAGGCTGAAAAGTCTACGTGCCGTTTTTGCTTTTACGGAGGTGCGAAAATGAAAAGAATATCAGTTGCACACAGGTTTAAGGATAGGGCTCTTGTTGCCTCTTTGGTGCGTGGAATTGCTTTTGCCCTGATTACGCTTTTGTTTACAACGGTCGCTTTCTTCAAGGGTTTCCTATGGTGCATTTACATCGGCTTCTCATTAACAATGGCTTTTGGCGCAAAAAAATGCGAATATAAAAATTACGTTTGCAGCCTTTTGGCAGGATATGTGTGGTCGCTCGCCTATGTATTCTTTCCCTCTTTTATGGAAAAGACAATTCATATTCCTTCCTTCGCCGCAATGACCGTCAGTGAACTGATCCTAACTTTCCTGCTGCTGTTTGTGCATCTCAAATTTCTCCGCAACACCTGGCTGAATAAAATACCTATGGTGTTTGCAGGAATCGCGACTGTATTTATCGGCGGCATTGACCATATTGCGTTGAGTGGGCTGTCAACCTTTATGGGAATATCTATGGCTGTGCTGACAGAGATCATCATTGTATTTCTGACTGTGATAAATAAAGAAAAGCAAGTAGAGCAATAAATGAAAGGAGCATTCTGATATGAATATTACAGTTTATCTCGGTGCAAACGAAGGCAATGACCCATCTTTGCGCAAAGCGGTTCAGGAACTTGGTACATGGATTGGTGCAAGCGGAAATGCGCTGGTCTATGGCGGATCGAAGACTGGCTTAATGGGCGAGATCGCCAAAAGCGTTCTGGACGCCGGTGGGAATGTGACCGGTGTAGAACCGCAGTTCTTTATGGACGAAGGTTTCCAGTATGACGGGCTGACAGAGCTGATCGTCACAAAGGATATGTCGGAGCGCAAGAATAAAATGATCGAGCTGGGCGATGCCTTTATCGCCTTCCCCGGTGGCACTGGCACATTGGAGGAGATTGCGGAAATCATGTCCAAGGTATCACTGAAGCAATTGGATGCTCCCTGTATTCTTTACAATTTGAACGGCTTCTACAAGGATCTGAAAGCACTCTTAAATCACATGATAGAAATGGGCTTGTCTTCAAAGGAACGGCAGGAAGGAATCTATTTTGCGGAGAGCCTTGAACAGATTAAGCATATTTTGTCCAAAGAAGATTAACAAAGAATAACATGAACAACAAGGGCTTGGGACTATCCCAAAAATCAAAACCTCCGGCTAAGCCGGAGGTTTGATCTGGCCCTATAAGGGCCTATTACGGACGAAGCCCCTTAAGGGGCCCGAAAGGTCTGCCGACCGCATTCCTTTCTCGGGCTACCCCTTAAGGGGTTTTACTTATGCCTTGGGATTCTTGGTACCCGTAAACGGGTCTATATACTCCTTAATGCTGATTTGGTCACTCATTTTGTCCTCCTCAAGCTGGTTTTGTATATACGCCTTTATTGCTTTCTTATTTCTCCCTACCGTATCCACAAAATATCCTCTTGCCCAAAAATGCCGATTCCCATATTTGTATTTCAGGTTGGCATGCCGGTCAAATATCATCAGGCTGCTCTCTCCTTTCAGGTAGCCCATAATCTGGGATACGCTGTACTTCGGCGGGATGCTTATCAACATGTGGATGTGGTCTGGGCATGCTTGTGCTTCTATGATTTCCATGCTCTTTTGCTGGCACAACTTCCGCATTTCGGCGCAAACACCACATGGTATTGACATCGCCAACTGTTATGTTCTAAACTACTTACATCTACTTCTTTCATGAATTAGTCTCCTTGTTTTTGTAAGTTTTGGTCGGCAAACCTCTTCCTTACTCTAACTCGGAGACTTTTTCTTGTCTACTCTTCCCCTCTCCATAGGATTTGTTCAAGCGTTTGGCGACGCTCCCCCGGTTTACCGATGTGTAGCATTGGTAATCAACGCCGTCTGTCCGTCCGTCACGGGAATGAAACCTCAAGTTGAATTTATTTCCGCACTGGCAAATCATCAACCGTCCGTAGACAGTGGTATGTTGCATTCTTCCTGTTCTGCGTTTTCCTTTGTTATGGTTTTTCAGAATCGCCGACTTGACATCCATCAGTTTTTGTACTTGCTCATACTCCTCGACGGTTACGATTGGCTCGTGTGTGCCTTGAACCTGAACATACTCCAAATCACCGTAATTCTTGATTTTCTTCTGCTTCAGGAAATCAGGCGTATATTCCTTGTGGTAGGTTATGGTGCCGCAGTAAAAGGAATTACGAAGCATTTTCGAAATGTACGATGCAAACCACTGTTCCTTTCCCAGCGCCGTCAGCCGTCCAGCTTTCTCAAGCTCGTACTGGATGGTTGTTACTCCCATTCCACTCAGGTACATATCATAAATCATTCGCACCGTCTTTGCCTGTTCGGGGTTGATGACCATCTCCTTGCCGACACGGTCGTATCCGAGGATATTCCCATTGCCGTAGAACACACCGTTTTGCATAGAGGTCTCCTGTCCGGCTTTTACACGGATGGATGTCTTGCGGCTCTCGTCCTGTGCAAGCGTTGCCATGATCGTAAGCCGCAGTTCACCGTCGCCGTCAAAGCCCTGTTCCACCAACCTTGGTCGATGCAGCACGACAGCAGTGCCTTACACGGTCGATCTCGTAGACCTCACCATCTTCAAATTTGATTTTTCGGGGTCGAGCCGTTCCATCCGTCTTATGGGTAACATCGACTTCCACATATATCCTGTATACCCCCAAAAACTATGAGTTGCTGATTCGAAACACGCCGCCAGAAATCAGCCGGCAGCTCAGAAAATGCTACTCCACCGTGCTGGCCTATAAAGCGGTCCGGTAGTGGCAAGCAGGGCGAGTGTTTATACAAACTCTTGCAAAAGCGGAAATCCGGCAAACGCCGGGTTCCCGATTCGCTTGGTTCACAAAGTCAACCCCCGGCTCTGCCGGGGGCAAAAGAAAGGCATCTCCATTGAGCATTCGTGTGAATCACCCTATATTCAGGGCTGGAAGCTGGAAATGATGGCGGAGCAAGTCTTTGACCGGTACATCGAAAATGCAGACAAAGTAATGGACTTGTCCTATGCGATGCTCGAAAAGCATATTGCGGATCAGGAGGAATTGCCGGACAATACAGATGTTATCCGGCGCAAGCAAGGCGAAATCAAGAAGCTGATGAATAAGCGGACAAACCTGATCGAGATGAGAGCCGAGGGTGACATTGATAAGGAAATGTTTCGCTCAAAGAAGCAGGAGATCGAGGATCGTGTAGCCAAGCTCACGGAAGAAATCAAAGGCTTGCAACCTGAGAAGGAGCAGACAAGCAACGAGGACTATTCCGTTAAGCTCTTGGAACTGCGAGAGCGTTTGAAGGAGTACACCGGATTTGATTACTCTGTTATCCCAGAAAGCATTGTGGAGGCATTCATTGAGCGCATTTGGGTGTCAAAGGATGAGTTCCGTTGGTATCTGAGAACCGGAAACAATGCAGATAGCGAATTTGACCCTGATGACCACATCAAAATCGGCGCCTTTACGCTGACGATCAACGATGCAAAGAAGTATATCTACAGCTTTTCGACCCGCAGGAGAGTCTACAAGTGGGCGGACTTGAATGTGAGCGTGTGGATATGAAATGATTGGCGCTATGTACCGATGGCAGCTCAGGCTGCCATCAGGGAACAGCAGAACCGAGCTGCGCCTGAGGGCATAGAGGACAACGCATAAATGGAACGGACACACCATCTCCACGAGGCGGTGTGTCCGTTTTTTGCATCAGATGTTGCTGATTTTCGACAATATATTACGCCTTCACGCTTTCAGCCAGCTGCGTGGCCATGCGCTCCAGGTCCTCCTGCTGCCCCTGACGCAGGGCGGAGCGGAGGGTCACGGTGTCCGCCGCCGTCTCCCAGTTCAGGGGCTCCAGCAGCTTCTGCATCCCCCGGGCGCTGGTGGGGGCCCAGGAGCCGTTTTCGATATACGCCGCCCGGCGGCCCTTGAGGCCGTGGGCCGTCAGGTCGTGCAGCAGGTTCTCCATGGTGACGAACACGCCGCCGTTATAGGTGGGAGCCGCCAGCACCACATGGCTGAACCGGAAGGCCGCCGCCAGGATATAGGACGCCGGGGTGACGGAGGTGTCGAACATCTCCACCTGCACCCCCTGCTCCCGCAGGCGGCAGGCCAGGATGTTGGCGGCGTTCTCCGTGCCGCCGTAGACGGAGGCATAGGCGATGACCACGCCCCGCTGCTCCGGCTCATACCGGCTCCACAGGTCGTATTTGCCCAGGATATACCCCAGATCCTGCCGCCACACGAAGCCGTGGAGGGGCAGCAGCATCTGAATGTCCAGCCCAGCGGCCTTTTTCAGCACCGCCTGGACCTGGGTCCCGTATTTGCCCACGATGTTGGTGTAATACCGCCGGGCCTCGTCCAGATAGTCCCGGTCGAAGTTCACCTCGTCGGCGAACAGCGCGCCGTTCAAAGCGCCAAAGGTGCCGAAGGCGTCCGCCGTCAGCAGGAGCTTGTCCGTCTCGTCATAGGTCATCAGCACCTCCGGCCAGTGGACCATAGGCGCGGCCACAAAATGCAGGGTGTGCCGCCCGGTGCAGAGGGTGTCCCCCTCCTTCACCACGTTGACGCGGCCCTCATACCCGGGGCCGAAGAACTGGGCCAGCATATTCCTGGCGGCGGCGGAGCACACCACGGTGGTCTCCGGGTGCCGGGTCAGCAGGTCCCGGATATCGGCGGCGTGGTCCGGCTCCATATGCTGCACCACCAGATAGTCCAAAGCCCGGCCTCCCAGCCCGTGGGCCACGTTTTCCAGAAAGCTGCGGCACACGGAGGCGTCGGCGGTGTCGAACAGCACCGTTTTCCCGTCCATCAGCAGATAGCTGTTGAAGGAGATGCCCCGGGGCACGTCATAGACGCCCTCGAACATAGCCAGGCGGCGGCCGTCGGCCCCCACCCAGGTGTAATCGTCATTGACCTTTCTTGTGCAGAACATCAGAAAACCCCTCTTTCCCTATTTTATCCACTCTATTATAGCCTCTTTCCGGCAAAAATTCTGTGTCATATGCAACACTTTCGCAAAAAATGCGCCCCGGTGGGACACGTTGCTCTGTCAAAATAGCCTCGCAGAGTTTGCCGCCCGCAGGCGGCAAATGAAATGCAATCCATTTTCGCCCGGGGCGTGTACCTGGGCGAAAATACTTCTCAGTCTGCAAGTGTGGAATTTGTCCGCTTTCAGCGAACAAATTATGCGCGCAGCAGACTGCAAGCCTTTTATCCCCAAAGGGCTTGCCCTTTGGGGATAAAAAGAAAAGCACGGCCAAAGCCGTGCTTTTCCGGTTAAACCGGTTGTTTACTTGCCCATGGGGGCGCCGCAGTGGGGGCAGAAGTTGCTGTCGGACACAGTGCCGCAGACGGAGCAGGTCTTGGCGTCGCCGGACTCCTCCTGGGGCTCCTCGTCCTGGGTTTCCTCCTTGCGCTTGGCGGCCTCCAGCTGGGCGATCTTCTCCTTGGAGGCGTTAACGGCGGCCACAACGTCCTTCACGGCGTCGGGCAGCTCACCCTGAAACTCGGAGACGAACCACTCGCCGATGGCCCGATAGTTCTTCTCGATCTCCCGCTGCTCGGAGAGAATTTCCATGTTCATCTTGGCGGCGTCGGTGGCAGCCTTGGCCTTCTCGGTGGCGGTCTCCGCCAGATCCTTGGCCTTTTCGGCAGCCGCACCGGCCACCAGCTGGGCCTTCTTGGTCAGTTCATCAAAAAATGCCATAGCAATGATCTCCTTTCAGATTCTGAAATTCTTAATTAGGGCCATTATACACCAGGGTGGGCGGTTTTGTCAATGCTCGATCCAGTCGGAGGCGCGGGACACGGCGCGCTTCCACAGGCGATAGTCCCGGTCGCAGTCCGCCTGGGGCCGCAGGGGTTCAAACACCCGCTGGCTCCGGCGCAGACGGGTCAGCTCCTCCAGATCGCTCCACACGCCGCAGCTGAGGCCCGCCAGGGCCGCCGCGCCGAAGGCGGTGGTCTCCACCATCCGGGGCCGGTCCACGGGGATGCGCAGCAGATCCGCCTGCAGCTGCATGAGAATGTCCGATACGCTGGCCCCGCCGTCCACCCGCAGGGCGGTGATGTCGCACCCGGCGTCCTGCCGCATGGCCAGCATCAGGTCCGTCACCTGATAGGCGATGCACTCCAGCACCGCCCGGGCGATGTGGGCCCGGCCCGTGCCCCGGGTGACGCCCAGAATGGCCCCCCGGGCGTACATATCCCAATACGGCGCCCCCAGGCCGGTGAAGGCCGGGACCACCACCACGCCGCCGGAGTCCTCCACGGACTCCGCCAGACGGTCACACTCCGGGGCGGAGTCGATCAGGTGCAGCTCGTCCCGAAGCCACTGGATGGTGCTGCCGCCGTTGAAAACGCTGCCCTCCAGGGCATAGGCCGTGCGGCCCTCCACCTGCCAGGCAACGGACGTCACCAGCCCCGCCCGGCTGCGGACGGGCTTTTCCCCCACGTTCATCAGGGTGAAGCAGCCGGTGCCGTATGTATTCTTGGCCTCGCCCGGGCGGAAGCAGGTCTGGCCGAACAGGGCGGCCTGCTGGTCCCCTGCCGCGCCGCACACCGGCACCCCCGCCAGCTTTTCCAGGCCCGGGATGCCTTTTTTCACCAGGCCGTACACCTGACTATTGGCCACGGGCAGGGGCAGAATAGACATGGGTATCTCCAGCAGCTCGCACAGCTCCGCATCCCAGCACAGGCGGTGGATATCAAAGAGCATGGTCCGGGAGGCGTTGGAGTAGTCCGTGACGTGGGCCCCGGTCAGCTGCCAGATGAGCCAGGTCTCCACCGTGCCGAACAGCAGCTCCCCCCGGTCCGCCTTTTCCCGGGCGCCGGGGACGTTGTCCAGCACCCATCGGATCTTGGTGGCGGAGAAATAGGCGTCGATCAGCAGGCCCGTGGCGGACTGGATGCGCTCCTCCAGCCCCCGGCGCTTCAGCTCCTCGCAGAACTCCGCCGTCCGGCGGCACTGCCAGACGATGGCGTTATATACCGGCCGGCCGGTGGTCTTGTCCCAGAGAATGGTGGTCTCCCGCTGGTTGGTGACGCCGATGCCGGCCACCTCCCCCTCCAGCCCGGCTGCGGCCTGGGCCGCCGCGCGGCGCTCCGTCTCCCAGATCTCCATGGGGTCATGCTCTACCCAGCCGGGCTGGGGATAGAGCTGGCGGAAGGGAAACTGGGCCTTGGACACAATGTCGCCCCGGCGGTCAAACACGATGGCCCGGGAGCTGGTGGTCCCCTGGTCCAGCGCCAGAATATAGGTTCCCATAGAAGTCTCCTCTTTCTTTTTGTTTCAGAGTATGCTAATATAGGGTATTATAGCACAGAAAGGACAGGATTACCATGACGGATTTCCAGGAATTTACCTTTCTTTCCAGCGACGGCCGCACCCAACTTCACGGGGCACAGTGGACCCCGGCGGACCGGGAGCCCATTGCCGTTTTACAGATCGCCCACGGCGTGGCGGAGCACATCCTGCGGTATGACGATTTTGCCCGGTATCTCAACGACCGGGGCATCCTGGTGGCGGGACACGACCACCTGGGCCACGGCAAGTCCCTGCCGGAGGGCGGCACGCCGGTGTATTTCGGCGACGGCAGCACCTGGGAGACGGTGGTGGACGACATCCACCTGCTCCATGATCGGCTGCGGGAGCAGTATCCGGATCTGCCCATCCTGCTGATGGGCCACAGCATGGGGTCGTTCCTGTCCCGGTCGTACCTGATCCGCTATCCCGGCACAGTGGACGCCGCCATCATCATGGGCACCGGCTGGCAGCCGGAGATGACCATCCGGGGCGGCCTGCTGCTGGCGGGAATTCTGTCCGGGCTCAAGGGGCCGGACGCCGTCAGCAAGATGGTGACGAATATGGCCTTCGGGGCCTATAACAAGGCCTTCGGCGACAAGCCCCGGACCCCCAACGACTGGCTGTCCGCCGACACGGACAACGTGGACCGGTATATGGCGGACCCCCTGTGCGGCGCGGACGCCACGGTGGGCCTGTTCCGCCAGATGCTGCGGGGTCTGCGGTTCAACCAGATGCCCCGGAATATCGACAAAATGGACAAGGACGCGCCCATCCTGCTGATCGCCGGGCAGGACGATCCGGTGGGCGATATGGGAGCCGGTGTCCGGCGGACCCACGACGCCTTCAAGCGGGCGGGGGTCAGGGACGTGACCCTGAAGCTGTATCCCGGCCTGCGGCATGAGATTCTCAACGAGGCCGCCATGCGGGACACGGTTTACGGCGACATCGGGGCCTGGCTGGACCGGGTGCTGGGCTAACGCAGAGACGCCAGCAGGTTGGGCAGGCCCAGCAGGTCCACGTTGTGGGTCCGGCGCAGCAGGCGGACGGTGAAGAAGCTGTCCGCCGTCAGCACCAGCAGCAGGGCCAGACCCGCCCCGGCGGGGGCGTGCAGGGCGATGGGGTGCAGCAGGGGCTGCACCTGCCGGAGGGCGAAGGCCGTCAACGGACCCCATATCACCGCAAAGGGCACGCAGACCCGGCGGTTCAGGTCCATGTGGGTGCCGGAATAGTCCCAGAACATGACCCCCAGCAGCTTGTCATAGAAAAAGTGCACGGCGTATTCCACGGCGGTGGCCGTGAGGCCGCCGTAAAAGGCCAGGCGGAGGAAGCCCCGGGTCAGGTCGGCGGGCAGATGCAGCACCGCCAGCATGGCCAGGCCGTACACCGGGCACAGGGGCAGCAGGAGAAAGCACTTGCGCACCTGATGCCGGGCCCCGGTGACGGCGGCGAAGATTTTTTCCAGCAGATATCCCAGAAAGCTATACAGACAAAACAGCCACAGCCAGTACACGGCGACGCCTCCCTTCCCCCTCATTCTGCCCCGGGAGGGCTGCCGCGATACCCGGGCAAAGGCGGGGAAAGGGAGGAAAGATATGGACCAGTGGGAGCAGCTGCGGCAGCAGTGCATGAGCTGCCGGGCCTGCGGCCTGGCGGATACCCGGACCAACGTGGTGTTCGGGGTGGGGTCTCCCGCGGCGGAGGTGCTGCTGGTGGGCGAGGCCCCCGGGGCCAGCGAGGACCAGCAGGGCGAGCCCTTTGTGGGAGCCGCCGGGAAGCTGCTGGACGATATGCTGGCCATGATCGGCCTGCGGCGGCAGGAAATCTACATCACCAACAGCGTCAAGTGCCGCCCGCCCAAAAACCGGGACCCTCTGAACACCGAAAAGGACGCCTGCGCCGGATTTCTGCGGCGGCAGCTGGAGCTGATGCAGCCGAAGATTCTGGTGTGCCTGGGCCGCATCAGTGCGGCGGAGATCATCAGGCCGGATTTTAAGATCACCCAGGAACACGGGCAGTTTTTTGAGAAAAACGGCATATGGATGACGGCCCTGTATCACCCGGCGGCCCTGCTGCGGGACCCGGGCAAGAAGCCGGAGACCTTCCAGGACCTGAAGCGCTTGCAGGCCAAGATCCGGGAGGTCTGCACCCGGACGCCCATGGAATTTGCATAATCGTGAAAGAGGCCCCTGTTTTCGCTGAGCGAAAACGGGGGCCTCTTTCACTGTCTCAAATCAGGGCTCCATGTTGCGGATCTCCTCCAGCAGGGCGTCCAGGCTGTCGCGGTCCAGGGTCTGGGGCTTGTCCTCCGGCTCCTCCGGGGCTTCCTCCGGCGTTTGGGGAGTGGGTTCCTCCGGTTCCGGGGCAGGCTCCGGTTCAGCCGGGACTTCCTCGCTTACCGGGGCCTCCGGCTCCTCAGCCGGGACTTCCTCCTCCGGCGGCGTGACAGCCTCCGGGGCGGGGGCTTCCTCCGCCGGGACGCTTTCCGGCACGATCACCGGGGGAACCGGCGTCTCCTCCGAAGCGGCGGGGGCTTCCTCCGGCTCCGGTACAGGTTCCGGCACAGACTCCGGCGTTTCCGGTACAGATTCCGGCTCCGCCGGGGACTGGGGCGGCTCCATCTGAGCCAGGCGGTCCGGCAGACGGCGGCGGCTGCGGGCAATGCCCACGGCCCGGCCCATGAAGAACAGCAGCACCAGCAGAACCACCAGCCCGGCGGCCAGAATGGCGTACATGGGGAGCCAGCGGTTCAGGGGCAGGTCCACCGGGGCGCACAGGGCTGTCCACAGGGCCCGGAAGGGGCCGGGCTGGGTCTGCGGCTCCTCCGGAGTGGGGTCCTCCGGCTCCGGCTGGCCGATCTGGGGCAGGGTACCGGCAAAGGCCGGCATCCGCACCACATGGACCGTATAGTCCCGGGTGGTGCCGTCCTCGGCGGTGCAGGTGACGGTCAGCAGGTTGTCGCCCTCCTTCAGGGACGCATCGGGCTGGGTAACGCCCAGGGCCTTGCTGTCCCTGGCGGTGGCGGAAAGGGAGATCTTGGAGGTCTCATAGGGGACATACACGGCGTATTCCGTGATTTCCGGGGAAAAGGCCGGGGACAGCTGCCCCGTGGAGGGGGCCAGCTCCGACAGGGACGCGTCGCTGCTTAAGGTCACGTTGGGGTCCGGCTGCCGGGTGGCGGAGATGGTGTATCGCCGGGAGGCCCCGTTGGCTGCGGTAACGGTCAGCACCACCGTGTTGACGCCCACGGACAGCTGGTTGCCGCTGACGGATACATCGGCCCCGCCGTCGGCGGCCCGGTAATCCAGGGGCAGCCGGGACACGTCATAGGGTACGGTGACGCTGTATTCCGTGGTTCCGGCGGAGAAGGCCGGAGACAGGGCATAGTCCCCGCAGGACAGGCCCGCCAGATTGGCGTTGCCGGAGGGGGGCGCGGCCACGCTGGCCGCCCAGGACGCGTCGTTCAGGGACTGGTCGCTGTTGCCGTCGGTGGCCACAATGTCGGTGATGGTGGCGCTGACCCGGGTCCCGGCGGCCACACCGGACTTCACCTGGAAGGTGACGGCCAGCACAGCGGCGCTGCCGGTGATGGGATTGGACAGGGACTGGTCATAGGCCAGCAGGTTGCCGCCGCTCATATCCACGGACCAGCTGGAGCCCACCAGTTGGCGGGTGCCGGTAAGGGTCAGGGCGCTGCTGTCGTAGTGCAGCACGGCGGTGATGCCCTGGATGTTGGAGCCGCTGACGGTGAAGGTGACGGTGACGCTGTCACCGGCCCGGACGCTGCCGGAGCCGGAGAAGCTGGCCCCGGCGGCCTCCGCCGTTACCGGAGCCAGGCCCCACAGCAGCAGCGCCGCCAGCAGGCCCGCCAGGACAGATGAAATTCTCTTTCTCATGGGTCAAGCCCTCCTGCTCAGTTGGGTTGGATGGTGCCCCGGCCCAGCAGATACGCCTGCAGCCGGATCATGTCGGTGATGGTGACCTGGCCGTCGCCGTTCAGGTCCGCCGCCTGAAGGGCAGCGCCGGTGAGGGTGTTTTTGCCCAGCAGATGGGCCTGCAGCCGGACCATATCGGTAATGGTGACCCGGCCGTCGCCGCTGAGGTCGCCGGTGACCACGGTGGTCAGGGTCTGGAGGGTCTGGCCGTCCCGGGCATAGGTGACGGTCATGCCGGTGCCCACGGGGCCCTCACCCTGGACCGGCAGGGTGATATAGTCGCTGGGGGACAGGCCCGTCAGCAGCTGCCGGGCGGTGGTGCCCACGGGGATGGCCCGCAGATAGCCGTCGGCGATGCGGTAGGCTCCGGTGGTGATCTCCTGGGGATAGCTCTCCACCGCCTTGGCCTCAAACTGGGCGGTGAAGGTGACGTTGCCGGAGATGGTCATGCCGCCGGTGTAGCCCTGCCAGCCGGTGAAGGTGTAGGTATACTGGCTGTCGGCGGGGCGGACCGGGGTTCCGGCGGGCTTGGGGATGGCCTGCCCGGCGGCCAGCTTCCCCTGGGCATACACGGAGCCGTCATAGTTCAGGAACTGATAGGTATACTGCCCCTGATAGTGGGCATAGAGGGTGATGTTGCCGGCCCCGGTGGTGCTGTTGGCGGTGATCTGCTGGCCGCCCTCCGGCTGGGTGAACCAGCCCACAAAGGCGCAGCCCTCCTTCACCGGGGTGGGCAGGGTTCCGTATTTCTGACCGGCGGAGACCAGGCGGGTGCTCTCGGAGCAGGTGCCGCCGCAGGGATCGAAGGACACCACATAGGAGCCGTCGGTGACATAGAACCGGGATTCCAGGCGATAGTTGTCCCCGGCGGTGTTCTCCGCCGCGATGACCAGGGTATAGCCTCCCACTCCCAGCCGGGAGAAGGCCACGGCGTCGTCCAGCCGGGACAGGTCATAGCTCTTGGCATTGGGGGAGGCGGTGGCGGGGGTGATGGCGTTGGCGCCGTTGGAGCGGAGGATGGACACCGTCACCCTCCGGATGTTATAGGAGTTGCGCAGGGTGCCCCGGAAGGGGAAGCCCGTCTGCCCCACCGTCAGGGTGGAGTTCACCGTGGGATAGGACGCGCCGTCCAGGGTCCAGCCGGCCCCGGCCAGGGCCAGCTGCCATTGCAGGGCGGTTTCCGACAGCATCAGGCGGCCGCCGGCGGCGTTGGAGGACACGGACAGATAGGCGCCGGTGCCCCGGTTTTGCAGGGAGAAGCCGCTGTTGTATACGGCGGCCTTCCACAGCTGACCGTTATCCGTGGAGGCTTTGGCCAGAGTAACGCCGTTTTTCCCGGCGGTGAGCCGCAGGCCGTTTTCCTGGCAGGTGATGGTATAGCAGCCGCTGGCGTGATAGTCCAGGCGGAACTGCTGATTTTTGCCGCCGGTGACGGCGTTCAGGGTCAGGCCCGAGGAGCCGGGGGTGGCTGTCAGGCCGCTGTTGGCGGAGGAGCGCAGCTGATACACGCCCTCGCCCACCGTTGCGTCCTTGAAGCCGTAGTCCGCCAGCATCACCTGGGCCTTGGCGGGCTCATTGATCCGCAGGCGGGCGTATACGCCCAGCTGCACGTCACCGGAGTTGCCGTCGTAATACTTCAGCACCTTGCCGGTGACGCCGTACTTGTCGGCGGTGGGGCCGGTCATAACGCCGTAGGAGTCTGACTGAGGCTCCCGCACGGCGCCGCTTTCGTTGTAAATGGCCTCGATGAGCTGGGCCTCAGGCTGATTGGCAAAGCCGCCCAGAGCGTCGAAGGCCCGCATAATGACGCCGGTGGCGCCGCCCCGGCCGTCGCTGCTGGAAAAGCCCGAGGAGCCGCCCACTCCGTGCTGCACGGCACGGGACCAGAACACGTTGCGCAGGGCGATACTGTAGTTATCCATGTCGAACCCCGGCACGGCGGACTCGATGGACCGGACGATGGGGTCATAGTAGCTGCGGCGGACATAATTCCGCTGCACCCGCATAAAGCCGTCGCTGTCCTCGTTGGCCAGGGCCCGCCAGGTGGCGTCGAAGTTGGAGCCATAGCCCCCGTCGGCCTCATAGGCGGCGGCCAGCCGGTTGCCGATGGAGCGGTAATATGTATCGGAGGAGGACTGACACCACCGGAAGAAGGCCCGGGGAATGTCGCTGCGGCTGGAGAACTGATACGCGCCGTAGGACTTGCCGCCTGCGTCGCCCGCTCCGGAGGAGATGACCCCCGGGCCGCTGGCCTCGAACCGCTGGCTCAGGGTCCCCAGCAGCTGCTCCTCCTGGTCGTCGGCGGCGGTGGCTGATGTAAACACCGGCAGGATCACCGGAAGGGCCGCCAGCAGCAGCGCCAGGCACAGCAATATACTCGTTCCTCTACGCATGGTTTTCATCGTATCACCCCGTTGCAAGATATGTTATAAAAAGCAGACACTGTGTCGTATTCAGTAATAGTATAGCACTGCGGGGGGCGGGGTGTCCACCGGAAAGAGTCGAATTTTCCAACAAATTAGCATATGAAGTGGACAAAAATTTTTGTGGTATGAAAAAGCGCGGCACAAAATTGCCCCCTCCGGCCGGGCCGGAGGGGGCAATGTATGCTTTTATGCGCCGCACAGGGGCCGCAGGGCCTCCAGCAGCCGGTCGTTGTCCCGGGTGTCCCGGACGGCCAGGCGGAGATACTGCTGCCCGCCCAGCTTGGGAGACAGGTCCTTCACCAGGATGCAGCGGTTCACCAGCAGCTCCCGGGTGATGGCCCGGGCGGACAGGCCGCCCAGCAGCTCCACCATGAGATAGTTGGCCTGGGACGGGATCACCCGCAGGTTGGGGAGCTTCTCCAGCTCCCGGCGGAAGCGGGCCCGCTCAGCCCGGATCAGCTCCAGGGCCCGGGCATAGTCCTTCTTATACTTCTCCTCGATCTGCATATAGAACTCGGCAAAGGAGTTGATGTTCCAGATGGCCACGTCCTTTTTCAGGGCGGCGATCAGGTCCTGGTCGCCGGAGGCCAGGACCCCCAGCCGCAGGCCGGGGACGCCATAGGACTTGGAGATGCTCTTGACCACATACAGCCTCCTGTACCGGTCCAGCAGGTCCTGGCGGATGAAGGTGTTGTCCGCCTCGTCGGCAAAGTCGGCAAAGGACTCGTCCAGGATCAGGCGGATGCCCTTCTCCTGCGCCCAGTCCGCCAGGCGCAGCACGTCCGGGGCGGGAATATAGTTGCCGGTGGGGTTATCGGGGTTGATGAGCACCAGGTTGTCGATGTCCTGGGGGCCGAAGAAGGCCATCAGATCGTCAGCGGTGTACCGGAAGTCCGGGCCCGCCGGGGTGAAGCAGACGTTGGGCCGGTCCTGATAGCGGTTGGGGTACTCCTCGAAGGTGGGGCGGATGAAGCCGGTGACCCCCTCCAGCCGGGCCATCAGGGCCTTGATCAGCTCCGCCGCGCCGTTGCCCACCAGGATGTTCTGCTGGTGGACGGCGAAGTTCCTGGCCGCCAGCAGGGCGTTCACCCGCATACCGGAGGGATACTGGGTCAGCAGGGGGGTGAAATTGGCCTGAATCTCGTCGATCAGCCGCTGGGGCGGGAAATAGGGGTTCACCAGATAGCAGAAGTCCAGCAGCTGGGGATAGCGCCAGTAGCCGCCGTAACGTCCCTGCATGAGGCTGACCTGGAGGTCCGGGTCCTGGGCGAACATGGAGGAGGCAATGTCCAGGTCCTGGATGTCGTCGATCTCGTACCACAGCTGGCCATTCAGGCGCTTGGCCCGGATCTCCGGGTCATCCAGCATGGCGATGACCCGCAGCACCTGCTCATAATACTCGTTGTTGCCCAGGGCCTTGGAATAGGCCTCCAGGAAGGGAACATAGTGGGTCCGGGAGAAGTGGCGGCCGAACTTGTAGATGTTCACGGTCTTGTAGTATTCGTGGGCCTCTTCAAACCGGAAATTCTTGCTGGGGACGAAGGAGGCGATGCTGTCATCGGGCCCCAGCTTCACGCAGGTGCCGTCCATCCAGCTTTCGTACTTGTCCACCAGGGCCAGGGTCTCCCGGGGGTCGTCCAGCAGCTGGTCGATGACGGCGTCCTCGAAGATCAGATCCGACTCAAACAGCAGGGTATCGTCCTGGCACAGATAGTCCTTGGCCAGGGCCAGGGAATAGATGTTGTTGGTCTTGTCGTAAATGGGGTTCTGGACATAGACAATGGGCGTCCGGATGCCCAGGGTGTCGATATATTTCATGAGCTTTTCGCCCTCATAGCCCACCACGATGACGATGCGGGACAGATGGCGGCTTTCGATCTGATGGAGCATCCGGTCGATCAGGGCCACCCCGTTGACCTGCACCATGCACTTGGTCCGGTCCTGGGTCAGCTCCTTCAGCCGCTTGCCCATGCCTGCTGCCAGTATGATTGCCTGCATATGGATCTCCCCTTTTTCTTTCAGAGATTTGACGTTTTATTATACCCCATGCGGCCCGGATGCGCAATGGGTACGAAGGAAAAATGCGCGGCGGGCTTGCTGCTTATTGGGGACTTATGCCCGCTTCCAGCGGACGCCGCCGGGGACGTCGGTGATCTCCACGCCCTGGGCCTTCAGCTCATCGCGGATGCGGTCGGCCTCGGCGAAGTTTTTGGCCTTCTTGGCGTCGGCCCGGGCCCGGATCAGGGCCTCCACCTGGGGATCCTGGCCGCCGTCCTCGCAGACCACGGTGAAGCCGCCGGCGGCGGGAGCCGCCGCCTGGGTCTTGCGCAGGGACGCCGCCTTCTCCGTCAGCTTCAGGCCCAGCACCTGGTCGAAGCTGTCCAGAGCCGCCAGCTTGGTGGCGTCGGTGGTCCTGGCCTTCAGCACGTCATAGAGCACCGTCACCGCCATGGAGGTGTTCAGGTCGTTGTCCATGGCCTTGGTGAAGCGGGCCTTCAGCTCCTCCAGAGCCGCCGGGTCCACGTCTCCCTTGCCGGGGGTCAGGGCCGCGATTTTAGAGAGCAGCTTGTTATAGGCCGCCACGGCGTTGTCCAGATTCTCCCAGGTGAACACCAGGCTCTTGCGATAGTGGCTTTGCAGGCAGAAGAAGCGATAGGCCAGGGGATCATACCCCTTCTGCTCCAGCAGGGACACGGTTAAAAACTCGCCCTTGGACTTGGACATTTTGCCGCCCTCGGTGTTCAGGTGGGCCACATGGCACCACTGGGGGCACCAGGGATGGCCCAGATAGCTCTCGGACTGGGCGATTTCGTTGGTGTGGTGGGGGAAGGCGTTGTCGATGCCGCCGCAGTGCAGGTCCAGATACTCGCCGTTGTACTTCATGGAGATGCCGGAGCACTCAATGTGCCAGCCGGGATAGCCCACGCCCCAGGGGGAGTCCCATTTCAAGGCCTGATCCTCGAACTTGGACTTGGTGAACCAGAGGACGAAGTCGTTGCGGTTGCGCTTGTTGGTGTCCTCCTCCACGCCCTCCCGGACGCCCACGGCCAGGTCCTCCTCGTTGTGGTCGTTGAAGATATAGTACCGCTCCAGCTTGCTGGTGTCGAAATACACGTTGCCCCCGGCCACATAGGCATAGCCGGTGTCCAGCAGGCGGGTGATGATCCTGATATAGTCGTCAATCAGGCCGGTGGCGGGCTGGACCACGTCGGGGCGCTTGATGTTCAGCTTGCGGCAGTCCTCGAAAAAGGCGTCGGTGTAATACTGAGCGATCTCCATGACGGTTTTGTGCTCCCGCCGGGCGCCCTTGAGCATCTTGTCCTCGCCCTGGTCGGCGTCGGAGGTCAGGTGGCCCACGTCGGTGATGTTCATGACCCGGTTGACGCTGTATCCGGCGTAGCGCAGGTATTTCTCCAGCACATCCTCCATGATATAGCTGCGGAGGTTGCCGATGTGGGCAAAGTGATACACCGTGGGGCCGCAGGTGTACATCTCCACATGGCCGGGGGTGTGGGTCTTGAACTCCTCTTTCCGATGGGTGGCGGAATTATACAGATACATGGTGTGTTCTCCTTCAATCGTCAGTTTTCGATGGCAAACAAAAAGCCTCCCATGCCCAGGGGCATGAGAGGCGATGTCTCGCGGTTCCACTCTCGTTTGTCGCTTGAGGGCCTTTGACGCAGGCCATGCGGCGGGCTTCCACATCCCGCGCGCTCCCGGACGCACCTTCTGCCGCACTCCGCAGGACGGCTTGCAGCCGGTGGCCGTCCCTCTCTTGCCGGAGCTGCGCGGCATACTCTTTCCGATCGTCGCGCTGTTCGATTGGCTATTATTATAGCGGCTTGGGCCCGGCGTGTCAATACCGGCGGATGACGGCGGCCACCTTGCCCAGGATCCGGGCCTCCCGCCCGTCGATGGGCTGATAGGCCGGGTTTTCCGGCAGAAGCCAGACCTCTCTCCCCTGCCGCTTCAGGCGCTTCACCGTGGCCTCGTCCCCCAGCAGGGCCACCACGATCTCGCCATTGTTGGCGGCGGGCTGCTGGTGCACCACCACCAGGTCGTCCGGCAGGATGCCGGCATTGATCATGGACTCGCCCCGGACCCGCAGGGCGAAATACTCCCCGTCCCGGCCGCCGGTGTCGAAGGTCAGGTAATCCTCGATGCACTCCTGGGCCAGAATGGGGGACCCGGCGGCCACATTGCCCACAATGGGCACCTGGTTCTCCTGGGGCGCCTCCGTCAGGGTCAGGGCCCGGCCCTTTCCGGCCTGCTTGCCGATGACGCCCAGCTCCTCCAGGTGCTTCAGGTGAAAGTGCACCGTGGAGGGGGACTTCAGCCCCACGGCCTCGCCGATCTCCCGCACCGAGGGGGGATACCCCTGGTCCTGGATGGCCTGGACGATGTAGTCATAGATTTTCTGCTGCATTTTGGTCAGCTGGGCCATGATGTCCGCTCCTTTACCGGGTACTTTTTTCGATTATATCACAGAAAATCCGGGTTTGCAACAGATGTTCGAGGATTTTTCCTGGGATTTTCTGAGGGCGGAAAATTTCAATTTTTCTCTTGACAGAACCAAGCAGTATATGGTAATATGACAAAGCTGACGATTTCGCGGAGGGCGCATGCGGGTGTAGCACAATGGCCAGGGCACCAGCCTTCCAAGCTGGGGATGCGGGTTCGATTCCCGTCACCCGCTCCACTTTTTTATGCGCCAGTAGCTCAGTTGGATAGAGCAACTGCCTTCTAAGCAGTAGGCCAGGGGTTCGAGTCCCTTCTGGCGCGCCACTTCTTTACTGGAGCATGTCGTCCGGCGTTCCTTGCGGTTCTATATGGTGGGTGTAGCTCAGTTGGTTAGAGCACCGGATTGTGGTTCCGGGTGTCGAGGGTTCGAGTCCCTTTACCCACCCCACTGAGAATCAGGGATTGGGAGAAATCCCAATCCCTGTTTTTTCTCCCCACACAGGGGTGTCGCCAAGTGGTAAGGCAAGGGACTTTGACTCCCTCATCCGCTGGTTCGAGTCCAGCCATCCCTGCCACGCCTTTCCGGATGGCCCCATCCTTTTTTCATATGTGCCACGCTCCGTTAGCTCAGTCGGTAGAGCACCTGCCTTTTAAGCAGGGTGTCCGGGGTTCGAATCCCCGACGGGGCACCAAACCAAAACCCGCGTATCCGCAGTGGATACGCGGGTTTTTGCTGCGTATTTTACGCCAGGAAGCCCTTGAGGATGGTCTCCTCGGCCTCCTCGGGGGTCAGGCCCAGGGTCTCCAGCTTCAGCAGCTGGTCCCCGGCGATCTTGCCGATCGCGGCCTCGTGGATCAGCTGGGCGTCGGGACAGTTGGCGGTGATGGCCGGAACGGACTGGATGTGGGCGGCGCCCATGATGATGGAGTCGCACTGCACATGGCCGAAGCACTGGCTGTTGCCCACCATCACCGGGTGGAACACCTGGCGGGAGCTGTCCTGAGCCACGGACCGGGAGATCACCCGGCCCCGGGCGTCCTGGCCGTTGAGCTCGATGGTCATGTCGCTTTCCGCGGTCTGGTCCCCGTGGGTCAGCAGGCGCTCCGTGACTACCACCTCGCTGCCGGCCTCACAGTAAAACCGGGTGTCCCGCAGGGTGGAGTCGATGCCCCGGATCTGGACGGTGTCCATCTGCATGGTGGAGTTCTCCCCCAGATACACGATGGTCTGGGGATTCATCACGTTTTTGCCGGTCTCGCCCTGGGCGTCCTCGCCGTAATGCTTCTCCGTGTAGTGGACCCGGCAGTTTCTGCCGATGTGGAAAGTGTGGATGCCGTCGTGGCGGCTTTCGTCACAGCCGGAGTTGTGGATGCCGCACCCGGCCACGATGTTCACGTCGCAGTCGTCGGCCACATAGAAGTCGTTATACACCATGTCGCTCATGCCCGTCTGGCTGATGATGACGGGGATGTGACAGGTCTCGCCCTTGGTGCCGGCCTTGAAATGGATGTCGATGCCGGGCTTGCCGTCGGCCCGGGGGTCGATGGCGATGTGCTCCGTGGACTGCCGGGCCTCGCAGCCCATGTCCTTGCGGATGTTGAAGGCCCCGGCGGGCTTTCCGGTCAGGTCGGCGATTTTTTCCAGCAGTTTTGCGTCGATCTCGGTGATCATGAACGGGCCTCCTCTCGATTCAGCACCGGGCATCCGCCCAGGGTGTCCGCCAGGATCAGCGGCAGAATTTCCTCCGTGGTGCCCCGGTGGGCGATGCGTCCCCCGGCGATCACGGCGATCTCGTCGGCCAGCTGGATGATCCGCTCCTGGTGGGAGATGATGATCATGGCGGCCTGATGCTCCCGGTGGATCTGTTCAAAGGTCTCCGTCAGCCGGGCGAAGGACCACAGGTCGATGCCGGCCTCCGGCTCGTCGAAGATCATCAGACTGCCCCGGCGGGCCAGAATGGTGGCGATCTCGATGCGCTTGACCTCGCCGCCGGAAAGGGACACGTCCACCTCCCGGTCCAGATAGTCGTTGGCGCACAGGCCCACCTTGGTCAGATAGGCGCAGCACTGGTCCTTGGTGAGCTTGTCCCGCCCCGCCGCCAGCCGCAGCAGATCGTGGACCGTGATCCCCTTGAACCGGGGCGGCTGCTGAAAGCCGTAGCTGATGCCCAGACGCGCCCGGTCGGTGATGGAAAGCGGGGTGACGTCCCGGCCGTTATACAGAATGCGGCCGGAGGTGGGCTGGACCAGGCCCATGATGATCTTGGCCAGGGTGGTTTTTCCGCCGCCGTTGGGGCCGGTGAAAACCATCAGCCGCTGGTCCGGAATGGTGATGCTGATGTCCCTGAGAATGTCCAGCTCCCCCTCGGGAGTGGACACGCGATAGCAGATGTTTTGCAGCTCCAGCATGGAATGCTTCCTCCTTTGGGGAAAAATCCCCTCACAAAATGATAATTTTAACAGATTCTTCCGAAAAATGCAATCCATTCATAACCACTTTCTGCCCCTGACCCGCAGCCGGTGTCAAATGCTTGCAATCTGCCGGGAAAAGCGGTATAATGGCGGGACTATTATCAAAGGCGACGATGGTAAAGGAGACTGTTCATGGATAAGACCCTGTTGTTCATTGTCAATCCCCGGGCGGGCAAGACCAAGTCCTCCGCCCCTCTGTTTGACGCCGTGGCCACCTTCGGCCGGGCCGGGTACCTGGTGCGGGTGATGCTGACCCAGGCCGCCGGGGACGCCGCCCGCTTCGCCGCCCAATGGGGCGGGGACTATGACCTGGTGGTGTGCGCCGGCGGAGACGGCACCCTCAACGAGACGCTGTCGGGCCTGATGCAGCTGGAAAACCGCCCGCCGGTGGGCTATCTGCCCAACGGCAGCACCAACGACTTTGCCGCCAGCCTGCGGATTCCCTCCTCCGTGCAGCAGGCGGCCCGGGCGGTGGTGGAGGGCACCCCCCATCCCCTGGATCTGGGGTCCCACAACGATCGGTATTTCTCCTATGTGGCCTCCTTCGGGGCCTTTACCAAGGCGTCCTACTCCGCGTCCCAGGAGACGAAGAACGCCCTGGGTCACTTTGCGTACATTCTGGAGGGCATCAAGAATCTGGACTCCCTGCGGCCCTATCGCTGCGGGGTGGAGGCCGACGGCGAGTCCTTCGACGGGGACTTCATCTTCGGCGCGGTGTGCAACTCCACCTCCCTGGGGGGCCTGGTGAAGCTGGACCCCAAGCGGGTGCACATGGACGACGGCATGTTCGAGCTGATCCTGCTGCGGATGCCCAAAACCGCCCTGGACCTGCAAAACCTCATCACCGCCCTGAACCGCATGGACTATGACTATCCCGGCGTGATCTTCCGCCACGTCCGCAGCGTCACCGTCACCACCCGGGAGGACATCCCCTGGTCCCTGGACGGCGAATACGCCCCCTCCGCCCCCCGGGTGGAGATCCGCAACCTGCACAGCGCCGTGCAGCTGATGATCCAGGACGACGAATAACGCTTCACCCCTGTATGCCAAAGGCATACAGGGGCGATTTTTATACGATCTATACGATTTGCAGCCGGTGGCAGCGGCGCATGTGCAAGCGTAAATCGCGAGCTTTTATACATGGGCGATTTCACAATATCATGTTGACGTTTCGTTTTGAATATAGTAATATACTTGTACAGTGTCTGGATGAAAAGCTGCAAATTGTGCGTTTAGTAGAAAGTGAGGAGTCAAAATATGAAGCTTATAACCAAACTGATTCTGCTGGGTGCTGCGGTGGTTCTCTTGCTCTTTTTGGGTTCCACGCTTGGCTTTTTGGGCTTTGGCCTTATGTCAACCGATTTGATGTATGGCCCTGTTCTGTATTGCACGCTGGTGCTGGCGGTGCTTATACTGTGCTGCACCGGCATCATCGTCTCCCATCTGAAAAAAGGAGATTCCTCCCATTCGGAGGAGTCGGACGACGAATAACGCTTCACCCCTGTATGCCAAAGAGCATACAGGGGTGATTTTTATACGATTTGCAGCCAGTGGCAGCAGTCAGGGGCCAGGAGGGCCTCCAGCTCCGCACGGAAGGCGGGATAATCCTCCTCCGGCACCATGCACAGGGCCGTTCCGGCGAAGCCGCCGCCGTGTACCCGGACGGCTCCCCGGCCCCGCAGCAGGCGGCGGCACAGGGCCAGCAGCATCCCGATCGCATGCTCCGCGATCGTTTCGCCGAACGCGCCGGAGGCCGTTGTGAGCAGCACACCGCGCGGGAAGCCGCCATGCAGATAGCGGTCTGCGCCCGCCCATGTCATCTGCAGCCAGCGCAGCTGCGGCGCGTTCTGCAGGGCCTCGAGCGCCGGCTCGCCGATGACGGCCTCGGCCGTCTGCAGGCAGGGCGTTTTCTGCACGGTGAACCAGCAGGACGCTGTTTCCAGAAACCAGTCCGGAGCAAACGGGGCGTACTCCGCTTCGATCATCAATTCACGCATCGCTGTCCTCCGGCAGGTCGACCAGAACCGGCGCATGGCCCAGCGCGGGCAGCAGCTTTTCCGTCAGATCCTGCGTGGAAAAGGCCAGCGAGCTCGTGTTGATGCAGGGGTGGCAGCCGAAGCGTGGGGCCTGCAGCACGGCGCGGTCGATGACGAGCGTGACCTCCCCCGCCGTGTCGTTCTGCAGGGCCAGCACCGTTGCGGAGCCGGGCGTCACGCCGAGCAGGCGCTCCATGTCCTCCGGCGGGCCGAACGACAGGCGCGCGCAGCCGAGCTTGGCGGATAGGTCCTTTGTGTGGAACGGCTTGCCGCCCGGCATGAGCAGCAGGTAGAATTTCGTCTTCTGCCGGTTGCAGAGGAAGAGATTTTTGCAGATAGAGATGTGCAGCACGCCCTCTGCGGCATGGCACAGCTCCATGGTCATGGCGGCGTCATGGTCGACGCGTTCATAGGCGATGCCAAGCGAGTCGAGCAGGTCGTAGCACGCCGTCTCTTTTGCGCTGCGCGGGTCGGACGGCCTGCCGCTGTGGCAGACCGTGTCAATATGAAACGTCTCTTCCATGTCAGCCTCCGTAGATATCATCCGGCGAGACGTCCGTCTCATAGGGATTGAGATAGGCGTTGACAACATCGGCCGTTTCATAGGGGTCGGCCAGAACATACATACCGTCGCCGCTGAACGTATAGGGGATGGTGAGCGTCTGCAGGTTCGACGTGCCGCACAGGGCGACGGACTCTGCCAGCCAGACGAGATTGCGTGTGCTGAGGTCCGTAACGGTATGCGCCGAGAGCAGCCGCGCCGCCGAGGGCAAACGCCAGAGGTTCCAGACGGAGACCCACTGGTGCATGGCAGCCAGCATGAAATCCCGCTGCACGTTCACGCGCTGCAGATCGGCCATGGCATAGCCGGAGCGGAAGCGCACGAGGCCCATGGCCTGCTCGCCGTTCAGGCGCTGCATACCGGCCTTCAGATCGATGGTCAGGTCCTGCGCAGGGTCGCTGTAATCCATATCGCAGGGAACGTCGAATTTTACACCGCCCATCTTGTCGACGAGATCGACAAAGACGTCCAGATCGATGAGCACATAGCCGTCCGGCCGGAAGCCGATCAGCTCCGTGACGTAGTCCATCAGGGCCTCCATGCCCTCCTTATCCTTGCCGTTCACACCGTAGGCGATATTGATCTTATGCGGCGTATAGGTCGAATTGACCTTCGTATCACGCGGAATGCTCAGCAGTGTCAGCCGTTTGGCGCTGCGGTCGACGCTCAGCAGCATGACGGTGTCCGTCCGGTCGCCGGATTTGTCCGTTCCGGCAAGCAGGATCGTCGAGCAGCCGTCGCGGCGCGCGCCGAGGGTCTCCTCGGCCTTCGGCTGCTTGGCCAGCAGCAGCATCACGCCGATGACGAGCGCAAACAGCACAAGCAAAATGAGCAGGAGCTTGCCGAGTCCGCGGGCGAAGCGGTGTTTTTTCTTCTTTTGGGGCGGCTCGGCATCATAGCCGGATTCCGGCACGGCGCGGTGCCTGCGCGGCTGCTCATCGCGGCGCGGCGCAC